>CAFBLW010000001.1_pt1 | contig 46817 bp, 47 predicted proteins | sample 7268291 | NCBI WGS metagenome assembly CAFBLW01 (sample SAMEA6814045, study PRJEB35770) | uncultured Candidatus Planktophila sp. | biome: Freshwater; feature: Freshwater reservoir; material: water | place: Czech Republic | collected 2017-05-23 | depth 30m m
ATCACTCATTAACAAATGTTGTGCATCAGTATTAATTGCAATGAACTCAACGCCTTTTAATCCGACATCAATCATTCGATTGATTGCGTTAACTCCACCGCCACCAATACCTACAACTTTGATAACAGCTAAATAGTTCTGTGGTGCAGCCACGAGAATCCTCCTTTAGAACTGTAAACCTCAACTTGAGTGTTACATTTCTAGCTTTTCTAATTGCGTCAAAGTAAAGCGTTGCACGAGTGAATACAAAGACCGACGCGAACTATTTAGATAAAAATATTTCGTGATTTTTTACAAATCAAAAGTGAGGTTTTCTAAAATATAACTACCGAACAATCGGCGCATGTGGTGCCGAAACATCGATTGATCTGACCTTCGCATTTTCAGGAAGAGCTAGCAGAGCTTCGACAACGTCGACCTTGAGGGCTGCATTGCCACCGTCTCCCCATGAAATGGCGATGGGGCGAGATTTATAGCGATAGGAAATTGAAAATGCACCTGTACTTCGCACACTCATGAGAGAGATATTGCTACGAAATGTTTGCGGAAGTGCCGTAAATAAAGCAATCGCTTCAACTCCGCTCTTGGCAGAATTTGCTTCGACCTTCGGCAATGAATTCGAGGTACCGCCTGGAAGCCTAAAAACATTGCCATCTGCATCGATGGAAGTCTCTGGCGAAGTTGCCGGGTTAAAAAGTGCAATCGGAGTCCTGGGTGAAATCTCAATACTAACTTTACGGTTTAGCCAATTTCGCGAGATATTTACTGATTCAATCCATGTAAAAGATTCAAGTCGCCTGCTGAGCGATCTCGTCTCAACTCGCGCCATCTTGATACCTGGCTTGATTGAAAGAGAGTCGGTGATCGCTTTCGTGCTTTGCGCAGTCGGTGCGCCGGTAATGGAAACTTCTTTGACTACAAAAATGTCAGACCAACCGAATAAATACGTTGCTCCCAAAAAGATGAGGGCGATGCCCGCTATGACAACGATGCGGGTGCTGCGAATCTGCACTTACTTACTCGCTAAATCTTCTTGCAAGACCTTCGGTGATTATTGGTGCAAGTGAATTCACATCTCCAGCGCCAAGTGTCACGATCACATCGCCGGGCTTGGCGCTATCAATCATCCAATCAGAGGCCTCGATGAAGTTCGGAATGAATTCTCCGTGCTTCATTTGATCTGCAATCAGACTTGCACTTATTCCCGGAATCTCTTTCTCGCTAGCGGCATAGATCTCAAGCAGAACTGCGTGATCTGCAATATCGAGAGCGTGAGCAAAGTCGTTTAAAAATGCTTGAGTTCGCGAATATCTGTGAGGTTGGAAGATTACAAGAACTCTTCCATCGCCAGCAAAGTGCTTTGCTGCGGTAAGAGTTACTTTAATTTCAGTGGGGTGATGTCCATAATCATCTACAACACGGATGCCGTGCACTGTGCCTTTTAATTCAAAACGCCTTCCTGCACCTCTAAATGAGGCGAGCCCAGAAAGTAAATCTGAAGCCTGCGCACCCAGACTTAAGCCCATCGCCAAACAAGCAGCTGCATTTAATAAATTATGGTGACCCGGAACTGCAAGAGTGAGAGTGCCAATGGAGCGGCCCTTCCATAACACTCTGGCACTTGCGCCCATAGGTAGAAGTGAAATTTGATCTATACGCAGATCAACTCCATCGCTTACGCCATATGAAATTACAGTGGGTCCCTTTGCTAAATTCGAGGTTGATTGCCCGAGAGCCAGAGAGCCTTTGTCATCTGCGCAATAAATGAGAAATCCGTCCGGATTAATTGTTTGGGCAAACTCAGTAAATGCATCAGTAACGGCTTGCGGGGTATGGAAAAAATCTACGTGGTCGTGTTCGACATTTGTCACGATTGCAGCGAAAGGTTTGTACTCAGTAAATGACCCATCGGACTCGTCAGCTTCAGCAACGAATAAATCGCCAGTTCCTTTATGCGCATTTGAACCTGAGGATGTAAGCGTTCCGCCTATTGCAAAAGAGGGATCTAAACCACAGGCCTGAAGTGCAACTGTGAGCATTGATGAAGTTGTAGTTTTTCCGTGCGTTCCGGCAACAGCAATGCTCTTTGAGGAAGACATGAGGGTTGCTAGAGCCTGCGCGCGTGTCAGAATTTCAAGGTTTAACTCTTTCGCGCGAGAAATTTCTGGATTCGTTCCGATGATTGCCGATGAAAAAACAACGACGTCCGAGCCATCGACGTGTGAGGCGCTATGGCCAACATTTACCGTTGCTCCGAGCGCTCGAAGTCCTGTGACAACTGAAGAATCTTTAGCATCAGAACCCGAAACGGAAATTCCGTGCGATAGAGCAATACGTGCAAGTCCACTCATCCCCGCGCCACCAATTCCAACAAAGTGGATTCGCTTATTAGTCCAATGTGCGATGTCGCGGTTCATAAGTCGGCACCCCCGATTGCGTTCTGCATCAGGGCTGTAATTTTCATAGCCGCGTCAAGATCGGAATCAGAACCTACGCCTGATTGCCCTTGGCTTTTGGCAAGCAATCGATCAATATTTGCACTCAACCATGACGATGAGAATGATTTCTGCGAAATGATTTCGGCACGCCCAGACTCAACGAGTGCGCGTGCATTAATTTCCTGCTCACCGTTTCCAATAGGTAGCGGAATGAAAAGTGCGTAGCGTCCGAGCGCTGCAACTTCGGAACAGGTCACAGCTCCACTTCGCGAAATCACCAGATCTGCTGCTAGGTAAGCACTTGCCATGTCTGAAATATATGCGGTGGGTTTATATAGAGAAGTACTTTCGGTGAGCGCGTTTCGATCTCCAACGCCATGCAAGACTTGAATCTTCTTTGATGCAAAAAGGTCAAGTGAATCCGAAATAGTTTTATTCAGAGATACCGAGCCTTGAGAGCCACCAACGACTAATACGACTGGTAGCGCGTCATCAAAACCAATTTTCTTCTTCGCGCTTTTTCGAGCTTCTTTCCAGTTTTGACTCGACGAGATGAGCGCGCTTGCAACATCACTTCGAAGTGGAAGCCCAGTAATGAGAGCTTCTGAAAATGCACCGCTCTCAACTGGCTGGGCAACTGCAAGGTTATTGGTGAAGAGAGAACCAAACTTATTTGCAATTCCAGGTTTGGCATTTGCTTCGTGAATGACAATCGGTACTTGAAGACTTCTTGCTGCAATGTAAGCCGGCCCTGATACATATCCTCCGAAACCAACAAGCAAATCTGAACCCTTGATCACCTGGCGACATTGCGAGAAGGCAGCGATAAAGGAAATTGGGGCTTTGAAAAGAGTGATTGAAATTTTTCGTGGGATCCGAACTCTTGTGATTAAAGAAAGTTTGTAACCGGCTGCAGGAATTAACTTTTCTTCTAAACCACCTCTTGTGCCCAGGAAAACAATCTCGGAATCTGGATGTATGCCACGCCATGCTCTTGCCGTTGCTAGGGCCGGCTCAACGTGTCCTGCGGTTCCACCGCCAGCTAAAACAATTTTCATTGGGAGTGCAATCTACGTTTGTGAACTGCGCTTCTCACATCTCTTAGGACTTCTGGATCTCGAAGCGCCGTGCCCAAAACAAATCCAATTCCTAAAAATGTGGCGATGAGGGCCGAACCGCCATAAGAAAGAAGGGGAAGAGTTACGCCCACCACGGGGAGCAAACTTGTTGCTGATCCAATATTGAGAAGTGTTTGGATCGCTATCCAAGAACCCATTCCAGCACATGCAAATCTAGAAAAGGGATCACTCGCACGCAAGGAAATCTTAAAGATTGAGAGCAAGAGAGCGCCTATGAGAATTAAAACGGCGAGCGTTCCGACAAGGCCAAGTTCTTCACCAATGACAGAGAAAATAAAATCGGTATGCGCTTCTGCCAAATTTCCCCACTTTTGTCTTGAGCCACCAAGTCCAACTCCAAAGAGCCCGCCACTTGCCAAGCCAAGAAGGCTATGTGCAGGTTGCCAGCCTGCATTTTTGTAGTCACCTTCAGCAAAAGGATTAAGTACAACTAAGAATCGTTGTGCGCGGTATCCAGCTGTTGCAATGAAAAAAGCGAATATGAGGGCGCAACAGGCCGTAAACCAGCCAAGAAGTTTGAGTTCAACTCCAGAGACAAAAAGTAGGCCTGCCAAAATTGCTGCGATAACACAGGTTGTTCCTAAATCTTTACCCGCCATGATTAGCAACATAACTAGTGCAAATCCAGGAGCAATGAGGAAAAATACATTTGTGCGTTCCGTACCTTGATCTAGCTTCCTTGCTAGCAATAGCGATGCCCACAGAATCATCAGAAACTTAACTAGCTCACTGGGCTGAACATCAATAATTCCTAGCGAGATCCAGTTTGTGTTTCCATTAACGTTTTTGCCAATCCCCGGAATTCGAAGACAGAGAAGAAGCGCTGCCGATATGAGTAAACCAATGCGAGCAATTTTTTTAATTCCAAAGAGTGGAACACGAGCAACAAATATAGCGGCCGGAATAGAGATTAAGAGAAATAACCCTTGGCGGGCAACAATTGCAAGAGAAGAGCCATTTGTCTCAATGGAATGAATGGATGAAGCGGAGAAAACCATAATGAGCCCAAGTATCGAAAGAGAAATCGAAGTGATACATAGAATGTAAAACGAGTTAACGGGTTTTGCCAAGAATGAATTGTTCTTAGCCATTACTCACCAACTTTTTAACAGCTGCAGTAAATCTATCTCCGCGATCGGCATAAGAAGTGAATTGATCCATTGAGGCGCATGCCGGTGCCAAAAGTACGGTATCTCCACTCAAAGCATGTGCTTTTGCGGATTTCACAACTTCTTCCATTAACTCGTTTCCTGGGGAGTTCTTTTCATAGCCTTTGGGCGTATCGATTTCAATAATCTTCACATGTGGAGCGCGCTTTACCAATTCACTTTTAATGAGATCACGATCTTGCCCAATGAGTATTGCAACTTTTAGGCGAGCTTTTGCTCGCTCAATTAATTGATCCATTTTTGCGCCCTTTGCAAGGCCGCCAGCAATCCAAATCACTGATAGTCCAGAGATAATTGAGGCTGCTGCAGCATGTGGATTGGTTGCCTTGGAATCATCAATCCACGAGATACCCTCATTCTCGTGAATCTTTTCAATTCTGTGTCGACCTAGCGTGAATTTCTGAAGTGCAGCACGAATACTTTCATGTTTTGCGCCAGAGGATAGTGCGAGAGCAGATGCAGCCAGGGCATTGGAAACATTATGAGGAACAGTCGGAGTTACATCAATGACTTCAGCAATCATTGAAGCTTCCTGCGGATTTGAAACAAAGGCGCGGTCAATCATTAGCTCTTCGACAATCCCAACTTCGCCAGGTCCTGGAGTATCGAGGGAAAAATAAACTTTGCGGCCAGTGAACCCTTGCGTTCTGTTGAAAACTTCAATGTCTTGGGCATTAAGAATTCCAACCTTTGAACGCTCAAGCAATGAGACTTTCACTTGGGCGTATTCGTCAAAGCTTTCATGCCAATCGACATGATCATCTGCAATGTTCAAAATTGCGACTGATTCAAATTGAGCATCTCGCAACCAATGAATCTGAAACGATGAAAGTTCAAGTACGAGCACATCATAAGATTCGGAGCCGTCAACGCACTCAATAACCGTTTGGCCAACATTTCCGCAAGCAACTGCGCGTATTCCAGATTCGCGCAACATCGCAGCAGTCATTTCGACGGTCGTGGTTTTTCCATTTGTTCCGGTAAGTGCAATCCATTTTTGGTTAGCGCTCTTAAGGCTCCATGCAAGATCTACTTCGTTAATTAAAGGAACTTTTGCGCGTAAAGCGCTTTGAATTAAAGGATGAGATTGCTTCCAACCTGGAGAAACGAGGATGAAATCCCATTGACTTGCCTCATAACTATCGGGTTTTGCGATCGGAAAATCTTCAACTCTGAGAACTACATCGTCAGCAAAAGAAATACTCGCACCGCGCTTTCGAAGGGCACGTGATGCCGCAAGTCCCGTTACGCCTGCGCCCAGGACCAAAACTTTCTTATCTTTATATGGCACTTAACTTGCTACCCATTGCGCATAAAAGAGACCAAGGCCAGCAGCAACACTTAGTCCGGCGATGATCCAGAAGCGCAACACAATTGTCACTTCTCCCCAACCCTTAAGTTCGAAGTGGTGTTGAAGTGGTGCCATTCTGAAAAATCTTTTGCCACCGGTAGCTTTGAAGTAAAGAATCTGAATAATTACCGATGCGCTAATGATTACAAAAAGTCCGCCTAGCGGAATGAGAAGAAGTTCGATTCGAAGAGAGGTTGCGATACCTGCAAGGGCTCCCCCGAGTGCAAGGGAACCTGTATCGCCCATAAATATTTTTGCAGGTGAAGCATTCCACCATAGGAATCCTGTACAAGCCCCGGCCATTGCCGCCGCGAATACTGCAAGATCGAGTGGATCTCGCACCACGTAACAATTTCCGCCAGCGGTGATTGCACAACTCTGTCCGAATTCCCAAACTCCGATGAGGATAAAGGCAATGAAAGTCATAACGCTTGCGCCGGTTGCAAGTCCATCAAGACCATCAGTTAAATTCACACCGTTGCTTGTTGCAGTAACCATAAATGCCACCCAGATAACAACGAGAACGACACCGAGAGTGATACTTGTATCGCGCACGGTGGAAAGTTGTAACGAAATGGGAGTCAACCCATCTCCATCTGGAAATCGTGTACCGAGATACCCAAAAATTGCCGCGAAAATAATTTGTCCAAGAAGTTTTTGTTTCGCATTTAATCCAAGCGACTGCTGACGTGAGACTTTTAGCCAGTCATCGGCAAATCCCACTAGCCCTAGTGAAATCATGAGACCCATTACAAGCATTACGGAAACAGAAATAGTATTTCCACTAATTAAGTGGGCGATGAAATAAGAAGTGATAGCCGCGAAAATAATAATGAGCCCACCCATTGTTGGTGTTCCACGTTTGGTGTGATGCGAAGATGGGCCATCGTCTCGAATTATTTGACCATAGCCACGCTTGGCTAAAGATCTAATGAGTGTTGGTGTACCAAAGAGAGCAAAGATTAGAGCAAGGCCACCTGCGATAAGAATTTCTCTCATGTGGCTCTTCCTCTCGTCAAAATAGTCTCTGCCAATTCTTCCAAATGTTCTGAGCGAGATGCCTTAACTAAAATGACATCCCCCGCAGAGATTTCAGAGAGTAGTTTTTCTGCCTCACTCTTATCAGTGCACATATGCACACTCATGTGTGACTTCGTAGAATTGCTTTCTCCGTTCTTTGCGCCAGTTAGTGTGGCTGCATATTCCGGTGCTGCAATACATACGAGGTGATCAACGCCTAGCTCCTGTGCAAGGGTGCCAATTCGCGCATGCTCTGAAGCTGATGACTCGCCGAGTTCATGCATTTTTCCTAAGAATGCCCAAGCCTGACCCCCGCGCTCCTGCGCAAAGAGAATGAGTGTGCGAAGCGCAGCTTCCATAGATTCAGGGCTTGCGTTATAGGCATCGTTGATGAGTACGCGTGATTGGAATTCATGAACCTGCATTCTCCATTTGCTTTGTACAGTTGCAGTGGAAAGTGACCCTGCAATGTAATCAACGCTAAATCCAAGTGCGCTGCCCACTGCTGCTGCAGCTAGCGCATTAGATGTTTGATGAATTCCAACAATTCGCAATCCGACTGAAGCTCGTCCGTCAGGCGTTACCAAATCAAAGTGAGGGCGCCCTTCTCGCATTTCCAAATCTGCCGCACGAATTTCATCTCCACTATTTTGGCCGAAAATAATTGTTCGTCCCTTATGCAACTTTGACATGGCTGGAGTAAAGGAATCGTAATCTCCAAGAATTGCAATCGCATCGTCTGCAATATTCGAAACCATTTCAGACTTTGCTTTTGCGACAGCTTCTGCGGACCCAAATTCGCCAATGTGCGCGCTGCCTACTTTGAGTACAACGCCAATATCAGGGGTTACAACCTCACAGAGCGCTGCAATGTCACCAATATGCCTAGCTCCCATTTCGATAATGCAGTACTTCGTCTCTGGGGTGCATTGCAAAAGGGTCAGTGGCGCACCAAGCTCATTGTTGAAATTTCCTTCCGGAGAAACAGTTCTGCCTTTCCCCGATAAAAGCTCAGTTAATAAATCCTTTGTAGTTGTTTTGCCTTGCGATCCCGTAATTGCAACAACTACTAGATCGGGGAGATTTGAACGCAAGTGTTTTGCCAGAGTTGCTAAAGCTTTCATTACATCCGGAACAAGAATATGTGCCTCTGGAACTGATTTGGAAACTAGGGCCAATTGCGCGCCATGGCTAAAAGCATCGCTAACAAAGTCATGGCCGTCGCGCTCTTCTCCGATGAGCGCTAGAAAAAGAGAACCTTTACTTGCATCTTTTGAGTTAAAGACTGGGCGTTTATCAATCACAACATCCGACCCGTTGAGTTTTCCGCCAACGATTTCTGCAATTTGTGATGCTTTAAGAGGAATCATTTCTTGACCTCTATTGCATCTGCCAAAATTAATTTATCATCGAAAGGAGAGATGACTCCGGCAATTTCTTGTCCGCTTTCGTGTCCCTTACCAAGAATTAAAACACAGTCACCATTACTGGCTAAAGAAACTGCGTAACTAATCGCTTCTGCACGATTGGGAATAACTCTTGAAGGGCTAGTTATTTTTTGTGATCCAATCATTTCTTTCAAAATATCTTCCGGATTTTCATCTCGAGGATTATCGCTAGTAAATATGGCCACATCGCAATTCTTGAGTAAGGCCTCCCCCATGAGAGGGCGTTTGCTTGCATCGCGATTCCCGCCGCATCCGAGTACTGCAATGACTTTTCCGGTTGTGAATTCCTTCGATGTGCGCAAAACATTTGATACTGCATCGGGGGTGTGTGCATAATCAACAAAAGCTCCAAAATCTTGCCCGAGGTTTACAGCATCGAGTCGTCCCTCTGCGCCATTGAGTTTTGGAACTATGGCTGCAATTTCAACTGGATCGATACCGGCTTCATGGGCCATAGCAATTGCCATTAAGAGATTATCTAGGTTGTATCCGCCACGAAGGGATGTTGTCGCTTCAATTAAAATTCCACCAGTGCCTCTGATTTGAATCGCTACACCGGAATTTTCGTTGAAATAATCTACATAGTGCCACTGCGCGTTTTTCTTTGATCTTGAGAGTGTGACTATTGGAATCTCAGAGGAAATTGCAAGTTTTTCACCATATGGATCATCAACATTAATGAATCCAAGATCGGCGAATTCAAAAGTGAAGAGCTTTGATTTTGCTGCAAAGTACTCCTGCATGCCACCATGAAAATCAAGATGGTCTTGAGTTAAATTAGTAAAACCTACATATGAAAAATGCGAACCCTTTATACGTTGCATAGAAATTGCATGACTTGAAACCTCCATCACAAAGTGGCGCATATGTCGTTCTTTCATTACCGCGGCAAGGGCTTGTACTTGTGTTGCCTCAGGAGTGGTTCGCTCACTCTTAAATCTTTCGCTACCAATACGAGTTTCAACTGTTCCGACAAGTCCAGAATCGCGTCCAGCCATTTGAAACATTTGATGCAAAAGCGTTGTAACTGTTGTTTTACCATTTGTTCCAGTGATTCCGATTGAATGTAAATCGCGCATAGGTTCGCGATATAAAGCGCAAGAAATAAGAGCTGCTGCTTCGCGGGGATTCTTTACAACTAGGGTAGGCAGGTCAGTAAAAATTTTTGCACCTGCTTCATCTGTCACAAATGCGATTGCACCTCGTTCTTTGGCTGTCGAGGCATAGCGAGCTCCATGGGTTTTCAATCCTGGAATACCTATAAATACATCGCCATTTTCAATATCCGAATCGCTCTGCGTGACTCCTGAAATTTCAATTTGTAAGAGTGCAGACTCTTCCAGCGTGGAGTTTGCGCCAAGGAGCCGAGAAATATCTGCGAGTGTGAGTGAAAACTTTTCAATCGGTCTCATTAGCGCTTCTTTACACTTGCTTGGGCAATTTCTGTCTTCTTATTATCTGATGGCTTTGATGGCACTTCAACTTTTTTCTGCGTGCGAAGCTGTGATGCGTTTAAGGCAACGGGTTCTAGCTTTGTTCCTGTCGGTGCCACATGCTCGGATTGGAGTACAAAAGTCATAACTTCTTTAAAGACCGGACCTCCGAGTGATCCGCCATAGTGAGCGCCTTTTGGATCTTGAATAGTCACACTTATTACATATTTTGGTTTATCTGCAGGTGCAAACCCAATAAATGATGCGGTGTATCCGCTGTAACAGCCACATGATGGATCAATGCGCATTGCAGTACCAGTCTTTCCTGCGACGCGATATCCCGGAATTGCAGCACTTGGCGCTGTTCCATTTGCAGATACGACGCCTTCCATCATCTTTCTCATGGTTTCTGCTGTGCTCTGACTAATTACTCTTTCAGATTTTCCTAGATTTCTTGCAGTAAATTTTCCAGATGTATCAGTAGTGCCTGCAATAACCGTCGGTGTAACTCGTACGCCGTCATTTGCGATAGTTGCGAAAACGCTTGTCGCTTGCATTGCAGTCACTGAATATCCCTGACCGAATGCAACTGTTGGGGCTGTTGTTCCCGACCATTGGCTAACGGGGTGCAAAATTCCTCGAGATTCACCGGGTAGTCCAGAACCTGTATTTTGCCCAATCCCAAATTTTGATAAATAGCTATACAAAGTGTTGTTACTTAGCAGCTCACCAATTTGAATAGTTCCGGTATTACTCGAAACAGCCAAGATTCCAGCAGATGTGAGTTGCTGTGTTGGGTGGTGCTCGTGATCGTGAAAAGTATCTCCACCACGTTTGATTTGATACGGAACCGAAAACACTGATTGCGCCGTGATCTTGTTTTCTTCCAGTGCTGCGGCAAGTGTCATAACTTTTCCTGTGGAACCAGGTTCGTAAACATCCTGAACTGATGGATTTCGCATTAAGTACTGAGAAACTTTCTTAGTATTGTTTGGATCGAAAGTTGGTGCGGTGGCATGAGCAAGAATTGCCCCGGTCTTTGGATCCATCACTATTACTGTTCCATTTGCCGCATGGGATTTTGATACGACGTCAGCAATTGCCTTTGAAGCAATCCACTGGATATCTCGATCAATAGTTAGCCGCACGGATGTTCCCTGTTTTGCGGCGATAATTTCACTTTGCGAACCAGGAATTTCTGCACCAAGACCGCGAGCATATGAATATCGTCCGGCTGTTCCGGTAATCAAACTATTCATGCTTGATTCAATTCCTGATGCACCAACTCCATCTTCTCGAACGAAACCAATAAGTGAAGAAGTAAGTGAGCCTGATGGATATTCGCGGATATATCCACGCTCGGCAAAGAATCCAATAATTCGTTGATCAAAATGACGAGAATCCAGCGTGCTGTTATATGAAGCTAGGGCATTAGTAAGTGAATCCCACATCGCAGGCTTTGCATTCTTATAAACCATCGAATATTTCTTAACGCCAGATATTGCGCTCTGAACTTCTGCTACGGATAACCCGAGAATCGGAGCTACGAAATTTGCCACTCGTGGCGCATCTGTGATTTGAGTTTGATCGACAACAATATTTATTGCGGAAACACTTCGAGCAAATGAAACTCCATTTATGTCAGTGATATCGCCACGGGGTGCTGGAATCGTTCGGGTTGATTCCATCTCATTTGCCGCACGCACTTTATAAGAGTTGGCTTGAATTACCTGGATCTGTACAAGGCGCACAGCAAAGAAAAGAATAAAGACCAAGCAAAGAACAATGAGGAATTTGATTCGTTTGTGCGCAAGAAGCAAGCTACCCATTTGTCACCGGACCTGGTGCAACTTCACTCGGTGCAAGGTTTAGAAACACTGGCGACTCAGAGTGTTTCATCCCGAGCTTTGAAGCAGCATCGGCAAGAGCTGCAGGAGAAGACAATGTATCCATCTCTCGTCCTATTGCTTCACGCTCATCCGCAACTGCCTTAGCTTCGGCCTTTAATCTTGAAAGGGTGAAAGCATCCTCGGCAAGCAAGATATTTACTGTGAGCAGAACCAAGAAGCCGAGTGCAGCAATAAGTGATAAAAACTTCGCAAAGAACTTGTGCGTTGCTCGAGTTGTTCCAGAAACTTCCGGAACTAACTTTAAAATTACTTCCGCAGATTTCTCCGCAACTATTGCACGAGATCGCGCAATAACAGGCTGACGCGATTGTCTTAGAGCTGATGTAAGGGCCACTATGAAGCCACCCTCTCTATCGCTCGAAGACGCACTGATGCAGATCTTGGATTTGCTTGAAGTTCCTCGGAACTTGGGGTTTCACTCGACTTAACAACAAGTGCGAATTTCGGAGCAAACTCAGGCAGATCTATTGGCAAATTTCGAGGACTCTTAGAAGTGCTGACCTCTACAAAAAGTTCTTTAACAATTCGGTCTTCCAGTGATTGGAATGAAAGAACAACGAGCCGTCCACCGATTTCAAGAAGCTCTAAGGCGATAGGAAGCGCACGTGTTATCGCGCCCAGCTCATCATTGGCTTCAATACGAAGCGCCTGGAAAGTTCGTTTAGCCGGATTTCCACCAGTGCGCCTTGTTGCTGCAGGAATTGAATCTTTTACAAGAGTTGCCAGCTGGGTTGTTGAATTCAGCGGGGCAATTTCACGTGCTTTCACAATATTTTCAACGATGCGGGTAGCAAATTTTTCCTCGCCATACGCGCGCAAAATTTGTACAAGCTTCCCCGGAGCGTATGTATTCAAAATTTCAGATGCTGTAATTCCACGGCTTCGATCCATGCGCATATCAAGAGGTGCATCTTTTGAATAAGAAAATCCACGATCGCTTTCGTCGAGTTGAATTGAAGAAACACCTAAATCAAAGAGAGCTCCAGTAATTTTTTGATACCCATGGGAGTGCACTACCGCTTCTATGTCATCGAAGACTGCGTGGGAAGTTTTAAATCTTTCGCCAAAAGTGGCAAGTCGCTTGGATGCTCGATCAAGGGCAACTTCATCTCGATCAATTCCAATGACTGTGAGTTGGGGGAATTTATTTAATAGCGCTTCTGTATGTCCGCCAAGACCCAGAGTGGCATCAACGACAACAGGTTTTTCATTTCGCAAAAGCGCCGCATCAATGGAAGGTGAAAGAAGGTCGACGCAGCGATTAAGCATTACTGAAATATGTTGCTGCATCCTCTCCCCCAATCTTTCGATTAACTTTCTTTCGCGGATATGAATTACCTCTGCTCTCATCTCTGGTCACCGCCGGCCGACGGATCTCTCGAAAGCGACGCCGGGGAAGGGGCGTCGCTGTCGGCTTGAGGTCGACGGTGGCCACAGATGAGAGGCCGTTCTATTTAGTTGTTATTAAGTTGTTTTCTTAAATACTTTTTAGAAGAGTCCTGGGAATACCTCTTCTGAAACCTCAGCAAAGCCTTTTTCGCGATCTGCCAAATATTTATTCCAAGATGTGCTATCCCAAATTTCAACGCGAGTATTCGCGCCAATAACGACGCACTCTTTTTCAAGACCTGCATATGTGCGAAGTCCTTGAGGAATAGTTACGCGGCCTTGGCGATCCGGAATTTCATCGTGTGCGCCGGCAAACATCACGCGCATGTAATCGCGCGCGGATTTTGCAGTCACAGGGGCTTGTCGAAGTTGCTCAGTAATTGTCGAAAATTCGGCAGATGGAAATACATACAGGCATCGCTCTTGGCCCTTGGTAATTACTAGGCCAGCAGAGAGCTCGTCGCGAAATTTCGCGGGAAGAATGAGGCGGCCTTTTTCATCAAGGCGTGGCTCGTGGGTGCCGAGAAACATTTTCTGGCCCCCTTCCCCAGGTTTCAGCGAACGGTGAAGCCCGTTCAATCCCCCACTTTACTCCACTTTCCCCCTTTTTCAACCACCTTTCGCCACTATTTACCCTTTCCTCCCCACCGCCCTCCACGGCTTCGAAGTGGGCCTACTCTCTGGAAAAAGGCAAAAAAATAGACCCCCGAAGGAGTCTTGTTCTGGGCGCTCAGCTTGCGAGCGCGAATCTGCCTTTAATCAGTTATTCACCCTTGATTGCGCTGATCCCAACGATTTTCCATGCGGGCTGAAAATCCGCCCTTGGACTTGCCGGGCTTACTTGTCTTTGTTGCGCCAGGTGCGCCGATAGCGCGAATTGCGATGATCAATCCGGTGAGTGCGAGCACGAATCCAGCCACCCCAACAACAGTGGCCTTTGCGATAAGTCCTGCGAAGAGTACTGCCAGTCCAAGAAAGACTAAAAGTAGGCCACGAAGAATTGATCCGCCCACCAGACGAGGTGAACCTGAAAGTGCAGAAACTAGGCGTGGGTCATCGGCTACGAGAGCTTCTTCCATCTCGGCTAGTAGGCGCTTTTCGCGATCTGATAATGGCACGTGCTCACAATAGAACAACTTTTTCTTGGGTGCTAGTCGGGCCAGTACTAATCAGGTTTGATCAGGCGCCCTGGCCGAACGCTCGTGCCGCCAAATCGGGCCTTTGCCTTATCGATCGCCCCCTCGGCCTCTCTCCAACCATGCTCTCGTCCACCTAATACAAGCTGTTCTGGTGGTTGCTCTTGGAGATTTTCAAAACTCACCGCAACCATTCGAATAAATGCGCGGTTAATGCCAAGTGCGTTGTAGAGAGCCTTCACGATTTCATAACTTTCGTGCGTGCCATTAATGGCAAGTGGCACCGTTTTGGAACGAGTGATTGTAGAGAAATCTGCGAATCGCACTTTAATTCCGAGCGTCCTGGCAAAGAGTTTGCGCTCGCGAAGTCGTGCAGATGCTTTCTCTGTCATCCGTAGCAACTCCTGCAATATCTCTTCTGGATCCGATAAATCGTAAGAAAAAGTTTCCGCGTTACTTATGCTTTTATCTGGCTCATCTACAACAACATCTCGGTAATCGCGCCCCCACGAGAGTTCATACAGTGATGAACCAGCGGCCTCTCCCAGCGCCCGGACCAGTGTAGAACGCTTGGTATTTGCAATATCTGCCACTGTTTTTAATCCGAGGCGCTCAAGTGATTCTGCTGTTTTGGGGCCGACTCCCCAAATCGCTGAAACAGGAAGTGGGTGTAAAAATTCCAAAATTCGATCTTCTGTAATTTCAAGTAGCCCATTTGGTTTGCAGTGTTGAGATGCGAGTTTTGCAATGAATTTTGATGGAGCAATTCCAACCGAACAAGTAATGCCTTCTTGATCTTCAACTAGCTTTCTAATTTCTACCGCGATCTCTCGCCCTGTGCCCTTTAATTTTCTGGCCCCTGTCACATCTAAGAAAGCTTCATCAAGTGAGAGAGGTTCGACAAGTGGAGTAAAGGAGTTAAAAATCTCCATCACTCGCTCTGAGATTTGCGAGTAGCGATGATGCTCTGGAGCTACAAAGATTGCGTGAGGTGCCATTCGTTGGGCGCGGCCCACCGGCATCGCAGCCCTAATTCCAAATTTGCGCGCTTCGTAATTAGCTGAGAGAACTACTCCGCGGATTCCCGCACCAACCACGAGTGCTTTCCCGCGAAGTTCTGGATGATCACGTTCGGCAACGGAGGCATAAAAGGCATCCATATCTACATGCAGGATCGTCGATGCAAGCGCGCTTTCTTCGCTCATAAATCCACGCTACCTCTCGAACATATGTTCGAAAAATACAGGAAAACCTCGATGATTTCAAGCGTGTCGAAAGGGGCAAGTAATTGAAATTTCAACTACTTTCATTTACTCTTCTTTATGTTCGTAACATTCACACAAGTACAAACAGGAGAAAAATGAACGCAGTTCTAGTTATCGGTCGCGTGCTTTTCGCAGCACTCTTCATCATGTCAGGCATTGGGCACTTCAAATCACTCGAAGCAATGACAGGTTATGCAAAGTACAAGAAGCTCCCTGCAGCAAAGCTCGGCGTGATCGGTAGTGGTCTCTTCTTCCTTCTCGGAGGTATCTACATCCTTCTCGGTGTTTGGGTAGATCTTGGCGCGCTTTTGATCGCTGTAACTGTAATTCTTGCAGCGCTTATTTTCCACCAGTACTGGAAAGAAACTGATGCCAACACAAAGATGCAGGAAACAATTGCATTTAATAAAGACCTAGCTCTTGGCGGTGCAGCTTTGATTATTCTCGCACTCGTTGCGGGCGGAGTTATCACAGGTGCCGAGTTTGGACCTCACGTTGGAAATATCTCATTCTTCAATAAGTAATTCTTCTTACACAAAAGCCCCCGGTTAATCCGGGGGCTTTTGCATTTCTTCTGCGACTATTTCGCCATGGAAATACTTGCAGGATTGCTCGCAGGGGCTTTCATCGGAGCAGTCCTGGGTTTCATTGGGGCAGGTGGAGCAATGCTCGCTGTTCCGATTTTAATGTACGGCTTTGGACTCAAACCTGTGCACGCCACAACAGCCGCTCTTGCAATCGTATTTGCTGCAGCTCTTTCGGGTGCTTATCCAAAAGCTCGATCCAAATCAATTCTTTATAAAGAAGTATTCGTAATTTGGGGTCTTGGCCTAGTAACTAATGTCGGCGCGTCTCTATTGGCGCACATCCCTTCGCCTTCAGTAATCACAACAGGTTTTGCTGTTGTTTTGATTACCGCGGCTACGTCGATGGTGATTAAGCCAATAGAGCGATCTCATACACGAATCTCTAACTCAAAATTGATTCTGCTATCCCTTGCCATTGGATGCATAACTGGTTTTTTTGGAATTGGAGGGGGATTTATAATTCTTCCAGTTCTTGTTCTAGCCTTCGGGACTCCCGTAGCCACGGCTGCCGGCACATCTCTTGCGGTAATTGCAATCAACTCGTTTACCGCCTTCCTTGGCCACTTTCGCCAATGGGGTGAAATAAATTGGACACTTCCCTTGGTAATTTCTCTCGCGGCTGTAGTTGTTGCCGGGGTGACTTCAAGAATTCATTCAAAGATTGATTCGCTCGTGCTCAAGATATCCTTCGCTGGACTTTTATACTGCGTTGCAATTTTCACGATTCTAAAGACTTGGGTCATGTAGTTTTTGCCTATGGACGGAGTTCTAGAGAAAGCCGCTGTTAAACGAGTGCAAGAGGCGCTGACCCATCACAGCCTTTCTGGCCAAATCAAAGTTCTATCCGATAGCGCCAGAACAGCCCAAGATGCAGCAAGCGCGCTCGGAATTGAAGTTGGGCAAATTGCTTCTTCGCTCATCTTTAAATTCGACGACGAATCGCCATTGCTTGTCATTACAAGCGGTAGACATCGAGTAAATACGGATCTAGTTGCAAAAAATTTAGGCGTGGAAAAACTTGGTCGAGTCGATGCTGATTACGTCAAAGAAAAATCAGGATTTTCAATTGGGGGCGTTGCACCCATTGGTTGGTTATCTCCGGCAACGATACTTATCGATCAAGCGCTTAGTGATTACGACGTTGTGTGGGCAGCTGCCGGCCATCCACACGCGGTATACCCGACAACCTATGCAGAGCTAATCGCCTGCACTGACGCTAAACCAATGGTTGTTGGAGATTAATTCTGGTCTGATTTAAATCTTGAAAGAAGGATATTCATCTGTGACAAGCAAGATTGCGTATCCATAAACACGGTTCCAATATTGAATGGTCCCAAGTACCGGCTCTGCTGCCCATTTTGGATAAGCACCGGATGTAAAAGTCACAACCCACGCAACAACGCTCACTGCAAGTGCTGCCAATGAATAAATAATTCCTACAATGTAAAGTGGAATCGCTAAGAACCATTTAACAAGTGGCAGGCCTCGGTTGAGAGCCGCTCCCCCATTAACTTCAGGGAAAGTAACGCTTACCTTTGAATTTGCCTCAATCGATGGGTACTCGTCATTGAGTAATAACAAATAGGCCACTACTCGTGTTTCAAGTTCAATGAATGCTTTGTTAAATCCAAGAACATAACTTGGATAAATACCTCTAAAGAGCAGCGAGAGCGCCGCTGGCAGAACAAGAATTCCAGTAGAGCCCCAACCCATGCCCGACATTTGCGAAAAAGAAGCAAGAAAAATAGCTGCCGGAACTACCAAGATTCCTCTCCAAAATACTGTGGCCTTATTTCGGTTTAGTAAGTCAACGGCTATAACTGTCTTTATTTGTTTGCTCATAGTTAAACTCTACTCATGAATGAAGCCGTGAGTAGCAAAATCGTAACCGTGGCTTACTTCTGGAGAATTTCAAAGTCAAGTATTCCCTTTGCCCTTTTGCGCATGGCCCTTGATCGAGGTGGACTCCGCAGAACTAAAGGTGTTCTTTTTGCAAAAATGCTTGGCACGGGAAACGGTGAAACATTTACTCCAAAAGATGCCGACTCCACTCGGTGGGGTGCAATCATCACAATTGAAGAAAATCAGTTAACGGCTCTTGATTCATCAAGAATTATTACTAGATGGCGCAATAAATCTCAATCAGAATTTAGAGCACTTCTTGACCCTATTGCTTCACATGGCCATTGGTCTAAAGAAAATCCATTTTCTTATTCGACTACATCGGCTAATGGCGCAGTCATAGCTATAACTCGTGCCCGCATCGCAACTTTAAAAAATGCAATATTTTGGAGCGCGGTACCACCTGTAACTAAGAGTCTTCATAATTCACCCGGTCTAATAGCAGCTATTGGGATTGGTGAGGCGCCGCTTGGGTTGCAGGGCACTTTTTCTTACTGGAAGAGCGCTAAAGATCTCAAAGAATTTGCATATAAAAGCAGCGCTCACCAAGAAGTTATTGCAGCCACCGCACGCAATAAGTGGTACCGAGAAGAGTTATTCGCACGTTTTTCCGTTCGAGAAGTGCGCGGTGAGATTTCAAGTAAGTAGGTGACCTAAGGCAGACTATGCCCATGTCTATTCGCCACTACTCGCCACGACGTAATCGCCGTCGAGGAATCTCGATGCGGGCAATGACCTTTTTATATGCAGTTCTTGGAATCGCAATTCTTCTTCAAGTTGCATATCCACTCTTAAATGGGGAACCACTACGCTTCGTCACTATCTCTACGGTTTACTGGGGTGCTGGCGCAATGGCACTTCATGCACTCATGACTTATGGCGCCAGGTACGCCTTTACGTATTTACTTGCAACGCTAACTTTTGCATTTGTCATTGAATCCATTGGGGTCACAACTGGTTGGCCATTTGGCGTCTATACATATGATCTTTCTCTTGGAGTTCAATTCTTAAACGTCCCACTTGTTGTTCCATTTGCGTGGGTGATGATGGCTCATCCTGTTCTGGTGGCCGCGCGCACAATTACAAAAAACTGGGGATTTTTATATGGCGGTCTGACTCTGATGGCATGGGACCTTTTCCTTGATCCACAAATGGTTTCTGCGGGGAGATGGACTTGGGAGGTAAAGGGATCCCATGTTCCATTTACTCCAGAAGTACCTCTTTCTAACGCCTTTGGTTGGTTACTTGCAGGAATGGCACTCATTGCAATCCTTCACGCTATTTTGCCAATTGACCGACGCAAGGTAAGTGCATCACTTTTAGCTACAGATATTTTTCTTGGGTGGAGTCTCTTTGCGGGAATTATTTCAAATCTATTTTTCTTTCATAGGCCTGGTATCGCTTTTCTTGGTGGGCTTATTCTCGGCGCCCTCTTAACTCCATACTTCTTCATTCGCTGGCTCGGCCGCCCATAATTGCCAAATCTCATGGCGATTCTTCTTTTTTTCATTAATGTTTTCTTACTTGCTCTCGCAACACTCAACTTCTTCACACTGCGAAAGCCAACCGACTCGACCGAGACTTCGCTTAAGGTGGATGTTTTAATTCCCGTACGTAATGAAGCCGAAAACATCAACGAACTCGTTTTGAGCCTCCAAGCTCAAGTTGGCGTGCCTAGAGCGAAGTTTTATTTCATAGACGACTCTTCAACCGATGCCACCGCGTCCATCATCACAACAATGACCGCCAGAGATTCACGATTTAAACTTATTAGCGCCCCAGAACTTCCGACAGGTTGGATTGGTAAGACTTGGGCGCTTCAGCAAGGATATTTCGCTGCGAATGGAGAAATAGTCGTCACGATTGATGCAGATGTAAGGCTAGAAAAAGATGCATTGGTTAAATCAATAAATTTGCTGCAAAGTTCGAATTTGAACTTTATTTCACCCTATCCAAAACAAATCGCAAAGACTTTTTCTGAACGTCTTATTCAACCGATTCTTCAATGGTCTTGGATGAGCACAGTACCGCTTGTGATAGCAGAACGAAGCTCCCGAACTTCTCTGGCAGTAGCTAATGGTCAGTTCTTTCTTGCAAAGCGTGAAAGCCTGGACCTGGTCAATGGATTTAAAAGTAATGCAGATAAAGTTTTGGATGATATTGAATTAGCTAGAGCTCTTATCCAGTCTGGGTGTAAAGGAACCGTCGTAAGTGGCTCTGATATTGCAACTACTCGAATGTATACATCTTTTACCGAGTTGCGTGCCGGATACGGCAAATCGTTATGGCAAGCATTCGGTGGAAAATTTGGTACTACCGTTGCAATTGCCTTTCTTTTTTTCACCGGGATTTATCCGTTTGTTCTATTTTTAAATTTCCATCCTCTAGGACTCTTTGCACTCGAAGCGGTCATTGCCGCCAGACTGATAAGCGCAAAAGCTTCGCGCGGTTCGTATTTGGATTCGTTCTTGCATCCATTTTCCTGCGCCTTACTTATTTATCTCATCTTTTTTTCGTGGAGAAATAGAAAGAGTGCACAGTGGAAGGGTCGCACGGTATGAAAAACGATCATTTTGCCCGCGGCTCTGGAAAAGTTGCAGTCATTGGTGCGGGTATTGGTGGCATGGCAACAGCTGCCCGTCTTGCAAAAGCCGGATTCGAAGTCTCTGTGTTTGAAGCGTCATCACGGCATGGAGGTAAGTGCCGAACTGAATGGATCGGAAAGTTTGCATTCGATACCGGTCCATCACTCTTAACTATCCCTGCTGTTTATCGGGATTTCTTCCAGCGCACAGGTGAAGTGATGGGACGAATACTCGATATTTCACCAGTTAATCCATCTTTTGATTACAGATTTAGTGATGGTAAATCAATTAAATTTGAAAATCTCTCACGTAAGAAAACGCTCGCTGCAATTACCGAGGCCCTTGATAACGAGAGTGCGCTGGAGTGGGATCAGATGATGCGCCGTGCGGAAGCTATGTGGGATGTATCCCGTGAACCATTTATCGAATCAGAACTCAATAGTCCTCTCTCGCTCTTAAAGCGCCCAAAACTTCTACGCGATTTTCGAGTAATTGCTCCGTGGAAGTCGCTTCGAAATATTGAAATTAGGAGTCCCTACCTTCGAAAAATTCTTGACCGCTATGCAACATATAGCGGATCAGATCCTCGAGTGGCTCCTGCTGTACTTTCAACAATCGCATTTATTGAAGAAGCATTCGGGGCGTGGCACGTCAAAGGTGGTGTTGGAACACTGAGCGATGCTATCTACAAGCGTGCGTGTGACCTTGGTGTCACCTTTGCATTCAATACAAAGGTAAAAGAGATTTCACATAATTCAAGCAAGGTAACTGGCTTGGTGCTCGCTGATGGAGAGAAATTAGAATTCACAAAAATTATTGCTAATGCTGATGCGGGAAGTGTTTATAACGAACTAATAAAAGGAAAAGTCAGGAAAATAGCTAAATCTCGAAGAGCCATCGCCAAATCAGAACCGTCGCTAGCGGGGTTTTCAATCTTGCTCGGGCTTCGACCTGATCCGAATTCAAAAAGACTTGAACACCACACAATTCTTTTTCCCGAAGATTACGATGCTGAATTCATATCGATATTCGATAAAAAAATACCTGTCGTTAAACCCACAATCTATATCTGTGCGCCACACGATGAATCAATGGTGAAAGAAAGCGGATATGAAGCTTGGTCTGTCTTAGTAAATGCGCCGAGGCATGATCCAGATGGGATTAACGGTTTCGACTGGAGCGATGAAAAATTTGCAAAGGGATATGTGGAAGAAATCATTAACCAAATTGAAAAGGCTGGAATTTCGGTGCGTTCTCGCATAGAAGTTTTAGAATTTCGCACGCCTCTTGATCTTCAAAATGAAGTCCTGGCTCCTGGTGGTTCAATCTATGGAACTTCAAGTAATGGAGCCCGTTCAGCATTCTTGCGTGCAAAGAATCGTTCCCCTCTTAAGGGTTTATATCTTGTAGGTGGATCAGCTCATCCAGGTGGTGGACTTCCACTGGTTGGTTTAAGTGCTGAAATAGTTTCATTAGCCATGCTAGAAAATAAGTGAAAGCGACTACTTAAGAGAGGTGTATGCATTTCTCATTACGAGAAATAAACTCACGCATTGACCAATGAGAAGTAAGTACATCACTGCGTTAGCGCCACTCAGGCCAAGATTTACCGCTATAAGCAAAATAAATATTGCACTTGCCCTGACGGGACGCTCTGTTGGGGTCACAACAGTTATTACTGAAAGGCCAAGGGATGCCGCGCGAGCTCGCGCATACTCTTGCGTAGCTGCCAGTACCCATAAAGAAATTGCAAGCCAGGCTGGAACTCCCACTTGATAAGCAACATATAACCAGAGCGCTTCGGTAACTCGATCTGCGACTGAATCAAGAGTTGCACCGAAATTACTAGAGCGCCCTTGATAAATTGCAACACTTCCGTCGATGCCATCTGCGGCAAGAGATAGAACGAGTAGTGCTATTGCGAGAAGGGTGAGAGGGTGCCAAGCCATAAACGCCGCTGTTACTACTCCAAAAAGCGTTAAGAAATTAGGCGAAACCTTTATGGAAGTTAAAACTCTTGCACAGATAAAGGAAATTGATAGCCAACTTTTAACAATTCCAACAACGTGAGCTTGGCCATGAAGCGCGCTCCATTTGGCGTAGAACACTTCTTTTTGCATCACCTGTCACCCACTTTGAGGTTTGCGTAGATTTCTCTCGTTGCGTTAGAAGTGTTCATTGTGTAGAAATGCAAACCTGGTACACCAGCATTGAGTAAATCTTGTGAAAGTTTCGTTGCAACTTCAACCCCAAGTTTGTAAACATCTTCGGGATTGTCTTGAACTTTTTCAAATGCTCCAGATAGTCGACTTGGGATTGGGGTTCCGGTCAATTCCGACATTCGATTAAGTTGTTTAACATTTGTGACAGGCAAAATCCCAGCGATGATAGGAAGCTTTGAACCTTTAGCCGCCAATTTATCCACGAGAGATTTCCACTTATCTGCCTCAAAAAAGAATTGCGTTGTCGCAAAACTGGCACCTAACGATTCTTTTCTAATCAATACATCAATATCAATATCAAGATTTCCATTAGAAGCAGGGTGTCCATCCGGAAATGCTGCAACTCCGATTTCGAAGCCACCAAAATCGGCTGCTAATTTCACCAATTCATCAGCATGGTTTAGACCATCTGGCGTTGAAGTCCATGGCGCACGTGGTCCTCCCGTTGGATCTCCGCGCAAAGCTAAAATACTTTTAATCCCAGAACTTTGGTACCGACCCAAAATCTCTAGGAGTTCTGACTTGGTTGAACCAACACAAGTCAGATGCGCAACAGTTGGGATATTTGTCCTAGATGTAATTTCAGAGGTAATTTTTATTGTTCGGTCTCTCGTACTTCCGCCAGCACCGTAAGTGACTGAAATGAAATCCGGTGCAATAGTTTCAAGTGCGGCCATTGCCTTCCAAAGGCGCGCTTCCCCGTCGACATCTTTAGGGGGAAAGAACTCAAATGAATACGTAGTTTTCATCGCAGTGCGCTTTTCCACACGGTCAGGGTACCGTTGCGTCGTGGTCAACGATGCACAGGGCACGCTTGTTAGGGTCCGGGAAGAGATTCAAGAAGAGCTGAATTCTTATCTGACACTTCAACGCGAATACTTAAGTGGCATCGGCTCTGAATTAATTCCAGTGTGCGATGCCCTCGAATCCTTTCTACTTGATGGCGGAAAACGATTACGACCGCTCTTTGCCTATGCCGGCTTCTTAGCTACTGACAAAATTCCAAGCAAAGAAGACATTCGTGCATTTACATCTCTTGAACTATTGCAAGCTTGCGCGCTGATTCATGACGACCTTATGGATAAATCAGATACTCGGCGAGGAAAGCCAGCAATCCATCGCCACTTTGAAAATCTGCATCAGAGTCAGGCCATGCATGGACTTTCAGAACAATTTGGTGAAGCAGCTGCAGTGCTTCTTGGTGACTTGGCGTTGGTGTGGTCAGATCACATGCTGCATACTTCTGGAATTTCAGCGCAGTCTTTGCTCTCAGCTCTAAGTGTTCATGATGAGATGCGCATAGAACTCATGGCAGGACAGTATTTAGATGTTCGAGAAGCTGGTGAAAAATATCCAAACGTCGATCGTTCACTTCGAATTGCTCGATATAAATCTGGAAAATACACAATCGAACGTCCACTTCATCTCGGAGCTTCTATTGCAATTCCTGATTCAAATGCGAGAAAAAATCTAACGCATCTTTTGAGTTCCTATGGACTTCCACTTGGAGAGGCATTCCAATTACGTGATGATTTACTCGGAATTTTTGGAGATCCACAAACAACCGGCAAACCTGCAGGCGATGACATTCGTGAAGGTAAGCGAACTGTTTTGATGGCTATGACTTTTGATCGTGCCCGAGAAAGTGCCAAAGCAAAACTTTCAGAGCTACTTGGAAATGAAAACTTAAGCCCTTCAAATATAGATACGGCTCGCACGCTTATTTCAGAGTCCGGTTCAGTAAAAGTGGTCGAAGATCTCATCGATGGTCTACTTTCCAGCGCGCTAGAAGCTGCATCTTCTGCTGAAATTGGTTCCTCAGCAAGGCAGTTACTCACACTACTTGCGACATCAGCTATTCATAGGAGTCATTAATGACCGCACGCGTTAAAGGACCAACCGATCATGTTGTTGTGGTTGGCGCAGGTCTTGCCGGATTAAGCGCCGCGCTTCGACTAGCTGGTGCTGGAAGAAAAGTTACAGTTGTTGAACGTGAAGGCGTTCCTGGCGGGCGCAATGGGCTACTTAATAAAGATGGATATGCATTCGATACTGGCCCATCTGTTTTAACGATGCCGTCACTCATTAACGATGCCTTTAATTGCGTCGGCGAAGATATGAAGGATTGGCTCGAACTCATGCCGCTTTCACCTTTGTACAGAGCTTTTTATGCTGATGGAACTCAAATTGATGTCCACGCAAATACTGCTCAGATGGAAGAAGAGATTCGTCGCACCGTGAGTGCCGAAGAAGCGCTGGGCTATCGCAAGTATGTGGACTTTGTAACAAAGTTATACAAGTATGAGATGAACGATTTTATCGATAGAAATATTGATTCGCCTCTTAACTTGTTAACACCAAACCTGGCAAGACTTATCGCTCTTGGTGGATTTCGCAGGCTTTCGCCAAAGGTTAATCAATTTCTCAAAGATCCACGCCTGCAAAAGGTTTATTCATTCCAAGCCATGTATGCGGGTGTAAGTCCACAGCAGGCATTGGCAATCTACGCAGTGATTGCATATATGGATTCAGTCAACGGGGTCTTCTTCCCCAAAGGAGGAATGCATGCTGTTCCACGAGCACTAGCAGCGGCTGCAGAAAAGCATGGCGTCACATTTAAGTACAACACTACGGTGACCAAACTCGATATCGAGAATTCGCGAGTCAAAGCTGTAATGACCAATACAGGCGAACGAATTGCCTGTGATGTTGTAGTGATGAACCCAGATTTACCAGTTGTTTGGCGTGATTTGCTCGGAAAAACTCCTGCAAAAATTAAATCTCTACGTTACTCCCCATCGTGTGTAACCCTCTTAGTGGGTTCTTCCAAAAAGTATGAACATATTGCTCACCACAATATTCACTTCGGCCATTCATGGGACGGCGTCTTTGATGAACTAATCAATAAGAAGCAGCTAATGTCCGACCCTTCAGTACTTGTCACAGTTCCAACTCATGACGACAAATCCCTCGCACCTGCAGGTAAAGAGTCTTATTACATTCTCTTTCCAACGCCAAACCTTGATGCAGATATAGATTGGACCAAACAAGCAGGACCATACCGAGATCAAATGATTAAGACTCTTGAAGATCGCGGATACAACGGATTTGGTGCTTCAATCGAAACGGAAGTTATGACTACTCCCCTTGATTGGCAAGCACAGGGAATGGAACGTGGTGCTCCATTTGCAAGTGCGCATACTTTCTTCCAGACAGGTCCATTTAGACCGCGAAATTTGGCTGCTGGATTTGAAAATGTTGTCTTTGCTGGTTCTGGAACACAACCAGGTGTGGGAGTTCCGATGGTGTTAATTTCGGGGCGACTTGCTGCTGAAAGAATTGTTGGACCCGTCAAATAATGAATGAACTCGATGCTGCGAAGATTTATGACTTTCGTCTTCGTGAATCGTACGCGGAATGTAAAAGGCTCAATGCTTTACACGGAAAGACTTACTACCTAGCCACACTTCTTCTTCCAAAATCTAAGAGACCATTCGTTCATGCACTATATGGATTTGCTCGATTTGCAGATGAAATTGTCGATGATTTAGCTTCCACACTTTCTCCTCAAGAAAAAGCAGATGCGCTTTCAAAATGGAGCGCTGGCGTTCTTTTGGATTTGAAAAATGGGACTAGCCAAGATTCGATTGGCAGAGCTCTCGTTGACACTGCGAAGAGATTTGATATTCCCCATCAACATTTTGTTGATTTTCTCCATTCAATGACTATGGATCTTACGATTACCGAATATCAAAGTTATGAAGATTTACTCGCATATGTTTACGGTTCTGCTGCAGTGATTGGCTTAGAAATGGTTCCGGTCCTTGGTTACAGCGATGCGAAAGCTTTTGAGGCGGCGAAAAAACTTGGAATCGCTTTCCAATTAGCTAATTTCATTCGTGATGTCGGTGAAGACTTAGATCGTGGGCGTGTATATCTGCCCTTGAATGAATTAGCCGAGCATGGAGTCGATCGCCAGATGCTTGAAAGACGAATCCTGACACCGCAAATTATTAGCGCACTGAAATTTCAGATTGAACGCGTACGAAAGTTGCAAGATGAGGCTGCGCCGGGAATTGAACTCTTGGATAAAACAAGCCGCCCATGTATTCGCGCTGCAAGTGAACTTTATTGTGGCATTGTCGATGAAGTCGAAGCCATTGGTTATGACATCTTCAAAAAGCGCGCCAAAACTTCTACTCTTCGAAGGGCTCGCGTTGCAGGCCGTGCTTATTTGCAAGCAATAAGGGCGCGCATTAGGTAAAGTTTGACTTGCGGGAGCCGAAAATATTTGGCTGAGAGGATCTGAAATTCAGATCGACCGCTAGACCCGTCCGGTAATGCGGATGCGGAAAGGTAATAAACATGTCATCAATTCTCTTCACAGCTTGGGGTTACCAAGTCTCAGTCCTTGAGGCACTTGCTTCAATTACATCCTTTATCGGAGTTGGGCTCGGCGTCACCGCCAAGAGAATCACTTGGCCATGGTGGGCTTTAAGTAGCGCACTTTATGGAATCTTTTTTCTACAAGCTAAATTATTTGCAAGTGCAGCACTGCAAATTGTTTTTATCATCGCAGCGGTCTGGGGATGGTTTGGCTGGGAACCTAAAGGGGCTAAACCGGGCGCTCTCTCAAATAAGAAACGAGCTCTTTGCATCGCAGCACTCTTTGCATCAACTCTTGCACTTGCTCCACTTTTGAAAAACTTGGGAGCTGCCTCAACGACGACAGATTCATTTCTATTCTTTGGTTCGCTCATCGCTCAAATACTGATGGTTTATGAGAAATATGAATCTTGGCCAATCTGGCTCGTAGTTGACTGTGTTGGCACAATTTTGTATGCCTCTCTTGGTTATTGGTTTACTGCCGCCCTTTATGCAGCCTTTACAGTGATTGCAGCATTTGGATGGAGCCGTTGGTATGGATCTCATCGCCGCGCTATTAGATCTTTGTAAGGCAAGCGAACGGCCAATAATTGCAATTGATGGACCTGCAGGAGCTGGCAAAACAACGCTTGCTGCAACTATTAAAATGGCACTCGCACCGCAATTATCTGTTCAGGTGATTCACATGGATGATTTATATAACGGGTGGCGTTTTGCGCTGGGTAATGAATTAACTTCGGTGCTCCAAAATATTGTTAAAGCCCACCAAGATAAGAAACCATATGTATTTAATAAATATGACTGGAGTCAAGGTGATTTTGGTGAGGAACAGAATTTGGAATCTGCGGATTTATTGATTTTGGAAGGCGTTGGTAGCGGGCAACGTTCAATACGAGAGAATTTATCAACACTTATTTGGGTTGATATTGCACCCGTAGCCGGAGTTGCTCGCGTACTTAATCGAGACGGTTTTGATCTAGAGCCTCAAATGCGCGAGTGGCTTATCGCACAATCTCAACACTTTCGGGCAAACTCGACACAAGAAGAATCAGAGTTCATCCTCACCAATTGAGAGGGTCCTTCTGCATAAAATGGCAGATATGTCTGACCTCACTGGCGAATTAATTGATGGGCGATATCAGCTCATCCGCAATATTGCCGGCGGCGGAATGGCCACTATCTATGAAGCTCTAGATACTCGTCTTGATCGCAAGGTTGCTGTCAAAGTAATGCATCCGCATTTAGCTCAGGATGAAAAATTTGTGGAGAGATTCATTCGCGAAGCAAAAGCAGCAGCCGCGCTTTCACATCCAAATATTGTTTCTGTACAAGACCAAGGTTGGAACCAGAGTGGAGTTCCCGCTGTATTCATTGTCATGGAAATGGTTGAGGGTCACACGCTTCGAGAATATTTAAATGAGCAAGGTTCGATGACTGTCCGAGACGGGGTCAAATTTCTGCTTCCCATATTGAGCGCTCTTTCTGCGGCACACAAATTAGGAATTGTTCATAGAGATATCAAACCCGAAAACATTTTGATCTCTAAAGAGGGTCGTATAAAGATTGCGGATTTTGGGCTTGCTAAAGGAACTCTTATCGGTGAAACAATGACAGCGGAAGCAAGTGTCATTCTCGGAAGCGTTTCCTATCTTTCTCCTGAGCAAGTTTCTCGGGGAATTGCAGATCCCAGAAGCGATGTTTACTCAGTAGCGGTGACGGCTTTTGAAATGTTTACTGGAGAAAAACCTTTTTCCGGAGAAGAACCAATTCAAATTGCCTATATGCACGTTAATAACCGTGTCCCGAAGATGAGCGCCATGACAAATAATATTCCTGAAGCGTTAGATGAGCTAATTTATCGAGCCACAAACGCAGATCCAGATAAGCGTCCACGCGATGCATCTGAATTTCATTTTGAACTCTCAAAAATTTCAATTGCACTCGATCCTAAGCAAAACCAAATGAGTCTCGAACTCGATATTCCAGTGGAGCCCATGAGACCTTCAAGAAAATCTCGTAAAGAGAAAAATAAAGCGAAGAAGGACGAAAAGGAAAAAACAATAGTTCTGAAAGAACCAAGCATAAATAAGATAGAAACAACAGCTCAGGTTAGAAAACGTAAAAGAGTAAGCAAGCGAGTGCGTCGCAATAGATTTATTGCGTTTTTCCTAGCAATAGCGTTAGGGGCAGGCGGTTGGTATGTACTCATCGGACCTGGTTCTAAAGTTGTTGTTCCTTCCGTAATCGGTGGAACCGAGAGTGATGCACAAAGCACACTCAAGCCTTTAGGGCTTACATCTGCTGTTGTTGAAAAGCGCTTTGATGAAGAAATTCCTGAAGGACGAATTATCGAATCGATTCCTGGTGGTGGAGGTCGAGTAGATGCAAATGGTCAAGTAAAACTTGTAATCTCCAAAGGCCCAGAACGTTACGAAATACCTACCCTTGCGGGATTAACTCCTGAGGCTGCGGTAAATCTACTTGCCAAACTACCGATTAAAGTTGGAGATATCAGCGAGGAATTTAACTCGACTATTCCTAAGGGATTTGTAATTTCTTCAACACCTAAAACAGGTGAAAAAGTAAAGCGTGACTCCTTGATCAATATCCTGGTAAGCAAAGGTGTTGAAACGGTAAATCTTGATTCCTACGTTGGTAAGAGTCGTGATCAAGCGTTAAATGAACTCACCGATTCTGGATTTATTGTTGTCCCTAAAGATGTTTATGATGAAAAAATAATGGCTGGCCTGGTAATTAGCCAAACCCCTGCTGGCGGAGCTCCTGCGACTAAGGGCTCAAAAATCACACTTTTAGTTTCAAAAGGATCTGAATATGTTTATATCCCTGAAGCAATCACAGGTAAATCGCTAGCTGAAGTAAAGAATTTACTTGCCGATCTTGAGATTGGAATTAAATTTAATTACATCAAGAAGAGTGGCAAGAACTGGTCGATGACACCAAAGCCACCTCTAAAACTTAAGCGTGGAAGCAAGGTAACTATCAAGGTTTGGTAGGGTTGGGCGCATGTCTTCGGTAGCGAAAAAACCGCGAATCGGAGCTCACACCCCCACAACTGGTGGAATGGCAAAGCGATCAATTGCTTATGCCGAAACAATTGGTGCCGAAGCAATTCAAGTATTTACCTCTAACCCTCGTGGTTGGGCAATGCCAGATACTAATCATGAAGCAGATGCGCTCTTTCGCGAAAAGACACAAAGCCTAGACATCGAAACCTACGTTCATGCTCCCTTCTTGATTAATCTCGGTTCACCAACTGAGGCAACATATAAAAACTCACTTGCCTCTACCGAATACTCACTTAAGCGAGGCAAAGAAATTGGTGCACTTGGCGTTGTGGTGCATACCGGCTCGGCTGTAAATGAAGACTTTGTTGCAAAAGCATGGAAGCAAATAAATAAGGGAATGATGCCAATCCTTAGCGCGCTGACAGATGACGCACCAATGCTTCTGCTTGAACCAACTGCTGGGCAAGGTCAATCACTTGTGAAAAAGTTAGATGATTTAACGAATTACCTTAAAGCGCTCGAATATCATCCAAAAGTTGGCATCTGTTTGGATACCTGTCATGTTTTTGCTGCAGGTCATGACATCGCCAAAAAAGGTGGAATGAAAGAAACCCTTGATCTTCTCGTTGAAATTGCCGGTATAGAGAGAATTCAACTTATCCATGCAAATGACTCTATGGATGTCTGCGGTGCGCTTAAAGATCGTCATCAAAACATTGGTGATGGATTCATCGGGGTTGATCCATTTAAAGAGCTTCTCAAGCACCCCGCTGTTATAAATGCTCCTCTCATTTTGGAAACACCCGGAATGGAACCTGAACATGGCAAGGAAGTAGCACTGCTTAAGAAACTACGCGGATGAGCGCACGTCATCAGCTTCAATTAAAACTCGCTCCTTGGGCACTCTTATCTGTATCAGCATCATGGGGCCTTGCCTTCGTAGTAATGAAAGATGCGCTCGTCAGACAAGATGTGATGAGTTTCTTATCAACGCGCTTTATTGTCGCTGTAATTGCAATGCTTGCGATTCGTCCTCAAGTCATTAAGAAGATCAATGGTGATTTACTCGTACGCGCAGCCGCAGCCGGATTCTTCCTTGGAACCGGATACATTTTTCAAACACTAGGTCTTGAGCGAACAGGAGCAGCAGTTACTGGTTTTGTTACTGGCCTCTATGTCGTACTCACTCCAGTATTTGCCGCTTTATTTTTCCGTGAACGTATAACCAAACTAACTTGGTTCTGTGTTGCTCTAGCAACGATTGGATTGGCACTACTTTCGCTGCATGGTTGGTCCGTTGGTTTTGGTGAATTTTTAGTTTTTATTAGCGCAATTGCCTTTGCTGCTCACATTCTTGCACTCGGCAAATGGAGTTCTGGGCGAGATTCTTATGCCATGACTATCGTTCAACTTTCGGTCTGTGCGCTCTTAACCGGTGCCATTTCTCTCTCTCAAGGTTTTCAAGCGCCACCAGATAGCGGAGTTTGGTCGGTAGTTATTTTCACCGCAATTATTTGCACGGCCGTGGCATTTATCGTACAAACTTGGTCGCAGGCTCATATGACTTCAACAAAGGTGGCGGTAATCCTCACTATGGAAGTTGTCTTTGCCGCACTCTTTGCCGTCATTTTTGGCGGAGAAGTTCTTACTTTCCAAGTCTTAAGCGGTGGAATACTCGTTCTCATTGCGATGTATTTGATTGTCATCAAAGAGGCATGAGAGGCTTCTGCACATGGCGATAGACCTTCGATCTGACACTGTCACAAAACCATCCAAAGCTATGCGCGAAGTTATTGCAGCAGCACCTGTAGGCGATGATGTTTATGGTGATGACTCAACTGTAAATTCACTTGAAGAACGAGTCGCTGAAATGTTTGGGAAAGAAGCTGGACTATTTACTCCAACTGGATCGCTTGCAAATCAATTAGCAATTCGCATGTTGGTTGCGCCGGGCGAGGAACTACTCGCTGAAACAAATTCTCACATTGTCAGAGCAGAATTAGGCGCTGCCGCCACTTTTAGCGGAATCACCACGCGCACTTGGCCAGCCAAGAACGGCTTGCTTAAGGCCAGTGACGCACTCGAAATTGCGCGACCAAATTCTGGACCATATTTAGTATCAACAACTGCAATCGCCGTTGAAAATACACATAATTTTGGTGGCGGCACTGTCCAACCGCTTGAAGAGATAAAAGCGTTGCGTAAAGGCGCCGACGACCTTGGAGTAGCTCTTCATCTCGATGGCGCAAGAATTTGGAATGCCCATGTTGCATCAGGAGTTTCCTTCAAGGAATATGGAAAATATTTCGACACGATTAGCGTCTGTCTTTCTAAAGGACTTGGCGCTCCAGTTGGTTCTCTCATGCTCTCGACAAAAGATCGTGTGGCTAAAGCACGTGTGTGGCGTAAGCGATATGGAGCGGGCATGCGCCAAATTGGCTTGCTAGCGGCTGCAGGTCATTATGCCCTCGATAATAATATTTCGCGGCTTTCAGAGGATCATCGTCTTGCAAAGAAAATTGCAGTAGCAGTTGCAGAGTTAAATCCAGCTCTTATCGACCCTACAACTGTTGACACTAATATCGTTGGTCTAGATCTTGCATCCCTTGGAATGAGTGCAGCTGAACTTGCCACGACATTTCGCGAAAAAGGTTTATGGATTAGTGCTCTAGGTCCAAAATATGCGCGTCTTGTGACTCATCTAGATTTCAATGAAAGCCAATGTGATGAAGCAATTGAAATTTTAAAGAGCGCCCTCAAAGCGAAGTAGCCATTCTTTCTTATTTAATCCGTAGGCATAATTTCCCAGTGCTCCCCCAGTTTTAACAATGCGATGACAGGGAACAACAAGAACAATTGCGTTCTTTGCACAAGCACTGCCTGCCGCACGAACAGCGGCAGGACTGCCAGCTCGATCGGCTAAATCTGCATACGAAAGAGTTTTTCCGGGCACAACTTTGCGCATTGCCTTCCAGGCCGACTGAGAAAAAGCAGCACCTGGTTGGGAGACCTTTATTGAATTAATCGCAGATATATCGCCGTCGAAATAGTCATCTAGCAAATCTGAAACCACGGGAATTCGCTTTACTTCTTTAAATTCTCTCTCGTAATCTTCCAAAGACAAGCTCTCTCGCAAAGCTTTTTGAGTAGATAGATTTGCACCAAGGAGTAAATCTTGATCTGCAATGAGGTTTAAGACTCCTATTGGAGTTTTGTGCGAAGCAAAAAGAAGTGGCACGTCGCCTAAATTAGCGGTCGCGCAACATCTCTGCAACTAAAAATGCGAGCTCTAGAGATTGCGCGTGGTTAAGTCGAGGATCGCATGCCGTCTCATATCGTGAAGCTAAATCTTCTTCAGAAATCTTTTCGCCACCACCAACACACTCTGTTACATCATCTCCAGTGAGCTCAATATGAATTCCACCTGGATGAGTGCCAAGAGCTTTGTGTACTTCAAAGAATCCCTTTACTTCATCCATGACATCATCGAATCGACGAGTTTTATATCCCGATGGCGCTTCGTAAGTATTTCCATGCATTGGATCGCAAACCCAAAGCACTTTAGCGCCGGCCTTGGTGACGCCATCAACGAGAGCAGGGAGCGCTTCACGAATCTTGCCGGCACCCATACGAGTAATAAATGTAATTCGACCTGGTTCGTCATTCGGATTGAGCTTTTCAATCAGTGTGAGTGCATCTTTCACAGTCGAAGTTGGACCAAGCTTGATACCGATGGGGTTATTTACCTTTGCACAGAAATCAACATGTGCGCCATCGAGTTGACGTGTTCGCTCGCCAATCCAAAGGAAGTGCGCAGAAACGTCATAAGGAAGTTGGGTGCGAGAGTCGATGCGAGTGAGCGCCTTCTCGTATTCGAGAATAAGGGCTTCGTGGCTTGAGTAGAAATCAACGCTCTTAAATGAATCTGGGTCTGCGCCAGCCGATTTCATAAATGCAAGGGCTCGACCAATTTCGTCAGCCATTTTTTCGTAGCGATCACCAACGGAGGAATCGCGAATAAAGCCTTTATTCCATTCATGAACTTGTCGAAGGTCTGCAAAACCACCTTGAGTAAAAGCACGCACCAAATTCAGAGTTGCAGACGATGTGTTGTAAACGCGAACCAAGCGATGTGGATCGGGAGTTCTGGCACTTTCTGTAAATTCAAGGTCATTGACAGCATCGCCACGATAAGCGGGAAGCTTTACATCACCACGAGTTTCAAAATCGCTAGATCGTGGCTTGGCAAACTGCCCAGCCATGCGACCGACTTTAATTACTGGAAGGCTTGAGTAGTACTGCAGAACCGCAGCCATTTGAAGAATTGTTTTAATGCGATCGCGAATTGAATCTGCAGTTGCTGCTGCGAAAGTTTCTGCGCAATCGCCACCCTGTAACCAAAATGCTCGACCTTCTGCTGCTTCTGCAATGCGAGCTTTAAGATCATCACACTCTCCAGCAAAAACTAGCGGTGGCAGAGATTTAAGTTCTGCAACAGCTGCTTTAACTGCAGGACCATCTACGCCACCAGGCCATTGTGGTTGCTGCGCAGCAACTAGCCCAGGGGTAAATAGATTTTCGATTGTTGTCATAGGTATAAGAGTAGATGTCAGAGGATTTATCTTGACGGGTAATTACCCGAAGAAGATCTCTGTCTCCTTGTAGCGCTCAAGCGGAACTGTCTTTAACTTCTCAGTGGCCGTTGCTAGAGGTACGCGCACAATATCTGTGCCGTGAAGTGCAACCATCTTGCCCCAGTCGCCCTCAGAAGCCGCAGTAATTGCTTGAAGTCCAAAGCGAGTGGCCAGTACACGGTCGAATGCCGTTGGTGTTCCGCCGCGTTGGATGTGACCAAGAATTGTTGTGCGTGCTTCGTGGCCAGTTCTTTCTTCAATCTTCTCAGAAAGCCAATCGCCAATTCCTGAAAGCTTTACGTGACCAAATGCATCAAGTTTTGCATCCTTTGTCACCATGTCGCCATCTTGAGGTATTGCACCTTCTGCGACAACGATGATTGGTGCAAAACCATCCTTGTAACGGGATTCAACCCATTCACAAACTTTGTCGAGAGAGAACTTAATTTCTGGAATCAAAATACATGTTGCACCGCCGGCGATTCCTGAGTGAAGCGCAATCCATCCAGCATGGCGTCCCATAACTTCTACGATAAGAAGACGGTGGTGTGATTCTGCTGTTGTGTGAAGGCGATCAATTGCTTCCATAGCGATATTTACAGATGTATCAAATCCAAATGTGTAATCCGTATTGTTAAGGTCATTATCGATTGTCTTTGGAACACCGATCACTTTTACGCCAAGTGCATCTAGCTTTGTAGCAACACCAAGAGTGTCTTCGCCACCAATTGCAATGAGCGCGTCAATTCCCTGATCGGCAAGGCTCTGTTTGATTCTTTCTACGCCGTTTTCAATTTTGAATGGGTTGGTGCGTGATGAACCAAGGATTGTTCCGCCCTTTGGCAAAATTCCACGAGTTGATTCAAGTGTGAGTGGCATTGTGTAGTTCTCAAGCGGGCCTTTCCAGCCATCGCGAAAACCTACAAACTCATGTCCATATTCTTTTACGCCTTTGCGAACGATGCCGCGAATAACAGCGTTAAGTCCTGGGCAATCTCCGCCACCTGTAAGTACACCAATACGCATAAAAACTCCAAAAGATTGAGAATTAAAAACTGGTCATCATTGACTGGCACAGTCTAGCCTTGCCCCATGAGGATTAAAAATTATGGGGAATAGAAAACTCGTCGCTGGCGTGGACTCCTCAACTCAGTCCTCAAAAATAGTGATTCGAGATGCGCAAACTGGCGAGCTTATTCGACAAGGTCGCGCCCCTCATCCTGACGGAACAGAAGTTGATCCAACTCACTGGGCAACTGCAATTAACTCAGCAATTAAAGAAGCAGGCGGATTGGATGACGTCGATGCAATTTCGATTGGCGGTCAACAGCATGGAATGGTTGCGATGGATAAGGATGGAAAGGTTATTCGTCCTGCACTTCTTTGGAATGACACTCGTTCTGCAAAAGCCGCAGCGGATTTAAATGCCGAACTCGGTGGTGATGCTAAAACTGCAGACCAAGTTGGATCTGTACTCGTTGCAGCTTTCACCGCTTCGAAACTTAGATGGCTTGCAGATAATGAAAAGGAAAACGCTGTAAAAGTGCGCGCAGTTGCACTCCCTCACGACTGGGTATCTTGGCAACTCACGGGTGGCAAAGATTTAACAAAGCTATTTTCAGATCGAAGTGATGCATCAGGTACTGGCTATTTCGATCCAACAAATTCGCAATATCGGCGTGACATTTTGTCTATGGCACTTCGAAGCCAGGAAGAAATTACCCTTCCAACAATCATTGCTCCTTCTGCCTTTGGCGCGAGAACTACTTCGGGTATACCAATCGCTGCGGGCGCCGGAGATAACGCAGCGGCGGCTCTTGGTGTACAGGCAGAGCCAGGAGATGTCGTTGTTTCACTCGGCACAAGTGGAACAGCATTTGCCGTATCTGATACTCCAACACATGATCCGTCAGCAGCCGTAGCAGGATTCGCAGATGCTACTGGTCGATACCTACCGCTTGTCTGTACCTTGAATGCCGCAAGAATTCTTGATGCAGCAACACACATTCTTGGAAAAACACATAATGAAATTGGAGAGCTAGCGCTGACTTCCGTACCGGGTGCACATGGCTTAACTCTGCTTCCTTACTTTGAAGGTGAACGCACGCCAAATCGCCCAACTGCAACAGGAACACTCTCTGGAATGAATTTAAATAATTCAAATCCAGCAGATATTGCTCGAGCCATGATTGAAGGAATGTTGTGTGGCTTGGTGGATGCAGTAGATGCTCTTTCTCAATTGGGCGTTGGCGTAAAACGCATTCTTCTCATTGGAGGAGCCGCAAAGAATCCAGCAATTGCATCGATTGCTTCTGCCCTTTTTGGCCATGAAGTTCTTGTTCCACCTCCTGGTGAATATGTTGCAGATGGAGCAGCAAGACAAGCAGCATGGGCTTTACTTGAAAGTCAGAGCGCTCCAGTTTGGAACCTTGGAAAAATTGAGAGCGTCACATCGAAGCCGACACCAGAAGTTGTAGAAAAATACCGAACACTTCGCGATCGAACTATCAGTTGGGAAAAATAACGTGTCATTAGCCCCTGAAATTGTTGCCTTCCTTGAAAAAGCAAAAGCTGCTGGCTTACCTGATGTATGGCAAGCACCTGTTGATGTACTTCGTGCCAATACCCAAAGTAGAACTGCAAATGGTGGAACGCCTGATCCAATCTTTGAAGTTGTAAATACCTTTATTCCTGGCCCAACAGCTGATTTGCCGGTGCGAATTTATCGTCCTAATAACAACCCTAATAACAGCGCCATAGTTTTCTATCATGGTGGCGGTTGGGTTTTAAATTTCATTGATATCTATGACGCATCGATGCATCGCCTTGCCAATCAAAGCGGAGCGACGGTAATAAGTGTCAATTACCAAAAAGCACCAGAACATGCATTTCCCGTTCCCTTTGATGATTGCTATGCAACGCTTCTTTGGACTATTAAGAACGCGCAAAAGCTACAGATTGATCCGAAAAAAATCGGAGTACTTGGCGATAGCGCGGGTGGAAATTTAGCCAGCGCGGTTGCGCTAAAAGCCCGAGATAACAATGTACATATTGCCTTTGAGGTGCTCATTTATCCATGTAACAATCGTGACTTCACAACTAAGTCATATGTTGACTTTGCTGATGGTTATGGACTTTCGACACGCGCAATGCAATGGTTCTGGGATCAATACCTTCAAGGAAATTCTCACGATTCAAATCCATATGCATGTCCAACAAAAGCAAAGAGCTTAAAGGGACTTCCACCAACAGTAGTTGTAACTGCCGAATACGACCCACTACTTAGCGATAGCGAAAATTACACGGAACTCCTAAAACGTGATGGAGTAGAGGTTACTTACAAGGAGTTTGAGGGCATGAACCATGGCTTCTTTGCTAACCTAGCCATCACGCCAAGCGCAGCAAAAGCCATTGATTTCTGTGCATCAGAGATAAAACGAATTCTTAATTAACGGAGATCATTTACAAATGTCACGCAGAGGATTAACCCTATTTTTGCTTGTCGGTTTACTTTGGGGTATTCCCTATCTATTTATTAAAGTTGCCGTAGATAAAGAAACTGGATTTCCTCCAGCCATTGTTGTCTTTGGGCGCGTACTAATCGGTGCTGCAATTTTGTTACCCATAGCCATGAGAGATGGTTCTCTGAAGAAAGCGCTCTCTGGAATTAAATACATTGCCTTTTACGCGTTGCTTGAAATGATTGCGCCTTGGATTCTCATTGGAACAGCGGAGCAATCAATTCCTTCTGGCCTTGCCGGCCTTCTTGTTGCCTCGGTTCCGATTTGGTCAGCAATTATTACCTCGTTCCACGGAGATAAATCTGTCTGGCACTACAAGAGACTTCTCGGAATGCTCGTCGGTTTTGTGGGAGTCATTCTCGTTGTCGGCATCGAAAGTATTACTGGCTCATCTAGCCCCCTTGCAATTGCAATGATGCTTGCAGCTTCAATGCTCTATGCATATGCAATCATCATGATTCGTCGAGCACTTCCCAACGATTCTGGGATTGCTATCAACGGTCTTGCAATGGCAATTTCTGCCCTCTTCTATCTTCCATTTACTATCGCGCTCTGGCCATCACATCATGTCGAGGCAAATGCAATCTATTCAGTCGTCGCACTTGGTGTGTTATCAACTGGGGCTGCGTTCGCAATCTTTTTCGCTGTCGTAAAAGATATTGGTCCAGCAAGGGCTTCGTTTGTAACTTACTTGAATACTGCATTTGCAGTGTTGCTCGGTCTGGTAATCCTTAACGAACCTCTCACTCCAGGAATAGTTATCGGACTACCTTTGATTCTTATCGGCTCATACTTTGCAAGCCGCAAAACTACGAGCGTTTAGTTTTCTCCGAAACCCAATCGCTCAAGAAGTTTTGGATCTCTCTGCCACTCTTTAGAAACTTTCACGTGAAGCCCGAGAAAAATTCTTGCTCCTAATTCGCGCTCGATATCTTTTCGTGCGCGCATGCCAATATCTTTTAACCGCTCACCCTTGTGCCCCAGAATAATTCCAGTCTGTGAATCACGCTCGACGTGAATAGTTGCGTGGATATCAAAGAATGGCCTTGATCCCTTTTCCTCACGCTCTGACATTTCATCAATTGTGACCATGATTGAGTGTGGCAACTCTTCGCGCGCGTCTCGAAGGGCTGCCTCGCGAATGAGCTCACAGATTAATTGTTCAACACCTTGATCGCTCTTCATATCTGTTGGATAAAAGGCAGGTCCTTCTGGCAATTTATCGGCGATGAGTTTGGCAAGTAAATCAATCTGATCGTGAATAGCTGCAGAAATTGGGACGATCTCATCCCATTGAAAACCCTTTGCAAGTGAGCTGACCCCAAGTAAACGATTGGCTAGATTTTTCTTTGCAACAAGATCTGTTTTTGTGACTAGTGCGAACTTTTTGGCTCGTGGATACTTTGCGAGTTCGGCAGCTAAAAATTCATCACCCGCGCCAGAGTCTTCATCTGCAGGCAAGCACATCAAGACAATATCGACTGAATCTAAACTCTCACCCACTACGGCGTTGAGTCGATGGCCAAGCAAAGTCTTTGGCTTATGTATTCCTGGAGTATCAACTAGAACTGCCTGGAAATTTTCGCCATTAATGATTCCGCGAATTGCGTGACGCGTTGTATTTGGATGGTGGGAAGTGATTGCAATTTTGCTTCCAACTAGCGCATTGATGAGAGTTGATTTACCGGTATTTGGACGGCCAACGATGGCAACGAAACCAGATCGAAAATCACTCATAGGTTCATATCATCCCCTGCCTAGAAGGAAGATACAAACTCAACAGCATCGCTAACCGATGTAACGATTTCGGCAGCGCGTTCACCAATTAAACGATGACACCCCTCTGAAGTTGGTGAATTAATTGGCCCAGGAATCGCCATAACTGGTCTCATTAATTCTGCAGCATCTCTGGCAGTGCGAAGGGATCCAGAACGAAAAGCTGCTTCAACAACGAGCGTTGCAGTTGAAAGCGCTGCAATTAATCGATTGCGTGTAAGAAATCGTACTGGAAGTGCACGACATCCTGGCATTACTTCACTAACGATGGCTCCGCTTTCTGCAATCTCAGCAAAGAGTCGAATATTTCCGGCGGGGTAATTGATATCAATACCTGCAGCAACAACGGCAATGGTTATTCCTTCTGCATAGAGCGCGCCTTTATGTGCGGCGGAATCAATTCCATAAGCACCACCACTTGTTATGGCCCATTCGCGATCAACAAAACCTGCTGCGAAATCTCCTGCGTTTCTCACTCCATATGGCGTGGGGTTTCGAGTTCCAACTATTGCAAGAGATTTCTGAGATAAAACTTCAACCGAGCCTTTGACTACCAAACCAATCGGAGGCGCAGCCAACTCGTCGAGGCAAGCCGGCCAACCAGAAATACCTGGGTAGAGAAAGACCGACCCTGTTCCAAGAATGGATGAGTATTGCTCTTCGGGATTTGCAGCACGAACATTTTTAATTAATTTTTCATACTTTATCGGGTCATACCCTCCGCCCTTCAATTTTTCCAAAACAGAGGTCGCACCAAAGTTGAAGATTTCATTGGCCCAAAATGCAACACCGCCCTCAATATTTGCAAAGAGTAAAACGCGTGCGCGCAATTCATCGTTCAAAGTTCGCTTCCCTCGCGAAGACTGTATGCGCTCTTAACTTCGTTAAGTGTTGGAATATCCTTTTCGGTCAGGTCGGCCAGAGTCCACGCAAGGCGAATTACTTTATGTAGTCCTCTGGCTGTTAAACGCTCTTTATCCAATTCTTCATGCAAGAAGTTCATCGCACCTCGTTCCGGTTTATATTGAGTTCGAAGCGCGCGACTTGGAATTTGTGAATTAAGAGTCCACCCGTCGTGCGAAAATCGCTTGGCGGCTTTCACGCGCGCACTACTCACACGCGCTCGGATGGCTTGACTTGATTCGCCAATATTTGAATCGGCCATATCAACTCGCCCTACTGGTTCAACCTGTACTCGCATATCAATTCGATCCATGAGAGGTCCTGAAAGTTTTCCAAGATAGCGTCTAACTTGTTGTGACGAACAAGTACAGTTGCGACCTTTTCCGGTGAACTTTCCACATGGACATGGATTTGCTGCAAGTACGAGCAAGAAATTTGCGGGAAAGGTAAGACTTCCAACGCTGCGCGCGATTGTGATTGTTCCGGATTCAAGAGGTTGGCGAAGTGAATCAAGTACGCCAACACCACATTCTGGAGCTTCATCAATAAAGAGCACGCCGTGATGTGCGAGTGAGCATGCGCCCGGTTTTATAACGTGGGCTCCCCCGCCGACCATCGCAACTCGCGATGCGCTGTGATGCGGCGAAACAAACGGTGCAATACGCGACATCGGTGATCTGGAAGCAAGAGATCCCGCAATTGAATGCACCGCAGTGACTTCTAACGCTTCTTCCATACTTAACGCAGGCAAAATAGTTGGAAGCCTGGATGCAATCATGGTCTTTCCAGCACCTGGCGGACCAATCAGAATTAAATGATGACCTCCACTTGCCGCAACTTCAGCAGCAAACCTTGCAGTGGGCTGTCCTGCAACATCAGCAAAGTCTGGAAGGTCATCGTTCTCTTGAATTTCTAAATCAAGTGGCACTGCAACACTTACTTCACCTGTACGTAGAAATCGCAACAGCTCGGCAATCGATTCAAAGCCAAGTACTTGCATACCTGACATGAGTTTTGCTTCTGCAAGATTGCTCGCGGGAACAATCGCGCGGGTGATTCCTGCTTTGTAACCGGCAATTAGCGCAGGCAAAACTCCGCGAACAGATCGAATACGGCCATCGAGAGCTAGCTCCCCAAGGATGAGAGTCGCATCCACGCTCTCCTGCTTTGCATTTCCCTGAGCAATCACAATCGCAATTGCTATAGATAAATCAAAGCTCGAGCCACTCTTTGGAAGCCATGCAGGTGAAAGTGAAACAGTAACTTTTTTGTTCGGCCAGATTTCCGAAGAATTAACCATTGCTGCTCGAACGCGATCACGAGATTCACTAAGTGCTGCATCAGGTAAGCCAAGGAGTGAATACATTGGAAGTCCATCTGCAATATCTACTTCTACGGTTACGACATTGCCTGATAGACCAAGTAAAGCCACGCTCGTTGTAGTCCCCAGTGTCACAACAGATTGCCGCGGTATTCAAGAGTGTGCGAACCGTCTTTTGCTATCAATATCGCCGCGACATCAATATGCCAATCGCAACCAAGGCAACTATGAGTTGCAAGCCATGCAAGTGCTAGACGTTGCATGCGATGGGCTTTATCTCGATTAATTGCCTCAAATGGGTGGCCGAATGCAAGGGATGACCGAGTTTTTACTTCAACAAAATGAAAGCGCCCATCACGACCGAGAGAAACAATATCTATCTCGCCTTCACGAATTCTCCAATTTCGATCAACAATTTCATCTCCGCGGAGTTCAAGGAAATCCCTTGCGATTTGTTCACCAAATGCACCCGTTTGTATTTTTGTTCTGCTCATGGCGGGCAGGTTAGAGACGGGCTCCGTCAGAAGCTATTAATTGATTATGACTTGTGGGTAATTACGAAAGAAGGGCTGCAATATTTGCAAAGGAGCGACGGTGTTCTATACACGGGCCATGCAAAGTAAGTGCTTCGGTATGAACCTTGGTGATATAGCCCTTGTGGCCTGCAAATCCGTATTGCGGAAAATCATTATCTAACTCGCGCATAATTCGATCACGCGTAACTTTGGCGATAATTGAAGCGGCACTAATGCATGTAACAACTTGATCGCCTTTCCACACTGCAAGGTTTGGAACGGCAAGTCCTTCAATTGCATAACCATCAGTAAGTACATAAGCCGGAGAAATTGATAGCCCCTGAACCGCACGGCGCATTCCATCGAGATTTGCAGCATGCACCCCGCGTTCGTCTACTTCTTTCGCCGCAATAATTACAGCGCTCACGCTAAGTGCGTGTTCATGAACTAAATCAAATATTTCTTCGCGCTTTGCCTCAGATATTTCTTTTGAATCTCGAACAACGGCAAGCTCGGCAGCGAAGGGATCCTTTAAAACTACGGATGCAACAACTAGCGGACCTGCACATGCACCTCGTCCAGCTTCATCTACGCCGGCAAGTGGAGTTATTCCAGCATCGAGCAGCAGAGCTTCGATGAACTTCATGTGAATTACTTAATTGGATTTTGCGATGGAACAAGTCCGGCGTTTTTAAATGGCCAAATAATTCCCACAACGCGACCTGTAACTTTCTCCAGCGGAACAAAACCCTTATTGATGTCTTCTTGGTGATATCGAGAATCTGCACTTGCCCCGCGATGGTCGCCCATTACCCAAATTTTTCCTTCAGGCACAGTGACACTGAATTCCATATCGCTCGGAGTATTGCCAGCGTAGATATATCCCTCAACTGCTTCTTTGCCATTAATCATCAGAGCTTTGTTCTTACTGCAACAAATAATCTTGTCGCCCGCTACACCGATTACGCGCTTAACTAAATATTGTTTTGCTGGATTTGGAAGTACGCCAACAGCTACGAGGCCTTCTTTAATTTTGACTGCAACTTTCCCGCCACTTACAGGTGCGGCTCCAGGGAGCCAGCCAGCAGGATCTCTAAAAACCACAACATCACCGCGATGAATATTGCGACTAATTATTGGAAGTTTATTTACTGCCACGCGGTCATTTATTTGAAGCGTGTTCTCCATCGAGCCTGATGGAATGAAGAAAAATTGCACCAAAAAAGTCTTGATAAAAAGTGAAACAAGAAGTGCAACGATTACAAGGATTGGAAACTCGCGAGCAAGCGAGCCCTTACGTGGCATTTGCTAAAGAAACTTATTCAGCTGGAGTTTCAGTTGCTTCGGCAGCTGGTGCCTCTACAACTTCTTCTACTGCTGCTGGAGTCTCAACTACGGGAGTCTCTTCAATAACGGCTGCTGGTTCTTCAACCTTTTCAGCAACCTTTTCAACGATTGGTTCTGGCGTCGAAAGAATTCCGTCACCGTAACCTTCAATGCCATCACGCTTTTCGCGAATCTTTGCAGCCTTACCGCGAAGATCGCGTAGGTAGTAAAGCTTTGCGCGACGTACATCGCCCTTCTTTACTAGCTCAATTTTTTCAATAACTGGTGTGTGAACTGGGAATGTACGTTCTACTCCAACGCCGTATGAAAGCTTACGGATTGTAAAAGTTTCACGAACTCCATCGCCTTGACGACGGATAACGATTCCCTGGAAAACCTGAAGACGTGACTTGTTACCTTCAATAACGCGTACGTGAATTTTTAATTCATCGCCTGCGCGAAATTGTGGGATGTCCTTACGCAATGACTTTGCGTCGACGGCATCAAGAATGTTCATTTCAAGTCCTCTTCAAATTGATTCGTATATTGCTAAGCGCCGGCTAACTTCAGTGGCGCAGAATGCGTATCTTGCCATAGAGGGGGGCTAAGGAGTAAATCGGCCAATTCCCCCGCATGAAACCGCAGGTAAGACCGGGATTTGCAAGGGTTCATCAGATATTCTCGGGCGCATGACTGAGTTGCGTTTAACGGGTAAGACCCCTGACGGGTTGCACCTCGCACTCACAAATTCAGAAGGTGAAGAATTCACCGTTCGAATTAGCGACACCCTTCGTGCAAATGTAAATCAACCAAGACTTTCAGCAGTTAATTCAGATGATCAAAGCGAAGAGATGAGCGTTAAAGAGATTCAGCGCAGACTTCGAAGCGGTGAATCAATGGAGGCAATCGCACGCGAAGGAAACATCAGCGTCGATAAAGTGAAGCGATTTGCTGGACCAATCCTCCAAGAGCGTCTCTTCATCATAAATATGGTGCATGAAATTTCACTTCGCAAAGAATCAGCTCGCGAAGAGAGCGAATTCTTGCAAGTAATCGAAGCAAAGCTTGCGGCTCGCGGCGTAAATATTGATGAACTCGCATGGCAGACATGGCGCGCAATCGATGGCACATGGACAATCGAATTAGCGTTTCCGAATCGAGATGGATCTGGAAAAGCGCAATGGTCATTTGATCAAAGCAAGCGAACCATTGCAGCCCTCGATGACAACGGTCGCTGGTTACTCGGCGAAGATGCACCGGTTCGTCGCGTGGAACCAGGAATCATTCACTCCGATGCCACACATCCTTCGCGCATCGTAGAAAATATCCAAGCAACTCCTGTCCTGACCGAAGAACCAGTACGAGAGACTCCGCGCCTTGTGGCCATTCGTGAGACGCCAGCTGCGGCAGATACTGAAGATGGAATTGTTGCTAGAGCGAAGGTTCCTTCTTGGGATGAAATTATGTTTGGTCGATCAGCCTCTGATGAAGAAAGAGATGACGAGAACTAAAGGCTTTAACTCACAGTTGTTGTTAGAAGCGGTACATAACTTTCTGTATTTGAAACTCCTCCATGATGACCCACCATTGATCCTTCTTGCAAATGGCGAGCCTTCTCAATAAATATCGTTTCACCTTCGGCGATTGCCACAACGTCGCCAATACGGTCGGCTGCATCAGCGCTTACCTCTGCGCCAAAAAGTCCAGCTGCGATTGCTTCGCTTCGAGTAAAAACTTGCGCCTTTGCACCCAAAGTTTCGCGCCAATTTGCGGCAAGTTCGTGGCGGGCAGAATCAGAATCATTCTCGCTTGCTAGATAGAGATGTCTGGCACGAGGTTCGCCGCCAATGACTGCAACGTCTTTATCAAGTTGATTATCTTGACCAATAACAATCTTTTCTCCGACATTAATCATTCCGTGATCGGCGGTAAGCCATAGGCGCGTACCGCGTGGGAGTTTATGAAGTAGCGCCGTAACCATCTGATCGATTCCGGTGAAGGCTGCAAGCCATTTCTCCGAACCAACGCCATCACTGTGCCCGGCCGAATCGAGATCATTTACATAGAGATAAACAAATGCAGGTGTCTTATGTAGAGCTTCAACAGTTTGTGTAACTAAATCTTGTACAACATTAGCGCCGCTGTATTTTGCTCCACGAAAAACGGCTTGTGTGAAGCCAGTATTTTCATAACGTTTAGCCGCAACGTGAGTTACTGCAATATTTTCTTCGACCGCGCGCTCAAAGAGCGTTGGAACTGGTTGCCACATCACAGGGTCAACCCGCTCATCCCACTTCAGCGAATTAAGTAAGCGCCCACCACTTCGTGGCACTTGCACGGTGTAACCAAGCATTCCGTGAGCACCAGGCATCGCACCCGTCATCAAGGTGGCAAGACTCGTTGCAGTTGTTGAAG
>CAFBLW010000002.1_pt1 | contig 34839 bp, 30 predicted proteins | sample 7268291 | NCBI WGS metagenome assembly CAFBLW01 (sample SAMEA6814045, study PRJEB35770) | uncultured Candidatus Planktophila sp. | biome: Freshwater; feature: Freshwater reservoir; material: water | place: Czech Republic | collected 2017-05-23 | depth 30m m
CAAGGAAATCTGCTGCTGATCCGATGTCGTTTACTGCTACGACTGGTGATGCATTAAGTGAGTTAGACAAGGTGCTCCGTAGGGATAGAAAGTAATAGGACGCTAGAACTTTTCTAGCAGAACGGGCGTAAGACTACGGTTTGCTCTATCTATCGGGCAAATCCGTGCGTAGAAAAGTTAGGGTTAGTGAGCCGCTTCGTTCCAGCTTCTGCCGATCCCTACATTTACATCCAGTGGGGCTTTAAGAGGATAGGCAGACCCCATCTCTTTTCTGACAAGGGTCGAAAGTCTTTCTTCTTCGCCAGCTACAACTTCAAGAATTAATTCATCATGTACTTGGAGTAATAATCGCGATTTGAGCTTTGATTCGATAAGCGCGCCCTGCACATTGAGCATCGCTTGCTTAATGATGTCGGCAGCCGAACCTTGAATTGGCGCATTCAGAGCCATGCGTTCTGCAATTTCTCTTCGTTGCCGATTGTCATGAAGCAAATCTGGCAAATATCGACGTCTTCCCATAACAGTTTCTGTGTAACCGACTTTGCGAGCTTGCTCCACAATGCTTTTTAAATAATCGCGAATTCCACCAAATCGCATGAAATACCTATCCATCAGATCTTGAGCTGCCGGTGGAGTTAGATCTAATTGAGCTGCTAGTCCATATGAACTCAAGCCGTATGCAAGACCATAAGACATTGCTTTGATTTGTCTGCGCATTTCAGGATCAACTTCCGTTGCTTTTACTCCGAAAACTTCTGCCGCCACAGTTGCATGTAAATCTTCTCCACTTTCAAAGGCTGCTAGAAGTGCTTTGTCATTGGATAGGTGGGCCATGATTCGCATTTCAATCTGGCTGTAATCCGCTGTAAGCAGGGCGCTGTAACCATCACCAGCGATAAAACATTCACGAATTTTGCGTCCTTCTTCGGTACGTACTGGAATATTTTGAAGATTGGGACCAACGGATGAGAGTCTTCCGGTCGCAGCAACGGTCTGTGCAAAGTGGGTATGAATTCTCTTATCCGAAGCAATTTCGACTAGAAGACCTTCTACGGTTGTACCAAGTTTTTTAGTCTCACGTATGCGCAATAAAGATTCAAGAAGAGGATGCTGAGTCTTTTCAAATAACCAAGTAAGGGCTTCGGCATCGGTGGTGAAGCCAGTCTTGATCTTCTTTGTTTTAGGAAGTTTTAGCTCTTCGAAGAGAACAACTTGTAGCTGCTTTGGCGATGCAACATTGAATTCATGACCGGCTGCTTTATGGGCCGCTTTTGTTTCGCGATCAACTTCGCTTTCGAAGAAAGAAGCTAGCTTTTCCAAGGCTTTCTTATCTACAGCGATTCCTCTGTTTTCCATGATAGAAAGGAGTTGGGCTACTGGTAATTCAAGGTCGTTATAAAGTGTGGCGAGGCCTCTATCTGCTAACTCTCTTGTGAGCGAATCCCTTAAACCAAAAAGTGAAGTAGCGCTAGTAAGAAGTTTCTGTTCCTCTGAGCTTTCATCAAGTTGCGCGCCATCTCCCCATCGATCAAGTAAATCCTTTAAATCCTGTGTTCGCACCCCTGGGTTAACTAAATAGGCCGCAAGAGAAGTGTCAAATACAATTCCAGTGAGTCCATTTTCTCTTGAAACACTCTTACCATCATGGGTAATTTTTTCGACCTTGTCATCTAAAGCCCACGCACCCATTTTCGAAGAGTGCACAATCGAGACATCAGATCTCGAAAATGCAATTGCATATCGATGTAATTTGTCATCTTGTAATTCAAATGCCAAAGCTATCGAACCCACATGGACTGAAATTTTTGTGTCGGCTTCTTCAGGAGTAAGAACTCCCCCATCAATTTCAGAGGTAAATAGTGATGGCGCAGCCTCAACGCTCTTCGTGGAAGGTTTACTTTCTTTATTTAGTATCGGGGAAAGACGATCTTTGAGAGTTTTAAATTCAAGTGTGGCAAAGAGCGCGGCAACAGAATCTTCGTTCACGCCCTCCCAAGCTAGCGCGTCAATTGAAAATTCAAAGGGTGCATCATGAATGAGCTGAGTCAGCTCACGATTACGATTCACATTTTCGATATTTTCTCGAAGCGAAGCACCTACTTTGCCGGCAACATGTTCAGCCTTTGCCAGTAACTCCTTTAGCGAACCATATTCAACAATCCACTTCGCAGCGGTTTTTTCTCCCACTCCTGGAATGGATGGAAGATTATCGCTTGGGTCTCCACGTAGCGCTGCAAAATCGGGATATTGCTCCGGAGACATTCCATATTTCTCTTGGACTGCCTCTGGTGTCATGCGAGCCAATTCGCTGACTCCGCGCCTTGGATATAGGACGGTTGTCTTGGAATTAATTAATTGGAAACTATCTCTATCTCCTGTACAGATGAATACTTCAGCGCCTGCACTCTCTGCTCTTTTGGCAATCGTGGCAATAATGTCGTCGGCTTCATAGCCTTCTAGTTCAAATTGGGTTATGCCAAAGCCTGAAACAAGTTCATGAAGATAGGACATTTGTGATCTAAATTCATCGGGAGTTTTTGCTCGATTTGCCTTGTACTCCGGAAAAATTTCTGTTCGAAATGTTTTTCTTGAAACATCGAAGGCGACGGCGACATGAGTGGGCTTTTCATCCTTTAAAAGCGAGATCAACATCGTGGCAAATCCATAGATAGCGTTGGTGTGTTGACCTTGGGCGGTTGTGAAGTTTTCCGCTGGTAGGGCAAAGAACGCGCGATACGCCATTGAATGCCCATCGATAAGCAATAGGCGTTTTGCTGTCATGGCGCCATCCTATGTAACTCTCCCCCGACAAGTTACTATTTCGAACTATGACGCAACCTGACTATTTGGCAATCATTCGAGAACGTGGCACTGGCGCACTCGACAAAAAAATGGGTATTGAAATACTCGAGGCTTCGCCGCAAAGACTCGTTGCAACTATGCCAGTTGAAGGAAACACCCAACCTGTTGGACTACTTCATGGCGGAGCAAATGTTGTTCTAGCCGAGTCTCTTGGTTCCATCGGAACACAATTACATGCGGGTCCAGATCTCAGAATTGTTGGGGTAGATATAAACGCTACTCACCATAAGTCAGCAACATCTGGACTAGTGACAGCAGTTGCTACACCGGTATCTCTTGGTAAGACTCTTTGTTGTTATGAAGTTGTCATCACAAATGAATCTGGAGAACGAACCTGCACTGCGCGAATTACTTGCTTAATTCTTGCTAATCGTGCTTAAGAAGTTAGTGCGCGCCTGTTCCAAGGTATGCCTCACGCACCACCGGATCATTTAGCAAGTCGGAAGCTTTAGCTTCCTTAACTACATTTCCAGTTTCTAGAACATATCCTCTATGCGCACGCTGTAGCGCTTGTTGCGCATTTTGCTCAACGAGCAAAATAGTTACACCTGACTTATTGATTTCTGTGATGATATTGAAAATATTTGCAATCATCAGTGGGGCAAGTCCCATTGACGGCTCATCAAGTAACAAAACTTTAGGACGAGCCATAAGCGCCCTACCCATTGCGAGCATCTGTTGCTCGCCACCTGAAAGCGTTCCTCCAGGTTGGCTTGTGCGCTCTTTTAGTCTTGGGAAAAGGGAATAAATCTTGTCGAGATCTTCGTCCATCTCGGCCTTACGATCTTTTCGATTGAACTTACCCATTTCAAGATTTTCTAACACTGTCATGCCTGGAAAAATGCCGCGACCTTCAGGAACTTGAGATATTCCTAAATCTACTCTTTCGTGGGCTGGAATTTTATTAATTTCTTGACCATCAAAGACTATGGACCCTTGCGATACGTTGCGCAATCCAGAAATCGTTTTAAGGATCGTAGTCTTGCCCGCGCCGTTTGCTCCAATTAAGGTAACAATTTCACCCTGATTTACAACTACAGAAACTCCCTTAATGGCTTCAATCTTTCCGTAGTGAACATGAAGATCATTTATCTCAAGACGCATCAGTTGGTGCTCCTAAATAGGCTTCAATAACTTTCGGATCTTTCTGCACAACAGATGGCACATCATCAGCAATTTTCTGCCCGAAATCCAATACTGCTACTCGATCAGAAATTCCCATGATCAATGACATGTCGTGCTCAATGAGCAGAACTGTGTAGCCAGCATCTCTAATTTTCTTAATAGTCTGAGCCAGCTCAATTTTTTCAGCTGGGTTAAAGCCTGCCGCCGGCTCATCTAACATGATCAACTTTGGTTCTGTACCGAGAGCTCTTGCAATCTCTAATCTGCGCTGGTCGCCGTAGGGCAAATTCTTTCCAAGCTGATCAGCACGATGTGCAATTCCCATAAACTCCAAGAGCTCATAAGCGCGAACTCTGCTCTCTTTTTCTTCTCTGCGGGCTCTAGGAGTGCCAAAGAGATTTCCCACAAGCCCAGCTTTTTTGTGAACATCAGAGGCGGTGAGGACATTTTCTAGCGCGGTCATTTCACCGAAGAGACGCACATTCTGGAAAGTTCTTCCAAGGCCCAGCTTGGTAATTTGATGCTTCTTCTTACCTGCAAGGTCATCACCATTAAAAATAATTTGTCCTGAAGTAAGCGGGTAAACACCAGTGACCACATTGAAAACCGTAGTTTTACCAGCACCATTTGGCCCGATCAGCGCACAAATTTCACCCTTGTTAACGTGAAAATTCACTTCGTTGAGAGCGGTTACCCCACCGAATTTGATGGTTGCATTCTTAAGCTCGAGAACTTTTTCAGACACTACTGCGCGCCCTTCTCTTTTATTTTTTCACGCTTCTTACGCGGTAAGAGACCATCGGGTCTTAGGTTCATCATCAGGATGAGAACTAATCCAAAGATTAATTGACGCGCATCTGAGATAAAACGAATTCGCTCTGGAAGGTAAGCCAAGATAACCGCACCTGCTGCAACGCCCCAGATATTTCCAATTCCACCGAAAACAACGCAGGCAAGAATGAGCACAGAGACGTTGAAGTTAAACATCTGAGGTGCGATAACCATTACCTTTGATGCAAATAGGACTCCAGCTGCTCCACCAATAGCGGCGCCAATAACGAATGACCAGAGCTTGTAAACCAAAGTGTTGACGCCCATCAGAGACGCTACATCTTCATCTTGGCGAATTGCCTCCCATGCACGACCAGGTCTGCGAACTGTAAATCTGCGAATCATCCAAATAACTAGCAAAATCATAATCACTACAATCCAGAAATAATGAGCAGGATTCATGAGATCAAATTTGATTCCAAAAATTGACGGCGGATTTGGAATACCAGGAATTCCGTTTGTGCCGCCAGTGACTGTTAAATTCAGAGCAACGATTCGAATGATTTCTCCGAAACCAAGCGTGATGATTGCTAAGTAATCTCCGCGCAAACGAAGTGCTGGTAAACCAAGCAAAACTCCAGCTAGCATCGCAAAAAGAATTCCAAATGGCATTGCTTCCCATGTGTTCCAACCATAAAGGGTGCTCAATATGCCCATGGTGTAAGCACCAATTGCAAAAAATGCTACATAACCTAAATCGAGAAGTCCGGATTTACCGACAACGATATTTAAGCCAAGAGCCATCAATACAAACATTCCCACTGGATAGACCAAAACGTTTTCAAATGAAGTAATTGGTGTATTTAAGAAACTAGTTGGGCCCCAAGTTGCAGCAAAAGGAAGGAGGGCGACAATTGCGATGACGACAAGTGTGAAAACTGTACGAGTTGGTCGGTTCCAGCCATCCCAAACCTTTGCGCCTTTATCTCTTAAATTAATCATCATGTTCTCGTCTGCTGGACAGCTTCACCGAAGATGCCACTTGGTTTGATGAGTAGAACAAGAACTAGAACTAAGAAGACTGTTACAGATTTCCATTGTGATCCCAAGATTGCCGAAGCAAATTGCTCGAGTAACCCTAGAGAAAGGCCACCGTAGAAAGCACCGCGTAGATTTCCGATGCCTCCAAGAACGGCTGATGTAAAGGCTGCAATGCCAAGATTGAACCCGACGTTAAATACTGTGTTCTCGTAAGTAGTTGTATAGAAGAACGCTGCGGCGCCAGTTGTGAGACCGCCAATCGCGAAAGTCATAGTAATAACACGGTTGAGGTTGATTCCCATTAGCTTCGAGTTTTCTTCCGACATCGAAACCGCGCGAATCGCTTTGCCTAGGTGAGATTTTGTTACGAATATTTCAAGAACAATAAATATTACGATGGCGGCAACGATGGTCATCATGGTATCGATGCGGAAATTTGCTCCTGCGACCTCTCCAAAACTCCATTTATCTAAAACTCTCGGCGCGGAGTGTGAACGCGAGCCACTTAAAAGTCGTACTGATTCTGAGAGAAAGATTGAAGTACCAATAGCTGAAATAAGGCTGGCCAGGCGATTAGTGCCTCTGGCGCGTAATCGACGATAAGCGACAAGTTCCACAAGCATTGCTAACAAAGCGCAGACAAGCATTGAACCCATCAGAGTAAGTAAGAGTACGAAAATTAATTTGCCGCCACTTAGAGCAGGCAGATCAATTGCCCGCTTGAAAACAACTATCTCTATGAGCATGGTTGAAAAGGTTCCGACCATAAAAATTTCAGAGTTTGCGAAATTAATTAATCGAAGAACTCCATAAACCATGGTGTAGCCAAGTGCGATGAGGGAGTAAATCAATCCGAGCGCTGTGCCCTGTAAGGCCAACGCCCAGAACTCACTCGTTAGGACTGAAAAATTCATATTCCTACTCCACCGATTTCGCTGGTTTAAATTTGTGCTGAATATACAAGAAGCGTGGCCGCCTTACAAAGGTAAAGCGACCACGCGTCGACTTGTTTATGCTTTAAATTGCCTCAAATAGAGGTGAATTAAAGCTTCTTGTCGTAGATGATTTTACCTTTTTTAACGAGGTATCCACCTACTGCTGCTCCGCCAATAACGTCTCCATCTTGGTCGAATGAGATTGCTCCCCCGCCAATGCCCTTCCAGAGACCATCGTTTACGCAGTCAAGAATTGTTGAACGTGTTGTGTTCCCCTTCTTGATGCAATCGATGTAGATATTTGCTGAGTCATAAGCAGAAGTTACATAGAGTCCTGGAACTTTAACTCCAGTGATCTTCTGGAAGTCCTTAAGAACTGCCTTGCTTACGAGAGTATCGAAAGGTACGTCTGGTGCTGTCATACGAACACCTTCTGCTGCAGATCCTGCAAGACCTGGGAACGCTGAAGTATCAACACCGTCTCCGCCTGCAAAGATTCCCTTATATCCGTTATCGCGAAGTGCCTTAACGAACTTAGCAGCATCAGCATCGTAACCACCGTAGATAACTACTGCAGCTCCTGATGCCTTTACCTTTGAAACAACTGATGTCCAGTCAGATAGTGGAACTGGAACTGAATCTTGTCCAGCAACTGTTCCGTATGCTGGAAGAGCATCCTTGACTGCAACGATGAGACCTGCACCGTATGGTGACTTGTCATCGATCAAGAAAACCTTAGGCTTCTTGAGGCCGAGAGTTGCATACTTAGCAAGAGCTGGTCCCTGTGTTGCGTCGTTAACAACGACACGGTGGAATACAGGTGAACCGTTGTTCTTTGATAGTGGATCAGTCAGGTCAACTGCTGTTGCTGATGGTGAAACCATTGCAAGTCCAGCTGCCTTGTATGAAGGAATTGAGTTACGAGCTTCACCTGAACATGATGTTCCGATAACGCCAACTACAGCCGCATTAGCTGCGATACCAGGAGCAACGTTTGCTGCAACTGTTCCATCGCACTGTGAGTCAGCTTTGATGAGCTTAATTTTAACTTTTGGTTTTGTTGCGTTGTACTTAGCAACTGCGAACTGAGCACCTGGATACTGATCTACACCAAGTTGAGCGTAGTCACCAGTAAATGGGCCTTGAACCGCAATTGTCACTTCTGAAGCAGCGTTTGCTTGAGTTGTTGCAACAGCGCCGAAAACGAGCGCAGCTGATGCAGCAAGAGCAAGGCCGCGTGTGAACTTCTTGTTCATGTATTGCCTTTCCTCATCTTTTAGTCCCGGGACAGGGAAGCGGCCAGTTTAAAGGGGAATGCTTTAACGCCACAAGCCCAAACATGCGGGGCAAATATAAAGATTGGGTTACTTTCCCTCGGGAACAGCCTCGGGAGATATGACGGCCTGGGCGACTTCTTTCATAGTCAATCGGCGGTCCATAGCAGCTCTTTGAATCCAAGAAAAAGCTTCTGGCTCGGAAAGATTGAGCGCCTTCATAAGAATTCCTTTTGCGCGATCGATTAATTTACGTGTTTCAAGTCGTTCGTGTAAATCAGCAACTTCACTCGCAAGGCTAACCATTTGTGAATGCCTACTGATTGCAATTTCGATTGCGGGAACTAAATCTCCTATTGAAAATGGTTTGACGACATATGCCATGACGCCTGCATCACGTGCGCGCTCTACCAATTCCCGTTGACTAAAAGCAGTGAGCATCAATACGGGTGCGATAGAAATGATTTTTTCAGCAGCAGAAATGCCATCAAGAATTGGCATCTTCACATCGAGAATTGCAAGGTCAGGTTTGTGAAGTTCGGCCAATTCAATTGCTTGCGCACCGTCGGCGGCTTCTGCGACAACTTCATATCCGGCTTCACGCAACATTTCAATTAAATCCATGCGGATGAGAGCTTCATCTTCGGCAACGAGAATGCGAATGTTAGACATGTGCCTCGAGTCGGATTCGAACCGACACTATGCAGTGTTTGAGACTGCCCTCTCTACCGTTGGAGTACCGAGGCGTAAGTGCAAGTCTAACTGAAGAGAAAGAGAGCCGAAACTAAGAAGGTTACTTTGTGATGTTAGTTATGAGCGATAAGCGGGAGCAACGCCACCGACTGCATCGCCAACAACGTGCACGCGAAGTGCATTCGTTGATCCAGGAATTCCTGGAGGCGAACCTGCAACGATAATGACGCTATCGCCCTTGACCGCACGCTTTGAATCAAGCAACACAGCATCTACTTGCTTAACCATTTCATCAGTGTGGCTCACAACTGCGGTGATGAGCGGCTCAACTCCCCACGATAGAGCAAGGCGGTTATATGTTCCTTGATCAGGAGTCAGAGCAAGCATTGGAATTCCAGAACGAAGACGTGACATGCGACGCGCTGAATCACCGCTTGTTGTGAAGGCCACTAAATACTTCGCGTTTAATATCTTTCCAATTTCAGTTGCAGCCTTTGTAATTGCGCCGCCCTTAGTACGTGGCTGAGAAATCATTGGGCGGATACGATCGAGTCCGCCTTCTTCAGTTCTTGCAATGATGCGAGCCATTGTCTGCACCGCTTCAATTGCAAACTCTCCAACACTTGTCTCGCCAGAGAGCATGAGCGCATCTGCGCCATCTAGTACTGCGTTTGCACAGTCAGTTGCTTCGGCGCGGGTCGGGCGTGAATTTGTGATCATTGAATCGAGCATCTGTGTTGCAACGATGACTGGCTTTGCAGCATCACGAGCAAGTTCGATACAACGCTTTTGCACAAGCGGTACATCTTCAATCGGAAGTTCAACGCCAAGGTCCCCGCGAGCAACCATGATGCCATCAAATGCATCGACAATTCCTTGTAAGTTTTCTACAGCTTGTGGCTTTTCAATCTTGGCAATGACTGGAATTCGAATTCCTTCTTCATCCATAATGCGATGAACATCGGTAATGTCAGCTTCGCTTCGCACAAAAGAAAGCGCAATGAAATCTGCGCCAGCTTTTAGACCCCATCGAAGATCATCAATGTCTTTCTCCGAAAGGGCTGGGACAGAGACTGCCACTCCTGGCAAGTTGATTCCCTTGTTATTGCTAACAGCGCCCGGCTCAATAACTTTAGTAACAACATCGTTACCTTTTACTTCGGTTACTTCAACAGTGACTTTTCCATCATCGATAAGGATGCGATCGCCTTTTTTGCAATCTCCAGGCAATCCCTTATACGTAGTTCCAACGCGATCTTTTGTTCCTTCGACTTCATCAGTTGTAATCGTGAAAATATCTCCACGAGATAAATCGTGTGGGCCATCCTTAAATCGCGCGAGACGGATCTTTGGTCCTTGAAGATCTACGAGAATTGCCACCGGTACGCCAGCAGCTTTTGCAGCACTTCGTACTCGGTCTAGCCGACCTTGATGTTCTTCATAAGAACCATGCGAGAGGTTAAGGCGCGCCATATTCATGCCAGCAGCGATGAGTTCCTTAACTTTCTCTGGAGACTCAACTGCAGGACCCATAGTGCAAACAATCTTGGCGCGACGCATGTGTGTACCTTATCTATTAATTACTATTTTTTATAATTCTGGAATTAAACAGTCAGAGAACGTGTTGTGGGTTCGATTGGTGAAGGTAGTTGAGACTCCCCTTCTAGATAGGCATCAACTGCAGATGCTGCGCTTCGTCCCTCAGCAATAGCCCACACAATCAGTGACTGACCTCGACCAGCGTCTCCCGCAACATAAATTGATTCTTCGCTACTTTGAAATTTGTCATCTCTCTTAATATTTCCGCGATCATCGAGGGCAACTTCTAATTGATCGATGAGCGCAGACTTTTCTGGCCCAGTGAATCCCATTGCCAAAAATGCGAAATCCGCAGGAAGTTCGCGCTCTGTTCCTGGCACAGGTTGAAATTTTCCATCCGCAAACTTAGTTTCAACAATCTTAAGCGCCTTGAGGTTTCCATTTCCATCGCCGATAAATTCTTCTGTGCTTACAGAGAAGATTCGGTTATCTACTTCTTCATGAGCACTAGATACACGGAAGATCATTGGATAAGTAGGCCACGGTTGCGCAGATGGTCGCTCTTCTGTTGGGCGCGGCATAATTTCTAGTTGAGTAACACTTGCAGCGCCTTGGCGAATTGATGTTCCGAGACAGTCTGCTCCTGTATCTCCTCCACCGAGAATGACAACGTGCTTTCCGGCGACATTGATCGGAGGATTTTCTATTTCACCGAGGGCTTGCTTGTTACCCCAAGGCAAGAATTCCATCGCTTGGTAGACGCCTTTGTTTTCACGACCCTTAATTGCTAGATCACGCCATTGTGTTGCACCAACAGCTAAAACGATCGCATCATATTTCTTGCGAAGATCTGCGCCAGTTATATCAACACCGATATTTATTCCTGGGCGAAAGCGTGTTCCCTCTTTTTCCATTTGTGCAAGGCGTCGATCAAGAATGTTCTTCTCCATTTTGAATTCTGGGATTCCGTAGCGAAGTAGGCCACCGATTTTTTCAGCTCGTTCGTAAACTACAACTGTGTGTCCGGCACGAGTTAATTGCTGCGCAGCTGCAAGGCCCGCTGGTCCTGAACCAATTACTGCAACCGTTTTTCCAGTGATGCGATCTGGAGGTAGCGGAATAACATCCCCATTACCAAAAGCTTCTTCAACGGTGCGAAGTTCGACCTGCTTAATAGTTACAGGATCAACATTGATTCCAACAACGCATGCGGTTTCGCAAGGTGCCGGACATAAACGACCCGTAAATTCTGGAAAGTTATTTGTTGCATGAAGGCGATCTATCGCTTCCTTCTTATCTCCGCGCCACATGAGGTCATTCCACTCAGGGATGAGGTTTCCAAGTGGGCAGCCTGAATGACAAAAAGGAATACCGCAATCCATACAACGACCAGCTTGCTTCTGCAGATGTTCGATGCTTTGTGGTTCGTAAACTTCATTCCAGTCGCGAATACGTACATCTACTGGTCTGCGCTTTGGAACCTCGCGGGGTGTAGTTAAAAATCCTCTTGGGTCAGCCATTTGCTGCAACCTCCATTACATATTTATCTATAGGTAATCCTTCACGGTTAGCCTTTTCTATTGCAGCCAATACGCGCGCATAGTCGCGAGGCATAACGAGTGAGATTCGGTTAATGGCTGTATTCCAATCCTTCAGAAGTGCGTCTGCAACTTCTGAACCAGTTTCAACATGGAATGCAGAAACTATTGAGCGAAGTGTTTCTTTCTGGTCTTCTGGAACCGCGATGATGTCGACAAGTTCGGAATTTACTAACGCTGGATCTAAGTCCAAAACAAATGCGCGTCCTCCAGACATTCCGGCGGCAAAGTTACGACCAGTGCGACCCAGAACAACGACGGTACCGCCGGTCATGTATTCGCAACCGTGGTCGCCGACTCCTTCGACGACAGCAGTTGCGCCAGAGTTGCGAACGCAGAAACGCTCCCCCACTAGTCCGCGAATATAAATTTGGCCTGATGTTGAACCGTATCCAATAACGTTTCCAGCGATGACGTTCTCTTCAGATTTAAATGTGGCCCGCTCATCTGGGCGAACGACCACACGTCCGCCAGAAATACCTTTACCTACGTAGTCATTGCTATCACCATACAAGCGAATTGCAACGCCCTTTGGCAAGAATGCGCCAAGTGATTGGCCAGCAGAACCGTGAAGGGTTACATCAATAGTTCCTTCTGGCAGTCCATCTCCTCCGTAGCGACGCGTTACTTCAGCGCCAAGCATTGTTCCCACTGTTCGATTTACATTTCGAACAGGAACATCAATTCGAACAGCCTCACCCTTTTCAAGTGCAGGGGCAGCAAGTTTGATTAGTTCATTATCCAATGCTGCGGCTAGCCCGTGATCTTGAGTTGTTGTATTAAGAAGTGGTGAATCAACATCAGGGCGCACTAGCAAAGGAGAAAGATCTAAACCGCTTGCCTTCCAATGGCTCACTGCATCTTTCGTGTCGAGAAATTCAACGTGTCCAATAGCTTCCTTAAGTGTTTTGAACCCAAGCTCGGCAAGAATTTCGCGAACTTCTTCGGCAATGTATTCGAAGAATGTTTCTACAAATTCAGGCTTGCCTGAGAAACGAGCACGCAACTCTGGGTTCTGCGTCGCCACTCCAACTGGGCATGTATCCAAATGGCAAACGCGCATCATGATGCATCCAGAAACCACGAGTGGCGCTGTTGCAAAACCGTATTCTTCGGCACCAAGGAGCGCTGCAATTACAACGTCTCGACCAGTTTTTAGCTGACCGTCTGTTTGAACAACAATTCGATCACGCAAATTATTAAGTAGAAGAGTTTGCTGTGTTTCAGCTAGACCAAGTTCCCATGGAGCACCAGCGTGCTTAAGAGAAGTAAGCGGTGATGCACCTGTTCCTCCATCGTGGCCTGAAATCAAAACCACATCAGCGTGGGCTTTACTTACGCCCGCTGCAACTGTTCCGACTCCAACTTCAGCAACAAGTTTGACGTGAATACGTGCATTCTTATTTGCATTCTTGAGGTCGTGAATCAATTGAGCAAGATCTTCAATGGAGTAAATGTCGTGATGTGGTGGTGGAGAAATTAGTCCAACGCCAGGAGTTGAGTAGCGAACCTTTGCTACCCATGGATAAACCTTGTTACCGGGAAGCTGCCCGCCTTCACCCGGTTTTGCACCTTGGGCAATTTTGATCTGAATATCATCAGCGTTTACCAAATAGTTACTTGTTACACCAAAACGACCAGATGCAACTTGCTTGATAGCACTTCGCTTGGAATCACCGTTTGCCATAGGTATAAATCGATCTGGGTCTTCGCCACCTTCGCCAGTGTTTGATTTTGCACCAAGTCGATTCATTGCAATTGCGAGTGTCTCGTGAACTTCTTGTGAAACAGATCCGTAGGACATTGCACCGGTAGAGAATCTCTTAACGATCTCTGAAATTGACTCAACTTCATCGATTGCAATTGCAGGACGTGCACCTTCTTTAAACTTAAAGAGTCCTCGAAGAGTCATAAGCTCTTTACTCTGCTCATCTACCTTCTTTGTATAGCGTTTGAAAATGTCATAGCGCTTATTGCGAGTTGAATGTTGTAGAGCAAATACAGTCTCTGGATTGAAAAGGTGTGGCTCTCCATCACGGCGCCACTGATATTCGCCACCAATAGGGAGTCTCTTTGTTCCAGGAACTTCTCCCCCGGGCGGATAAGCAATGTGATGACGCTTAATCGTTTCTTCGGCAATCACATCCATGCTGACTCCGCCAAGGCGTGAAGTAGTACCAACGAAATATTCATCAACAACTTCTTGCGACAAACCAATTGCTTCAAATACTTGAGCACCCGTGTATGAAGCGATCGTTGAGATGCCCATCTTGGACATGACTTTGAGAACGCCTTTACCAAGACTCTTAATGACGTTGTAGACGGCTTTCTCTGGAGTAATTCCTGTAATAACTCCTTGCAGAACTAAATCTTCCGCGCTCTCCATAACGAGATATGGATTGACGGCGCCAGCTCCATAACCAATTAGTAGCGCGACGTGGTGAACTTCGCGAACATCTCCTGCTTCAACAACTAAACCAACTTTGGTGCGTGCTTTTTCACGAATGAGATGGTGGTGAACAGCTGCAGTAAGCAATAGTGATGGGATCGGACAATCTTCAGCATCGCCATCTCGGTCTGAAAGAACGATGATGCGAGCACCAGCAGCAATAGCTGTAGAAACTTCTTTCTTAATTTCCTCGAGTCGCAATTGAAGAGTATTTCCATCACCAGATACTGGGAAGAGTCCGCGAACTACGTAAGACTCAAGACCGGGAAAATCGCCGTCTGCATTTACGTTAACAATTTTCGCGAGTTCGTCATTATCGATTACCGGGAATGGAAGTGAAATTTGCTGACAAGACTCAGGGCCTGGATCTAAAAGATTGTGCTCTGGGCCGATTGTGCTGCCAAGGCTTGTAACTAACTCCTCGCGAATTGCATCAAGTGGCGGGTTGGTCACTTGCGCGAATAGCTGAGTGAAGTAATCAAATATCAGTCGCGGCTTATTTGAGAGCGCGGCTATTGGAGAGTCTGTGCCCATGGAACCAAGAGCTTCCATGCCGTTACGTGCCATTGGTGTAACAAGAATGCGCAGCTCTTCTTCTGTATATCCAAAAGCACGCTGGCGACGCATAACTGAAGAGTGCGGGTAAACAATGTGCTCACGCGCTGGAAGTTCAGCTAATTTTTTTATTCCGCTCTTTAACCATTGTCCATAAGGGGCCGCATCGGCGAGCTGATCTTTAATCTCATCATCTTCAATAATGCGTCCAGCTTCAATGTCGACAAGGAACATTTTTCCTGGTTGTAGACGACCTTTGCGAACAACTTTGTTAGGTTCGAAATCAAGTACGCCAACTTCTGATGCAAGGACTACGAGTCCGTCTTCTGTTACCCAAAAACGTGATGGACGAAGACCATTTCGATCAAGGACTGCACCAACTTGATGTCCATCTGTAAATGTCACACATGCAGGTCCATCCCATGGCTCCATAAGAGAGGAATGGAATGCATAGAAGTCGCGGCGTTTTTGCGACATCGTTGCGTGATTTTCCCAAGCTTCGGGAATCATCATAAGAATTGAATGTGGAAGTGAACGCCCCGCTAAGTAAAGAAGTTCGAGAACTTCATCAAAAGAAGCCGAATCGCTACCTGACATTTCTACGATTGGTGAAAGTCGACTCAAATCTCCAGGAAGTACATCGCTGGCAAGGAGCGATTCGCGAGCACGCATCCAATTGCGGTTGCCTTTAACGGTATTAATTTCACCGTTGTGAGCAATAAATCGATATGGGTGGGCAAGTGGCCAAGAAGGAAAAGTATTCGTTGAAAATCTTGAGTGAACTAGCGCCAGTGGTGACACGACTCTCTCGTCGCTTAAATCTGGGAAAAATTCTTCAAGCTGCCCAGTTGTAAGCATGCCTTTATAAACAATTGTTTGTGAAGACAGTGAAGGGAAATAAAGATCGAGTGTGTGCTCGGCACGTTTGCGTAAACAAAATGCCAAGCGATCAAGTGCGATTCCGGATTCATCTTTTTTGCCCGCGAGGAAAAGTTGTTCAAACTCTGGCATAACAGAAAGTGCTGTTTTCCCAAGCGATGTGGAATTGATTGGGAGTTTGCGCCAACCTAATACTCTTAGGCCTTCCTCGGCTGCGAGTTTTTCGATTTCACCTTTTACATCAGCACCTTTTGCAATAAATGCAATTCCTGTTGCGTAGTGACCGGCTGCAGGTAATTCAAAAGAAACTTCCGCGCGATAAAAGGCATCAGGTACGCGAATGAGAATTCCTGCGCCATCTCCACTATCTGGTTCTGCACCGGATGCACCGCGATGTTCGAGATTGCGAAGTGCGGTGAGGGCTTTTGAAACGATTTCGTGTGTTGCAACGCGGTTAAGAGTTGCAACCATCGCAACACCACATGCATCGTGTTCGTTGGCAGGATCGTAAAGGCCCGTTGGAGCAGGGAAATTAGATTTAAGCGCCATGAGCCTCACACTTTCGTTGTCTTGTTCCTACCTATATTTGGGACAACGTTGGCCCGGGCAAGCAATAGCGAAAGGGTAGCAAGTACGGCAGGAAATGTGCAGCCCGATTGGGCGCTATATAAATAGAACGGCCGCGTTAAATCCCGCTCATATGGAAGATCTGGCCAATGCCAGCTGTGATTGCCATACCGAGGCAACCACCAATAATCACGCGAAGCGTTGGAATGAAGAGTTTTGATCCAGCGGTTTTAGCGCTGAGAATTCCTGTAAAAGTGAGACCGATAACAGTGAAAGCGACGATACTGAAAGCAACCTTGCCTGGTGTTGGAGCAAATGCACCAAGGAAAGGAATTAATCCACCGGCAGTAAATGAAATTGCTGATGCAATTGCAGCTTGTACCGGCCTAGCTTTTGTATGAGGGTGCTGTCCAAGTTCATCGCGAAGATGTGCCTCAAGTGGATCTCTTGCATGCATGGCTTTTGCGACTTGAAGTGCAAGCTCTGGTGTTAATCCACGATTGATATAAATATCTTGAAGCTCGAGTAACTCACCTTCAGGATCTAACGCTAAATGTTCGATTTCTAAAAGTCGATCTGAATCTTCAATATCATTTTGCGAACGGACCGAAACAAATTCACCAACTGCCATGGACATCGCACCGGCCGCTATTCCTGCAACACCTGCAGTGATGAGAAAGGTTTGCGCGCTTGCTCCGCCGGCAGCAGCAGTTGTTACACCAATCATTAAGCTGGCTGTCGATACCAACCCATCATTTGCACCCAGTACTGCAGCGCGCAACCAACCCGCGCGATGGGTGCGATGTTGGAGATTACGTTGGTAAACATCTTCAAGTGCCATGCTTGCACTTTACCTGATGGCTTTTGAAAATTTGCGGTATGCAACGCCCGCACAAGCAAACAAAAGTATGGCAGCCCATTGATTTAAGCGCATTCCGCCAAACATGTGTGCAGAATCTATGCGAATCGATTCGATGAAAAATCTACCGAAGCTATAGGCCGCAACATAGAGGGCAAATCCTGCTCCAGGAGCAACTCGTGACGTCAGAGCTATAAGCAACATTGCAATTATTAAAGTCCAAATCATTTCGTATAGAAAAGTTGGATGAAATGTAGAAAATTCAGAAAATCCGATGGGGCGAAGATTTATAGGAATTTCCAGCGCCCACCACGTGTCGAGTGGCCTGCCAAATAGTTCGCCATTAAACCAATTACCCAAACGGCCTACAGCTTGCGCAATTAATATCCCTGGTGCAAGTGCATCAAGAAAATATCGAAACTGCGGAAGACTTTTTCCAAATTTCTTCTCTTGCCTCCTATACCCAAACCAAGCACCGAGAGTGCCGAGTGCAATTGCACCCCAAATTCCTAAGCCGCCTTCCCAAATTTTCAAAGCGTCCAGTGGGTGTCCATTGACTCCGAAATATCTTTCTGGCGATGAAAGAAGATGATAAATACGACCACCCAAAACGCCGGATGGCACAGCGATAATTGCAACGTCGGCGACCACGTGTTCGAGGCCTGGACCATTTTTTCTAAATCGTTTATCGCCTACCCAAATTGCTATCGCCACTCCGGCAATAATGCATAGGGCGTAGAGATGAATTGTTAAAGGACCAAATTCCAACTTCGAAATAGTTGGAGTTGGAATCTGGCGAAGTAGCACTTAGCCCTTAGCTACGGCTGCTTTAAACGCATCAAGTGATACTAAGTCTTTTGCATTATCAATCTTTTTACCGTTGATAAAGATTGTAGGAGTTGAATTCACATTTTTACTCCCCGCTTCATTGGCAATATTTTTTGTCCAATTTGCGTACTTAAGATCATCTATGCAAGATGAAAACTTCTGACTTGATACTCCAACGCCCTGACCTGCCGCCTTGAGATATTCATTGGTCCAGGTTCCGCTGTTTTCAGTCTTTGGCTGATTTGCATAAAGAAGTTTGTGAAATTCAAGGAATTTTCCATCATCGGCTGCACAACCGGCAGCATTTGCAGCGCTTAAGGATTCAAGGCCGATAAATGACATCAAGTGATAGACGACTTTTGCCTCTTTGTTCTTAATTAATCCGTCAATGTATTCGCCAGTAAGGCCTTCAAATCCGGCACAGTAAGGACATTGGAAATCCTCATAAATATCAATCTTCGGCGCTGATGCAAGATCTGTATTGAAAGAAATTCCATAACCATCTTTAACTGAGGCAATCGCAGGAATAGCCGCGGAGTTATCTGATTTCTTTGACACAAGCGTAGGAACCAACATCAGAAGTACCACTCCAACGACGACAGCAACGACGAGGTTGCGGGTGAAGTTATCTCTCTTTGGTGAACCGTCTTCTTTAGTCATTTTCTGATCTCACTCCGTTTATTAGTTCTTCGATTTATCTAACGAAAATCTTGTCACAGGGTACCTAATAAGCCATAACGAGAGTAAAACCAACCCGGCATCACGAACAATCTCTGGAAGATATTTAGTCTCGCTGGCTGCGACTTGGCCTCCCCCGCCGAAGCATCCGCAATCAATAGTCAGACCTCGAGCCCATGCCTGCGAAATGGCGATAATGAAAATGAACATAATCACACCGCCAGCAAAGGCCATATATCGAACGAATGCGCCAATGATGAGAAGAATTCCAATTGTGATTTCAACGTAAGGAAGAACGATTCCAAGAAAATTTGCAACGCCTATTGGAAGAATTTCATAGGCACGAACCGCCATTTGAGATTTATCGAGAGCTCCGGCTTTTAAATATCCGGCAAGGAGCAATACGCCTCCAAGAATGAGTCTAGAAATCAGACCAATCCAAGGCGAATATTTTTCAATCGAATTTTTCATCGACCTTCACGAACTCCCTTGGCCAACTCCTGCGTAAGTTTTTTAACTTCCTCAAGTCCAGATTCTTCATCAGGTGCATCAAGTAATTTATTTATAAAAGCTGATCCAACAATAACGCCATCTGCATAACCTGCAACACTTTTTGCTTGCTCCCGAGTGGAAACACCGAGTCCGACTGAAATCGGAAGGTTGCTAACTTTTTTGATTCGCGCGACTAAATCTGGAGCACCAGATGAGACGGCTGCGCGAGTTCCGGTAACGCCCATCAAGCTTGCGGCATAAATAAACCCTCCGCATTGTTTGGTTACGAGAGGTAGTCGCGCATCTGTTGTACTCGGCGCCACTACATAAATTCGATTGATTGAAGCGCTATCGGTTGCGGTAATCCATCGCTCGGACTCTTCAATTGTTAGGTCAGGTGTGATTACTCCCGATCCACCATTGTCAGCAATCGCCTGAGCAAATGCATCTACACCAAATCTTTCAATTGGATTCCAATAAGTCATAACAACGGCTGCTACACCTAGGTCAGTTGCAGTCTTTAACGCATCGAGAACATCGGAAGCCGAAGTACCTTGCTCGAGAGATTTGGTTGCAGCAGCCTGAATTGTCGGGCCATCCATCACGGGATCGCTATATGGAAATCCAATCTCAATGGCATCGACCCCACCATCAACAAAAGCTTTGATGACTTTTTTGCAACCCTGAAGAGTTGGAAATCCGGCTGGGACATAGGCAATAAGTGCAGCGCGGTTCTCAGCACGCACTTTTATAAAAAGTTCATCTAAGGCAGTCGGCATTTAAAGTGGGATTCCAAAATATTGTGCAGCGGTTTGTACATCTTTATCTCCGCGACCTGAAAGATTAATAAGAAGAATCGCCTCCGGCCCGAGTTCTTTGCCAACTTTTATTGCACCAGCGAGGGCATGTGCGGTTTCAATTGCAGGAATAATTCCTTCTGTTTTCGATAAAAGTGAAAAAGCTTCCATGGCTTCGGCATCTGTGATCGCTCTATATTCGGCGCGACCAATGTCATGTAGGTATGCGTGCTCTGGGCCTACGCCTGGATAATCAAGTCCTGCAGAAATTGAATGCGATTCAATGGTTTGACCATTTTTATCTTGCAAAACATATGAACGCGTTCCGTGTAGGACACCCATAGTTCCGCCTGTGATTGTTGCGGCATGGCGACCAGTTTCCACACCATCACCTCCGGCTTCAAGTCCGATTAAACGAACTCCAGCATCCGAAATAAATCTATGAAAAATACCAATTGCATTGGAACCGCCGCCGACACATGCAAGTACTGCATCCGGTAGTCGTCCTGTGAGTTCTAGAACCTGTTCCCGCGCTTCCTCACCAATTATTTTATGGAAATCGCGAACCATGGTTGGAAATGGGTGCGGTCCGGCAACTGTGCCTAATAAATAATGGGTTGACTCAACATTTGTGACCCAGTCACGCATTGCTTCATTTATTGCATCTTTAAGTGTTCTCGATCCAGAAGTTACTGGAACGACTTGCGCGCCAAGTAATTTCATTCGTGCCACATTGAGAGATTGGCGCTTTGTATCTTCTTCGCCCATGTAAACAACGCAATCGAGTCCCATAAGCGCGGCAGCTGTTGCTGATGCTACGCCGTGTTGGCCAGCACCAGTCTCAGCAATAATTCTTTTCTTGCCCATGCGCTTTGTTAGAAGTGCTTGTCCCAAAACGTTGTTAATTTTGTGGCTGCCGGTGTGATTCAAATCCTCGCGCTTTAAAATAATTCGTGCGCCACCAGCATGCTCTGCAAATCTCTTCGCTTCAGTAATAATGCTTGGTCTACCTGTGTAGGTAGCATGTAAGTGGTTGAGTTCGGCCACAAAGGTCGGATCTTGTTGCGCCAAAATATGTGCCGCGGCTAATTCATCCAGAGCTCCAATGAGAGCTTCGGGTACAAATCGACCACCATAAGGACCGAAATGGCCCAAGATTTCACTTTGGTCGATAGTCATAATGTCGCAAGCCTACCCTCGGCCTAGCAATATCCGCATGGCGGAAATCGGATCGCCCGCTCGAACCAGAGCTTCACCAACAAGAATTGCCTGTGCTCCATATCTTTCGGCAAATTCAACATCGCTACGAGTTGAAATTCCAGATTCTGCAACCTTAATTATCTCATCTGGAATACGGGGCAAGAGGTCGGCAAAAGCTGCGCTATCAACTTCTAGCGTCTTTAAGTTTCGAGAATTAACTCCGATGATCTTGGGCGAAATTTCCATTGCTCGTTCAAGTTCTTCTACCGTGTGTATTTCGATAAGCGAGGCCATATTCAATTCGGTTGCTAAATCATAAAAATCCTTCAACTGGCTTGTTGAAAGTGCGGCAACTATGAGTAGAACTACGTCAGCTCCATGTGCCCTAGCTTCTAAAAATTGGTATTCATCAATCATAAAATCTTTACGAAGTATTGGTAACTCAACGCTTTTACGCACTAAATCTAAATCTGAAAGTGAACCGCCGAATCTACGCTTCTCGGTAAGCACGCTGATGACACTTGCCCCAGCCTGACTGTATTGCTCGGCAAGTTTTGCAGGATCTGAAATGTCTGCAAGTGCACCCTTACTTGGAGATGATCTCTTAACTTCAGCAATAACTTGAATTCCATCGCGCGATAGCAAGGGATGGGCATCTACAACTTTCGGTGCATAAGTTAATTCTTCATGCACTTGTCCAAGTGGTTTACGCCTGAGAGCTAAGTCTTCGCGTACTCCCTCAATAATTGAATCAAGGACGCTCATTTTTTCTTTCCCTTTGTCGGATCAATTCCTTTATCAAGAGATTTCCAAGCTGAAAGTTCTCGAGGTGCGCGGTCATAGCGTTCTGAAATTCTAAATTTGCGGCTAATTAAATTCACCACGCTCATCGCAACAGCGATGAAGATAATGACGGCGAAAAGATTCTTCATGAAGTGGTTGCCATTTGATTTGCTGCACTTATTGCTCCAAGAACAGCGGCGGCTTTATTAAGACATTCTTGATTTTCAGATAGAGCATCTGAATCAGCCACTACACCAGCTCCCGCCTGAACATAAGCCTTCCCTTTGTGCAGCAGGGCAGTTCTGATTGCGATACAAGTATCAATATTTCCAGTGAAATCTATATATCCAATTGCGCCGCCGTATAGACCTCGACGAGTTGGCTCGAGAGATTCAATTATCTCCATGGCGCGTGGCTTTGGCGCACCAGACAAAGTGCCGGCAGGAAAAACTGCAAAGAGCGCATCCGTCGGTGATGATGTTGGTGCGAGTTGTCCGATGACAGTTGAAACGATATGCATAACATGTGAATAACGTTCAATATTCATGAAATCAATTACTTCGACACTACCTGGCGTGCATATTCGACCTAAATCATTTCTTCCAAGGTCGACGAGCATTAAGTGTTCGGCACGTTCTTTCGGATCAGCAAGAAGTTCCTCGCCTAGTCTGTAGTCCTCATCAGCTAAAGCTGAACGCTTTCGTGTTCCGGCAATCGGATGAACCATCACTTCCTTGCCGGTCACCTTCACTAACGCTTCAGGACTTGATCCGACAACTTCGATTCCGTCGGTAAATCTAAAGAGATACATATACGGGCTCGGATTGTGTAAACGCAGAGCCCTGTAAACATCAATTGCATCAGCTTTACATTCCATCGTAAATCGCTGCGAAAGAACTACCTGGAAAGCTTCGCCCGAGAGAATCTCTTCTTTAATGATCGCAATTTTTGAGATGTAATCTTCTTCTGAAATATTACGTACAAACTCAGGTTTTGCGGTCTCTTTAATCTCATCGACATAACCCGGCAGAGGATTTCGAAGATCTGCTTGCATCCGATCAAGACGTGAGATGGCATCGGCATATGCTTCATCAACGCGATCATCACTTGCATCCCAATTAATCGCATTGGCAATTAATGTAATCGTTCCTTCTGCGTGATCTAGAACCGCTAAATCACTTGTCAACATAAATGCGAGTTCGGGTATCGGAATATCCTTCTTTGAAAGCTCAGGAAGTTTCTCTAGCCTTCGAACAGAGTCATATCCCATATATCCAACTAGTCCGCCAGTAAGTGGTGGAAGCCCTGCAATCTTTGGTGACTTCAAATGAGCCGCTGATAATTTGAGAGCTTTAAGCGGATCCATTCCTGTCGGTGCACCCGCGGGGGCAGTGCCAACCCATACGGCTTTGCCATCTCTCTCACTCAGGGTTGCTGCGCTATGAACTCCAATAAATGAATACCGTGACCATGCGCCACCGTGTTCGGCAGATTCAAGAAGAAATGTCGAAGGTTTACTTTGTGCAAGTTTTCTATAAACGCCTAGTGGTGTTTCTCCGTCGGCAAGGAGTTTACGAAAGACAGGGATTACGTTATTTGTTTTGGCGTAGATCCGAAATTCTTCCAAGTTCATGACTACGCACCTTTATGTGAAGGCGTAGGTATCACTCGATGGAAGCAACTCTGTTCTCCTGTATGACAAGCCGGACCATGTTGATTTACTTTCAAAAGAATTGAATCGCCATCGCAATCAACTGAAATTGAAACGACGCCTTGGGTATTTCCTGACGTTGCGCCCTTTTCCCATAACTCGTTTCGGCTGCGACTCCAATACGTCGCACGACCTGTTTCGATTGTCAGCGCGAGAGATTCTTGATTCATATAAGCCAACATTAAAACTTCACCTGTATGAGCATCTTGGGCTATTGCAGGAATGAGAAGTTTTGGATCTTTAAGCAGCGCGAGAACTTCTGGTGAAAGGTTCGCGCTCATGCGCATATTCTGCCTTAGAAAGTAGCAGGCATGCGAACGGAATAACCCTGCTCGCGTAGGTACTTCTTCACATCACCAATGCGATGCACCCCAAAGTGGAAAACACTCGCAGCAAGTAGCGCATCGGCGCCAGCATCAAGAGCTCGTGCAAAATCTTGGAGTGAACCAGCCCCTCCGCTTGCAATGAGTGGGACATTTGCAACCTTTCGCACTGCTTCAATCATGCCAATGTCATACCCGGCACGAGTTCCATCGGCATCCATTGAATTGAGCAGAATTTCGCCAACACCAAGTTGGCAAGCTTTTTCAACCCAAGCTAGAGCATCCAACTCCGCACTCTTTCTGCCACCATGAGTTGTCACTTCAAATCCAGAGGCACTTCGTGCTCTTCGCGCATCAACAGAGAGAACTAAAACTTGTGATCCAAAACGATCTGCAATCTCTGCAATGAGTTGCGGGCGTTCTATCGCTGCTGTATTAATCGAAATTTTATCTGCGCCGGCTCTTAACAATTTGTCAACGTCATCGACAGTTCTTATTCCGCCACCAACAGTAAGTGGAATAAAGACTTGCTCGGCAGTCTTTCGAACAACATCTAGTGTTGTCTCTCGTCCCGAACTACTTGCAGAGATATCAAGAAAAGTTAATTCATCAGCACCTTCAGAGTTGTAAGTAGATGCCATTTCAACAGGATCACCTGCGTCGGTAAGATCAATAAAATTAACACCCTTAACTACTCGACCATCAGTGACATCGAGGCAGGGAATAATTCGAATAGAAAGACTCACTTCTTAGTTAACTCCAGCGCTTGGGCAAGTGTGAAAGCACCGGCATATAAAGCTTTACCAACAATGGCGCCTTCAACTCCAGTTGCGACCATAGAAGAAAGTGCAGCGATATCTTCCAGTGATGAAATTCCACCGCTAGCAACGACCGGTTTTTTTGTGACGGAGCAGACCTCTTTTAAAAGTTCCAAGTTCGGCCCTTTTAAAGTGCCATCTTTCGTTACATCCGTTACGACATAACGTGCACAACCATCGCGTTCTAGTCGCTGGATGGTTTCGAAAAGATCGCCACCCTCTTTCGTCCATCCACGCGCAGCTAAAACATGACCACGAACATCTAACCCAACAGCAATACGATCACCGTATTGACTAATTACACGAGAAGTCCACTCTGGATTTTCAAGCGCTGCTGTTCCTAAGTTCACTCGCGCGCAACCTGTAGCAAGTGCGCGCGCTAAAGATTGGTCATCTCGGATCCCGCCTGAAAGCTCCACTTTAATATCGAGGGCACCAACAACATGAGCTAGTAGATCAATATTTTCGCCTCTTCCAAAAGCTGCATCCAAATCAACTAAGTGCAGCCATTCTGCTCCGGCGCTTTGAAACTCAAGGGCAACTTCTAACGGTGCTCCGTAGATACTTTCTTTATCTATTTCACCCTGGACTAAGCGAACAGCTCGTCCATCTTTTACATCGACAGCAGGCAGAAGCTCGAGATATTTACTCACAGTGATTCCACCCAATTCTTAATTAACTTCAACCCAGCCGCTCCAGATTTCTCAGGGTGAAATTGCGTTGCCGCAACTGGTCCATCTTCAACAGCTGCGAGTATTTTCTCGCCATATGTTGACCATGCTTGAGACTTACCGACTGCGTTCTTTGCTGCATAACTATGAACAAAGTAAAAAGATTCTTTTTCTACCCCTTTAAAAAGAGTGGAGTTTCCTACGATATCCACGGTATTCCAGCCCATGTGCGGGAGAACTGGTGCGTTAATTTTTGTGATGCTTTCTTGCCAAATTCCAACACCTTTATTTAGCTCCGCCCCTGCGTGTTCATCGCCATCACGAAAAAGTATTTGCATCCCGACGCAAATTCCTAGCGTTGCATTTCCGGCCTCTTTACGCTTTCTAACAATGTCATCTCCCCCGACGCTCATGAGTCCGCGCATACAGGCGGCAAATGCGCCGACTCCCGGTACAACTAAACCTTTAGCTGAAAGTGCAACGCTTGAATCTCGAGTTACAACAACATCTGCTCCGCTTGCTTCAAATGCTCTCTGGGCAGAGCGAAGATTTCCGGATCCGTAATCGAGAATTGCAATCAACGTTAGAGAGAACCCTTAGTTGATGGAACTCCTGCAATTCCACCATCAAGTTTGACTGCATCACGAAGTGCTCGCGCAACGGCTTTAAATTGTGCTTCGAATACGTGATGTGCGTTTCGTCCCTCAAGGACTCTTACATGTAGTGCGATGCGCGCTTCGGCAACTATCGACTCCCAAATGTGACGTCCGAGTGTGGTATCGAAAGTACCGATAAGTTCAACAATTTCTGGTTGACGATGTACCAAATACGGACGTCCCGATAAATCGACTGCGGCTTGTACTAAAACTTCATCAAGGGGAACCATCGCATCACCAAAACGTCTAATGCCAATTTTGTCGCCAAGAGCTTCACGAAGAGCTTGGCCGAATGCAAGAGATGTATCTTCAACTGTGTGATGGGAATCCACATCAACATCTCCAGTTGTCTTCACTGTGAGATTAAATCCTGAGTGCTTTCCTAATTGAGAGAGCATATGGTCAAAAAAGGGAACTCCCGTATCAACGGAGATTGTGCCTTCACCATCAAGGTTAAGTTCGACAAGAACATGCGATTCTTTTGTCTTTCGTTCAACGCGTGCAGTTCTCATCATTTCTCTCCATTCAGACATTTTTTAAGCGCTTCTATAAATTTCTTGTTCTCAGCATCGTTGCCGATTGTCATCCGTATATAACCCGATAATCCCACATCTCTGATCAGAACACCTCGATCTAACATCATCTGCCAAAGTTGTGGCGCGGGAATATCAAATCCAGTGAAGAGAATGAAATTTGCAGAGCTCGGAACAACCTTGAGTCCTAGCGCTTCGACTTCGGCAACAACCTTTTTCCTAGAGTCAATAAGTTTCGAAACGGTTGCCAGAAGCTCAGTCCGATGTTCAAGTGCAACTTCAGCTGCTGCTTGAGTCAACGCACTTAAGTGATACGGCAATCTTACGAGAAATAGCGCTTCTACTAACTCTGGATTAGCAATTAAATATCCAAGCCGCGCCCCAGCAAATGCGAATGCTTTACTCATGGTGCGAACTACGACAACGTTTGGAAATTTATTGACGAGGGTGACAGCGGATTCTTCTTCATCAAATTCAGCGTACGCCTCGTCAACTATTAATAATCCTTCTACGTTCTTAGTCGCCTCTGCCATGACTCTTATTTCGGCGAGAGAAACTTTCGTGCCCGTTGGGTTATTTGGGGTTGTTATGAAGGTGAGCGCCGGACAAAGTTGCTGAACTTGTCGTGATGCCACATCAATATCAAGTGTGAAATCTGGGCGACGTCCTCCGTCGTGCCAATCAACACCAACCACCTTTGCAATCAGAGGATGCATCGAATAAGAAGGTGTAAAACCAAGAGTAGGTCTCGCGCCAAATGCAAGGTAAAGACTCTGAATGATTTCGTTACTGCCATTGGCAGCCCAGACGTTTTCAACTCCAAAAGAGGTAGCAGATTGCTCGTTAATAAATTCGGCAAGCTTTGCGCGAAGAACAGTGGCATCTCTATCTGGATATCGATTTAAAGTAGCTGCGACATGTGCAACTCGCTTAGTAATCGCTTCCACTAAAGCAGGTGAAGGCGCATAAGGATTTTCATTGGTATTGAGTGTGGCCTCTGCAGGTACTTGGGGTGCTCCATATGGAGAAAGCGCAGCTAAATCTTTGCGAAGTGGCAACCATGATGGCCATTGCTTTTGACTCATTGATTTTCCAGTCGCGCAGTCATAGCTTCACCGTGAGCTGGGAGATCTTCCGACTTTGCAAGGGTTACTACAGTTTCTGCAATTTCCTTAAATGCGCTTTCACTGTACTCAATAAAATGCAACCCTCGCAAGAAAGTTTGCACCGATAAACCACTGCTGTGGCAGGCACATCCACCCGTTGGAAGAACGTGATTTGAACCGGCTGAATAGTCTCCGAGTGAAACTGGAGAAAATCTTCCGATAAAAACTGCGCCAGCATTTCGAATTCTAGCTGCATCCACTACTGCGTTCTTGGTTTGAATTTCTAAGTGCTCTGCAGCATATGCATTAACGACATCTAAGCCCTGATCAATGGAGTCCACTATTGCGATTGCTGATTGCACTCCCTCAAGAGCGGTACGAATTCGTTCGCTGTGTTTAGTTTTTGGAACTCGTGATTGAAGTTCTTTGACAACCTCATCTGCTAACTCTGCAGATGTTGTGACAAGAACCGCAGCAGCAATGACATCGTGCTCTGCTTGACTAATTAAATCTGTAGCTACATCAGAGGCAATTGCGCTTTCATCAGCCAAAATTGCAATCTCCGTTGGGCCAGCTTCAGAATCAATACCGATGACTCCGCGGAGGGCGCGTTTTGCAGCCGCAACATAAATATTTCCAGGGCCTGTAACCAAGTCACATTTTTCGCAGAGGTTTTTCATGCCATAAGCAAATAGCGCTATTGCTTGAGCTCCTCCAACTGAATAAACCTCGGTGATTCCAAGAAGCGCACATGCGGCAAGGATGGTTGGGTGCGGAAGTCCTCCAAAATCCTTCTGTGGAGGCGATGCAACTGCAATGCTTCCAACCTTTGCAATTTGTGCAGGGATTACATTCATTAATACAGAACTTGGGTAAACAGCTCGCCCACCGGGAACATAAAGACCAACTCGATCGACAGGTACCCACTTCTCGGTAACGCGTCCGCCATCAACAACTTTTGTGGTTTTCTCACTTCGAACTTGATCGTTGTGAACTTTTTTAATTCGCTCTGCCGAAATTTCTAGGGCAGCACGAACTTTTGGATCCAAATTCGTAAGAGCTTTCGTTAATTCAATTTCAGGAACTCGAATAGAAGCGGGTTTGACTCCATCAAATTCAAGAGCGAGTTCGATGAGATCACTTTCATCTCCATTTTTTACTCGAAGCAGAATCGGCTCAATCAACTTCATCGCCGAGGAAATATCAAGTGTGGCCCGAGGCAGTTCGTTCTGATATCCAGATTTGCTGAGCGCGCGTCCACGTAAATCCACTCTGCGTATCGAAACTGGCTCTGACATAGAGCAAAGTCTACTTGCTCGCTTTTATTTGATGTGAGGAAATTAAGGCGGCGCTAAGCAATCAAACTAGATGCGCACAAGGCAATCAGGGCCAAGGATTGACTTCAAATCTGCGCTAAGGCTTGGCGATGATGTGACAAGGGCATCAATTTTCAAAGTCGTGCTCTTTGATTGATCAACTATTTGCAGGTGAACTTCTCGTTTTCCAGGATGTGAACGAAGAATCTCCTTCATCCGATCAATGACCGGAGGTGTTACTTGAGATTCAGGAATGGAGATGAGAAGAGGACCTACAGGTCCAGATGCAATATCTGGTGTTGACATTTCAAGTGCTGTAAAGCGAACTTGTTCATCTTGCCTGGTCACACGACCGCGAATAGTCACAACACGATCTTCTGTAAGGGTAAGAGCGTATTGATTATATGTATTCGAGAAGAAGAGAGCCTCAATCGCTCCTTCAAGATCTTCGATAGTAACGATTGCCCACGATGCGCCCTGCCTTGAAACTTTTCGTTGCACACCAGTTATAAGCCCGCCAATGGTAACTATCCCATCTTGCATTCCACCATCATCGAGCAGAGCGCTAATTGACATATCGGTATTAGATCGAAGTACGTGTTCAACTCCAAGCAATGGATGATCCGAGACGTAGAGTCCCAGCATTTCTCTCTCAAAACTCAAAAGTGTTGATTTATCCCATTCGTGTGACGGAATCTCAATATCAACTCCTGAAACTTCTGAGATGGATTCGCCGCCAAACAAATCAAACTGTCCAATAGCTTCTGCGCGCTTACTTTCGATAACTGAATCAATGGCTTCAAGATAGATGCTCATCAAGCCTTTACGCGCATGGTTGAGTGAATCGAATGCGCCGCCTTTTACAAGTGATTCAATTGTTTTCTTGTTGCAAACCTGAGCATCTACTTTCGCTAAGAAATCACCAAAAGATGTAAATGCCCCTTTAGAATCGCGAGCCGATTTAATGGAGGCTACAACTCCTTCGCCAACATTTCTGATGGCTGCAAGACCAAAGCGAATATCTTTACCACGAGGGGTGTACTCGGCATTGGATTCATTTACATCTGGCGGTAAAACTTTAATTCCCATACGACGACACTCTGAAAGATAAAGAGCTGATTTGTCTTTGTCATCACGGACGCTAGTTAGCAACGCAGCCATATATTCTGTTGGGAAGTTTGCTTTTAGATAAGCAGTCCAAAATGAAACAACTCCGTATCCAGCGCTGTGTGCGCGGTTAAATGCATAATCGGAGAACGGAATAAGAACATCCCAAAGTCGTTTAATTGCAGCATCTCCAAAACCATTTGCTTTCATACCAGCTTCAAAGGGAATGTATTCCTTATCGAGAATCTCTTTATTTTTCTTTCCCATAGCTTTACGCAGAAGATCTGCACGGCCAAGTGAGAAGCCAGCAACCTTTTGTGCGATAGCCATAACCTGTTCTTGATAAACAATCAGACCGTAGGTATCGCCCAAAATTTCTGCAAGAGGCTCTGAAAGTTCAGGATGAATTGGTTCGACAGGTTTGCGACCATTTTTACGATCGGCATAGTTATTGTGCGCGTTTTCACCCATTGGACCTGGTCGATAAAGAGCAATGACCGCGGAAATATCCTCAAAAGAATCTGGGGACATACTGCGCAAAAGCGCGCGCATCGGACCACCATCAAGTTGGAAGACGCCCAGAGTGTCACCACGTGAGAGAAGTTCGAATGTCTTTTTATCACTCAGTGGTAAATCTTCTAAAACTACGTCGATGTTTTGATTCTCTTTGATATTTAAGAGTGCATCATCGAGTACCGAAAGATTTCGAAGTCCCAGAAAATCCATCTTTAAAAGCCCGGTGGATTCACATGCGCCCATGTCGAATTGCGTAATGATTGCGCCATCTGCTTCGCGGCGATGAATTGGAATGACGTCTAGTAGTGGCTCGCGAGAGAGAATCACGCCCGCAGCATGCACGCCCCATTGCCGTTTGAGGCCTTCAAGTCCTTTTGCTAAATCAACTACACGTTTGGAATCCGGATCGCTTTCATAAAGTTGGCGGAACTCTCCGGCCTCGCCATAGCGAGAATCTTTTGAATCAAATACACCGGTGAGTGAAATATCTTTACCCATTACTGATGGCGGGAGAGCCTTAGTTAATTTTTCTCCAATTACATAAGGATATCCAAGTACTCGCGTGGCATCTTTAATCGACTGTTTAGATTTAATAGTTCCGTAGGTAATGATTTGGGCAACACGATCTTCGCCATATTTAAGCGTTGCATATCGAATCATCTCCGAGCGACGACGTTCGTCGAAGTCCAAATCGATATCTGGCATTGAAATACGCTCTGGATTTAGGAATCGCTCAAACAAAAGTCCGTGTTCGATTGGATCCAAACCTGTAATCCCAAGTGCATATGCAACAAGTGAACCAGCTGCAGAGCCACGCCCAGGTCCTACACGAATACCAACTTTCTTCGCATGTGCAACTAGGTCTGCAACCACAAGAAAGTAACCAGGAAATCCCATTTTGATCATTACATCGAGTTCATAATTCAATCGTGCTCGATGATTTTCAGTTGCCTTATCTCCCATCTTTTCAAGGAGTCCGCGAACTGCTTCTTTGCGAAGCCAGGAATCTTCAGTCTCCCCCGCGGGAACAGCAAAAGCCGGCATGAGGTTTTCACCTTCGCGAAGTTTTACATTGCAACGCTCTGCAATAAGTAAGGTGTTATCGCAAGCCTCTGGAATTTCCTTAAATATTTCACGCATCTGCGCAGGGGTTTTAAGATAGAACTCATCGTTATCAAATTTAAATCGTTTAGGGTCTGCAAGAGTCGAACCAGATTGAACGCAAAGCAGTGCTTCATGTGCTGGAGCGTCTTCGTGGAAAGTGTAGTGAAGGTCGTTGGTTGCAAGCAGCGGAAGTTTTAATTCGCGCCCTAACTTAAGCAAGTCGGCTTGGACTCGCTTCTCAATATCAATGCCGTGATCCATGACTTCGAGATAGAAATTGTGCGCACCAAAAATGTCTCGATAATCACTCGCAGCTTGAAGAGCTTCTTTATACGCACCCATTCTCAAGCGCGTCTGAATTTCTCCTCCCGGACATCCAGTTGTTGCAATGAGACCGTCTGCATATTTTGAAAGAAGTTCACGATCCATTCGAGGTTTGTAGTAATAACCTTCAAGTGATGCAAGGGATGAAAGTTTAAATAGATTGGCAAGGCCGTGATTATTTTCGGCAAGGATTGTCATATGTGTATATGCACCACCACCTGAAACATCATCTTCTCCCCCGCTTGCCCATTGCACGCGCTTCTTTTCGTGGCGGGATTCCGGGGCAACGTAGGCTTCAATTCCAATAATTGGTTTTACGCCGGCTTTGGTTGCTTGCTTATAAAAATCAAAAGCGCCAAAGACATTGCCGTGATCAGTCATCGCAATGGCAGGCATTTCTTGGCGAGCTACTTCATTTACTAAATCGCCAACACGAGCGGCTCCATCGAGCATTGAATATTCAGTGTGCACGTGCAAGTGAACAAAGGAGTCTTTATCGCCTTTTTTGGCGTTAGTTATCTTCTCTTGGCTCACAGTTGGAGAGATTAGTCGTTACGGAGTTACTGGGTCGGAAAGCAACGCCAAGCAAGCCTGAAGGTCAGGTGGATATGGAGCACGAAAATTTAGAGGCACTTTCGTCACTGGGTGGTTAAAACGAAGTTCTATAGCGTGAAGCCACGGGCGAGACATGAGAAGTTTCTTTCCAAGGACGGGATCTGCTCCGTATGTGGTATCTCCCACAAGCGGATGATTGAGCGCAGAAAAATGAACTCTAATTTGGTGCGTACGTCCTGTTTCCAGTTCGATCTGTAGTAATGAGACCGCTCTATAAAATTCAATGACCTCGTAATGCGTTATTGATTCTTTTCCATCGGCTACTACAGCGAAGCGATGATCTTCTTTTGGATGACGATCAATAGGTGCATCGATAGTTCCCGTTGAAGGATCCATGTGGCCCTGAACAAGTGCGTGATAGATCTTTATAACATCATGGCTTCTAAACATTTCTTTAAGCGCTGTGTAAGCGCGATCTGTCTTAGCAACAATCATGAGACCGCTCGTTCCAACATCTAAACGGTGCACTATTCCTGCTCGTTCTGCAGGGCCGGAAGTAGAAACAGTAAAACCGGCTGCAGTCAGCGCACCTACAACTGTTGGACCCATCCATCCAGGACTTGGGTGTGCAGCACAACCAACTGGTTTGTCGATCACAATGATGTCTTCATCGTGATAAACAACGGTAAGACCATCAAGTGGCGTAAGTGGAATTGGATCTTGATTAAGTGGAAGTGGCAATAAGACTTCAATAATCTGCCCGGCAACAACTCGTTCCGATTTTCCCATTGGTTTGCCACTACTTGTGATGTCGCCATCATCTAGCAATCTCACGATCGCCGTTCTAGAAAGTCCCAAGACTCGAGTAAGGGCGCTATCAATGCGCTCTCCAGCCACTCCCTCAGGAACGCTTAGCGTGCGAAGTTCGCGCTCCATTTAATTAATCCTTTTGATTGGCGTAATATTTCGAGCTGATAAAACAACAGCAATGCATGCTGCGATAACAATCGCACTATCTGCGATGTTAAAAACAGGCCAATGTGGAAGTTGAATCCAATCAATAACACCGCCTCGCAAGAGTGCAGGCTCGCGAAATATTCGATCCGTTAAGTTTCCAAAAACTCCACCGAGTACAAGACCCATGACGGCCGCCCATCCTTTTGAAGTAATTCGATTTGCGTAATAAGTGATTGTTAGGGAGGTTGCAAGGGCGATGAGTGAAAAAATAATTGTTGAACTAGTACCGAGACTAAAGGCAGCACCTGAGTTTTGAAGATATGTAAGTTGAAGTAACGAGCCTATGAGTTTTACAGGTTCGCGAGTCGAAAGTGTGTTTTGTGCCCAAGTCTTCGTTGCAAAATCGATAAGCCAGATTAACCAGCCGATAAGAAATATTCGGCGCACTTCAGCGCCGCTCTTCCTTCTGCTTACAGATCATGCAGAGTGTTGCGCGAGGAAATACTTGAAGGCGAGCCTTTCCGATTGCATTCCCACATTCTTCACAATTGCCATAAGTTTTATTCTCGATGCGATCAAGCGCGCGTTCTGTTTGTAGAACCAAATCTCGAGCATTTATCACCAGGGACATCTCATGCTCGCGTTCGAAAGTTTTATTTCCAGAGTCAGCTTGATCATCACCTGCTCCTTCACCCGAAGCAGCGATGAGCTCTTCCATCTCAACTTCAACAAGTGAGAGTTCGGCGCGTAAACGTACTAACTCTTTTGCGATCTCACTCTTTACCGCTTTTAGCTCAGTGGCTGTCCAAGGTGTTTCTGTTGCAGCAGCGGTTACCGGAGTTGGGGCAGCTTTGATCGGCTTAAGTGGCGCAATTTTCTTTCCACTCTTTACTGGACGAGCCGGAGGCGGCATAACAAGTCTGCGCTCTTCAATTACTGGAGTAGCAACTGGTGCAACAACTGTTGACACACTTACTGTCTGAGATTTCTCATCAACTGTCAGCGTTGTCTTTCCCGCTTTAGACGGAAACGGACGACCAGGAACTTTCTTAACAGGAATACTCTTCTTAGTTGATTTAGCCGCTGCCGCTTTCTTTGCTGCCGCTTTCTTTGCTGGCGCTTTCTTTGCTGGCGCTTTCTTAACAGCGCTTTTCTTTGCCGCAACTTTCTTCGCTGGTGCTTTTTTAGCGGCGGCCTTTTTTGCAGGAGCTTTTTTA
>CAFBLW010000003.1_pt1 | contig 31526 bp, 32 predicted proteins | sample 7268291 | NCBI WGS metagenome assembly CAFBLW01 (sample SAMEA6814045, study PRJEB35770) | uncultured Candidatus Planktophila sp. | biome: Freshwater; feature: Freshwater reservoir; material: water | place: Czech Republic | collected 2017-05-23 | depth 30m m
AGGGCTTGAAATCGCCGCAATGACAGGATTTATTATTCGGGGCGCAACGCTCGGAGTTCCAATAATTCTGGATGGGGTTATCACTCTTGCTGCCGCAAGCGCAGCTGCCGAAATCAAACCTGAAATCTTGGGAACACTTATTGCTGGACATCGCTCATCCGAACCTGCATCAAGGATTGCTATAAACCATTTGAAGCTAAAACCAATTCTGGATCTGGATTTGCGACTTGGAGAAGGTACGGGCGCAGTTTTAAGTATTCCTATATTACGGGCAGCGTGTTTGGCTTATGAACGAATGGGAAAGCTAGAAAACTATATTTAGCGAACGTGAGAAGGCACAAAAGGCAGCGTCACTACTTCGCAAATTGAATCTCGGCCGCGAACATCTAATACAACGTTAGAACCAATCTCTATCGTGGGATCGATTAGAGCTAAACCAATTCCCTTTTTAAGAGTCGGTGAGAATGTTCCACTTGTAACTTCTCCGATAACTTTTCCGCTTGAATCCTTTACCTGCATTCCAGCGCGTGGAATACCTCGGTCAGTTGCTGCGATAGCTTTAAGAATTCGCTTGGTTCCCTTTTCTTTCTGAGTTGTCAAAACATCTGATCCTCTAAAACTTCCCTTTTTCCAACCAATCGCCCAGGTTGCTCCAGCTTCAACTGGTGATATGCCAAGTGTGAGTTCGTGTCCATGAAGGGGATAACCCATTTCTGTACGCAAGGTATCTCGTGCTCCTAGCCCGCAAACCAGACCATCAAAAGGTCTTATCGCAGTCACGAGAGCGTCCCAAACTTTGTTTGCATCCGACCACTTTGGCAGAAGCTCGAAACCAAGTTCTCCTGTATATCCAGTTCGGCACAAAATGACTTTGCACCCTGCGATTTCAACATGTGCAAATGCCATGTAATCCAGCTCTGGATTTACTACCAGAGCGCTCATGACTGCGTGGGATTTAGGACCTTGGAGTGCAATAACTGCATATTCTTCATGCAAATTTTTCACTTCAATTCCCGCTGGAGCCAATGACTTCAATACATTGACAACGCTTGCAGTGTTCGCAGCATTTGGAACAAGAAAAAGATCTGAATCTGAGTTTCTGTAGACAATAAGGTCATCAACCACTCCGCCATCATCGTTGCAAAGAAGCGTGTATTGAGCTTTCCCTGCGGCAATACGGTTGAGATCATTTGTCACCATTGAATTCAAAAATTCGACAGCGCCCAGTCCGATAACAGAAGCCTTGCCAAGATGTGAAACATCAAATATTCCAACGCGCTCTCTCACCGCGGTGTGTTCTGCAATAACACCTGAACCTGGATATTCAATTGGCATTAACCATCCACCGAAATCAGCCATTTTGGCGTTAAGGGCTAGGTGTTTTTCGGCCAGTGGTGAATTTTTCATGTCGACAACCTACACTTGCCCAATGCCTAAAATCAGAATTTCAGAAGGAAATGTCAAAGATGACATCCTGGTGGTTGGACTCTCGCGCAAGAGCGCGAAAGATTCTCTGGTAATTGAGTCCGGCGATGTGGCTGTTGATGTCAAAAAATTTCAAAGAATTCTTGAAGATTTAGGCGCTACTGGAAAAACTGAGGAAGTAATAAAGATTCCTGGTAGTACTTCAGGTTTAGTTGTTTTCACGGGTCTTGGCGAATTCGGCAACCAATATACAAATGAAGTTTTACGACGCGCAGCAGGATCTGCCGCCCGTGAATTGGTCGGACACACAGCCGCAACTTTTTCCTTACCAAATGCCGATGAAAGTGCAGTCCATGCGATTGCCGAAGGTGCTGGGCTTGGGGCATATACATTTGATGAGTTTCGTGGGAACACTAAAAGTGAACGCAAAGCGCCCTTAAAAAACATCACTGTGATTAGCAAGAAATACACAAAGAGTGGCGGCGCATTGATTGCCCAACGCGCGCAGATAATTGTCGATTACACATATCTAGTACGCGATTTGATAAATACTCCCCCAAGCCATTTAACGCCAGTTACAATTGTAAATGCTATTCAAAACGCGGTAAAAAAATCTGGGGCAACCGGGATAAGAATCTCAGTTCTAAATGAGGGGCAACTTAAATCTAAGGGATTTGGTGGAATTACAGCCGTTGGTCAAGGTTCAAAAAATCCACCACGACTTCTCAACATCACATATTCCCCGGACAAATCGAAACTTAAAAAGAGCTCGATCAAAACTTATGCCTTCGTAGGAAAAGGAATCACCTTCGATACTGGAGGCTTGGCTCTCAAGCCAGCTCTTGGTATGGAAGCGATGAAATCAGATATGAGTGGAGCCGCTGCCGTTTGCGCAGCAACAATTGCAATTGCACTTCTAAAGCTCCCGATTGAAATTAATACTTACGCTCCCCTTGCGGAGAACATGGTGAGCGAAAATGCGACGCGGCCAAGTGACATCATCACGATGTATGGTGGCAAGACTGTTGAAGTCCTAAACCCGGATGCAGAAGGTCGACTAGTGCTTGGGGATGCCCTTGTAAAAGCACAAGAAAATAAGAAACTCGATGCAATTATTGATGTAGCAACGCTGACCGGTGCACAAGTGGTTGCACTCGGTACGCGCACAAGCGCAGTTATGACAAACAATGAAGTGTTAAGAAACAGTTTCTTGAAAGTTGCAGAAGCAAGTGGTGAAGCGTTCTGGCCAATGCCCCTTCCTGTTGAACTCCGCGCATCACTTGATTCTCCAGTTGCAGATCTAGCAAATATCGGCGAACGAATGGGTGGAATGCTTGTCGCTGGATTATTTCTAAAAGAGTTTGTTGCCGATGATTTGCCATGGCTACACCTGGATATCGCCGGCCCTGCATTTAATGAGAGCAAGCCCCATGGATACACACCTGTCGGTGGCACTGGTATTTCACTTCGCTCATTGGTTGGGCTGGCCGAGTCCGCTGCTCAGTAAGTGAGATTTCCCTTGCGCGTAATAAAGCGCACACTCCCAGTTCGTCAATTTCACCTGCTGGCTGGCAAGATAGGGCAATAGTTACTCATACTTAAGAGGGAGTTCTCCAGGTGTCGAATTTGGATCTTGTTGTTCTAGGTGGCGGCAGCGGCGGATACGCAGCAGCCCTTCGTGGTTCGCAGCTAGGACTTTCTGTTGCACTCATCGAAGCCGACAAATTAGGTGGAACTTGTTTACACCGCGGTTGCATCCCTACTAAGGCCCTCCTCCATGCTGGCGAGATTGCTGATGGCACTCGCGAGGCAAGCCACTTCGGAGTAAATGCGACTTTCAACTCGATTGATATGAATGGCGTTAACTCTTATAAAGATGGAGTTATCTCAAAGCTTCACAAAGGATTACAAGGATTAGTTAAGTCTCGCGGAATCACGTACATCGAAGGTCATGGAAAGCTAATTTCGAAAGACACAATCGATGTAAACGGAACGAAGTACACGGGAAAAAATATTTTGTTAGCAACAGGTTCTTATGCCAAAACTCTTCCTGGCTTAGATATTGACGGGAAGCGAGTGCTTACTTCAGATCATGCAATGAAAATGGATTACGTCCCAAAAAGTGCGATAGTCCTAGGCGGCGGAGTTATTGGTTGCGAGTTTGCATCAGTCTGGAAATCATTTGGCTCTGATGTAACAATCATCGAAGGCTTGCCTCATCTAGTGGCTCTTGAAGACGAATCATCAAGTAAGCAACTTGAACGTGCTTACCGAAAGCGCGGCATAAATTTCGAGCTTGGGGTTCGCTTCAAGTCTCACAAAGTAAATGGCGACAGCGTCACAGTTACCCTCGAAGATGGAAAAGAGTTCACCGCAGAGGTGTTGCTCGTTGCCGTTGGTCGCGGACCAGTCTCAGCAGGTCTTGGCTATCAAGAACAAGGAATCACGATGGATCGTGGTTATATCCTCGTCGATAACAAATGCCGCACAAATATTCCTGGAATCTGGGCAGTTGGCGATTTGATTCCAACACTTCAACTCGCTCACGTTGGCTTCGCTGAAGGAATTCTTGTTGCAGAAGAGATTGCAGGGCTAAATCCTCGTCCGATTAATTATGACGGTGTCCCACGAGTTACTTATTCAGAACCAGAAGTTGCATCCGTTGGACTTACAACCGCTCAAGCAAAAGAGCGTGGTCACGATGTAGTTGAACTCAATTATGATTTAGCGGGTAACGGTAAGGCTCAGATATTGCGAACAGCTGGTTCTGTAAAACTTGTTTCACAGAAGAACGGGCCGGTGCTCGGTATTCATATGGTTGGCGCGCGCGTTGGCGAACTTCTTGCCGAAGCGCAATTGATTTTCAATTGGGAAGCAACAGCAGATGACGTTGCACCACTCATTCACGCACACCCAACTCTGTCGGAGGCGATGGGCGAAGCTCATATGGCTCTTGCAGGAAAACCACTTCACGCGCACGGATAAGAGGAAATTGATATGACATTTTCAGTAACGATGCCCGCTCTCGGTGAGAGCGTAAGTGAAGGAACTGTTACACGTTGGCTTAAAGCCGAAGGTGACCATGTAAATGTTGATGAGCCGCTCCTAGAAGTTTCGACTGACAAAGTTGATACAGAAATTCCTTCACCAGTAGCCGGAACTCTTCAAAAGATTATTGTTGCAATAGATCAAACAGTTCCAGTTGGTGCAGAACTCGCAATCATTGCCGACGCAGGGGCATCAACTCCAACTCCTGCAGCACCAGTGGTTGTTGAGCCTGTTACTCCGCCGCCTGCTGCGCCAGTTGTTACAGCACCGGTGACTCCCCCACCAGCTGCTGCCCCTGTTACAACAGCAGCATCTGCATCTAGTGGTGCCGGAACAATTATTGCTATGCCCGCTCTCGGTGAGAGCGTTAGCGAAGGAACTGTTACTCGTTGGCTCAAAAACGTTGGCGACGCAGTTGCAATCGATGAACCGCTACTTGAAGTTTCAACCGATAAAGTCGATACAGAAATTCCTTCACCAGTTGCAGGAATACTTCTTTCGATTGATGTAGCCGTTGATTCAACTGTTCCTGTCGGTGCGCGTCTTGGATTAATCGGTGCAAGTGGTGCCCCTGTTGCAGCCCCTGTAACTCCAGCGCCAGTTGCTCCAGTTGTTGCCGCCCCTGTAACTCCGGCTCCAGTTGCACCAGTAGTTGCAGCTCCAGTTGTTGCTGCACCAGTTGTTGCTGCACCAGTTGTTGCTGCACCAGTTACATCACAACCAACAGATGCTTATGTAACTCCCATTGTTCGAAAACTTGCTTCTGAATTAGGCGTAAACCTTGCAGCGGTAAAGGGAACTGGTATCGGCGGTCGTATTCGCAAGGAAGATGTTGAAGCTGCCGCTCCAAAATCAGCTTCCACCACTGCACCTGCTCAAAGTGCGCCTGCGCGCGCAACAACGCCGAGCGCGGCCGTTGCAGCTTCACCACTTCGCGGCACAACTGTGACGATGTCACGACTTAGAAAAGTCATCGCTGCTCGCATGGTTGAATCCCTTCAAGTAAGTGCGCAACTCACTACCGTTGTTGAAGTTGATGTAACAAAGATTGCTCGACTTCGCGATCGTTCCAAGGCAACATTTGAAGCACGCGAAGGAGTCAAGCTCTCATTCCTGCCCTTCTTCGCAGTTGCAGTGTGCGAAGCGCTCAAGCAGCACCCAGTACTTAATTCATCGGTTGAAGGCGACCAGATTATTTATCACGGAGCAGAACACCTTGGAGTTGCTGTCGATACAGAGCGAGGACTTTTAGTTCCTGTTATTCATAATGCGGGTGACCTCAATATGGGTGGCATCGCAAGAAAGATTTCTGATCTTGCAGCACGTACTCGTGAAAACAAAGTGACGCCAGACGAATTAGGTGGTGGAACTTTCACTCTTACAAATACAGGAAGTCGTGGCGCACTTTTTGATACTCCGATTATCAATCAACCACAAGTAGCCATTCTTGGACTTGGCGCGGTTGTAAAGAGACCAATGGTCGTTAAGGGTGAAGACGGGGGCGAAACAATTGCAATTCGCTCAATGGTTTATCTAGGTCTTTCATACGATCATCGAATCGTTGATGGCGCAGATGCTGCACGCTTCTTGGTAACTTTAAAAGAGCGCCTTGAAGGCGGAGCGTTCGAATCAGATTTGGGACTTTAAATAAAGATGCCACTTCAGCGCATAGCAATTACTGGTTCATCTGGATTAATTGGCAGCGCTCTTGTCGGCCATCTCAAATCCGAGGGTCACACAGTTCAACGACTCGTCCGACGCGATCCAGTGTCCTCCGATGAAATTAAATGGGATCCTAAATCTGGCTACGTAGATATCGAAGCTCTTCGCGGAGTCGATGCTGTAATTCATTTAGCCGGCGTGGGTGTTGGAGATAAGCGATGGTCAAAGAAATACAAAGCAGAGATTTTGAATTCAAGACTTCTCGGTACCACTGCAATTGCAAATGCAGTTGCCGAAGTGCAGCCTTCAGTCTTCATTTCTGCATCGGCTATCGGTTGGTACGGAGAATCAGGTAATCGCGGAGTCATTGAATCCGATAGCTCAGGTGATGATTTTCTTGCTGCTGTTTGTCGAGAATGGGAAGCTGCTGCCGACTTAGCTGGCCCAAATGTGCGAATTGTAAAAATTCGTACGGGACTTGTTTTAGATCCAACTGGTGGTGCACTTGGAAAAATGCTTCCCCTTTTTAGGATCGGTCTCGGTGGAAAACTCGGTTCGGGTAAACAGTGGTGGTCTTGGATAACTCTTCACGATCAAATCCGTGCGATTGATTTCATTCTTGCTCACAAAGAGATCACTGGACCGGTAAACATCACGGCTCCGAATCCAGTGACTAACCAGGAATTTACCTCGGCGCTGGCGCGCGCAATGAAGCGACCTGCACTCTTTCCTGCACCAGCAATTGCACTGAAATTGGCCTTAGGTGGTTTTTCTTCTGAAATATTAGGATCGAAAAAAGTTATTCCACAGAAGTTAACTGATGCAGGGTTTACTTGGGACTACCCGCACGTTTCATCAGCCCTGGATGTATTAGTCGAAAACTAGATAAGTTCTTCTGCAGCCAAACGCCCAGAAAGTAGCGCCCCATTTTGTGATGGTGAAGTCCGGTAATCGCCTGCCACATAAATCCCTTTAGATATACGCGAGGATTGAACAGCTGGGGCATTTATTGGGAAGAGTGGCAAGGCAGCCGGAAGATCAAATTTTGCTACTAACTCCCATTTCGTTGTCGGCACTCCCCACATAATCGAAAGATGGCGGCGCACTTCAGATTCAGAAATAGGTGTCACTGAGGTGCTTGAAATTAAGTTTGCACCCTCAGGGGCATAACTTGGAGCCAAATTTGAAATGACAATCGAATTAACGACCGCTCCTCTTTGTTCGCCATCAACTCTAAGTCTTGATGTTTGTGAAGGCGCATCACTTGTACTGTGATACCACGTCGTGCAACCAAGTTGTTCAGGGGTTGCCGGTAAATCGAGTAATTGAGCCGCGTGCATTGCATCTGTCGCAACAATTATTTCTTCTTCTTTGAACTCATCTAAAGATTCAACGTAGCTGCTAAATTCAATGTTCTTAACCCTGTTAGCCAAGACTTCAGAAACCCGTGCAACGCCCGCAGCAGGAACGCCGGATTTTCCGGAAATAAAACTCTTGATAATTTCTTTCCCTGCAATGGCGCCGACCTTATTCGGATCCGTTAAAAAAACTCCAACTAAGAATGGCTTGAGCACTTTGCGGTAAATAGAACCAGCCCCACATCGAATGAAATGAGTTTCGACGCTCTCTCCCATCTTCGGTGAGGAAAGTAAGTACTTTAGGAGCGAAGCTTTGTTTTGAATTGATCCGGTGCGTTCGTCAAAAATCCCAGTCAGAGATTCACGTGGATCACCTATTGAAGCAAAATCTTTACCAAGGCAAATATCAATGATTCTCGGGGCTTGGATAAATTCAATTTCTTTTGAAATACCGAGTCGCTTAAATTCCGGATAATTAAGATTTATTAATTGAAAGCCACGATCGAGGCGAAAGCCATCTACATAATCTGTAGTAAGGCGCCCGCCTGGCCGATCACTGGCCTCGATAACGCGGACTTCTTTTCCCGCTTCTTGGAGAGTTAGTGCAGCACTTAGCCCAGCAAGCCCAGCACCAATTACAACGACCAAGATTCTTATCTTTCTAGTATGCGAAGTTTGAAGATTTTACTTATTTTGAAGCTTCGATGGCCACCAAACTTTGCCACCTATTTCGCGTACAAGAGCAGGCACAAGAAGAGAGCGAACAACAATTGTGTCGAGCAAAACTCCAAATGCGACAGCGAATCCAAGTTCTGCAAGGAAGACCAGTGGAATAACGCCCAAGACTGCAAAGGTCGCAGCAAGAACAATTCCTGCAGATGTAATCACAGATCCTGTAACGGTAAGACCCTTAATCACTCCTGCATGGGTTCCAATCTTTATCGATTCTTCTCGGACGCGAGTCATCAGGAAGATGTTGTAATCGATACCGAGTGCGACCAAGAAAATAAAGGCGAACAACGGGAAGGATTGATCCGCGCCCTTAAAGTGAAATATATTGTCGAAAACAATTTTGCATGCGCCAAGGGTTGCAAGGTAAGAAAGAACAACCGTAACAAGAAGCAAAAGCGCCGAGACAATGCTGCGAAGCAAGAACCCAAGAATGATCGTAATCAGAACCAAAACTATTGGAATAATCACTCTATTGTCGCGAGCAGATGCTTGAGCTATGTCGTAGGAGACCGCAGTTGATCCTCCAACAAGGGCCGCAGGATCAGCTGCGTGAACAACTTTTCGAATCTCTGGAATAGAGGCGATAGCTTCACGAGAATCCGGGCTAATAGTTAGTGTGGCGTTAACGATGACTTTTCCATCAACAACTTTTATTTCCGAAAGTGGCGCCCCTGGCATAACTGGCGACACTCTTGTGTAGTCCACATCTGAAACATTGGGGGCGCCTTTGACTGCGGCAATCACTGCAGGTGCCTTGGCCTCAGTGGTCACAATTTGCGTTGGTTGACCACTGCCGCCTGGGAAGTGTTGCGTTAATAGCTCCAGGCCAACGACTGAATCTTGTTCAGTTGTAAATGACTCAGAAGTAGAAATGCCCTTTGTATTTAGGGAAGTTGAAAATCCTGCAAGTACAACGAGAAGTACAGCAGTTGAGATCCAAATTCTGCGCGGACGTCGATCAACAGCGCTACCAATTTTGGCCCATGTACCGGCTAACTGCGCATCAACATCATCAAAGCGTGGAATTCGTGGCCAGAAAATCCAGCGCCCAAAAGCGACAAGTAACGCAGGAAGTAAAGTCAAAATCGTAACCATTGATGCAGCGATACCAATTGCTCCAACTGGTCCTAAACCACGATTACTAGAAAGTTCGCTTGCAAGCAAGACAAGCAAACTCAACATCACAGTTGTTCCAGATGCCAGAATCGGTTCAAAAATACCTTTGTAAGCGCTCTTCATCGCATCAAATCGTGAGGCGTGATGGTGGAGCTCTTCGCGATAGCGCGAAATCAATAAAAGCGCGTAGTCAGTTGCTGCACCCAAGACAAGAACAGAGAGAATTCCTTGTGACTGCCCATTAAGTGCAATCACGTCATTCTTGGCTAGCAAATAAATAACTCCGCCAGCAGTTGAAAGCGCAAAGAGCGCTGAAAGCAAAGGAAGAATCCACAGAACAGGTGATCGATAGACAATAATCAAAATTAAAGAAACTACCAAGAGAGTTGTGCCAAGCAAAGCTGTATCAATGGCACCGAAAGCTCCAAAGAGATCTCCGAGAATCGCACCAATGCCAGTTACTTTTGCTTCTAAGCCATTTGTTTTTGCAAACCCAGCGGCTTCGGTACGAAGCGTTGCAATGATTTCCGGAAGCACGGGCTTGTTATTAGGTAAAAGTTGAGCGGCCGCATCAGCCATTACAGGAATTGAGGCGAGCATGGCTTTTCCATCTTGTGATGGATAAGCAAAGACAGGTTGATCTGGAAGTAAATACTTCGAAATTGGTACTGAAGTTCCTTCAATATTCTTTGAACCGATCTTCGCTAAATCAGCGTTAAGCGCCCCGAGTTTGCCCTGATCGATTGCTCCCAAATAAAGAATGAGTGTTGGGAGGGCGCGAGATTCAGCGGTCGAAAACTTTTCAATATCTTTAGCTGCCATTGTTGCTTCAGCATTGCTGGGCAAGAAATTAGCATTGTCATTTTCTTGAACTGTTGAAAGCTTCCCAAAGAGGGGACCCAATCCCCCGCCGATTCCAAACCAAGCGAAAATTACGAGGAGAGCAATCACAAATGGACGACGCAATAGATTCTTATTTTTTGAAATAGTTGACACGAATGGGCCCTTCACGGCTTAGTTAATTTGAGGCAAATGAGGTTTATTTCCACTGAGGGTAAGCCTACCTTTAGGCTGTGTATGTGCCACTCATATCGCCCATCGCCATTACCCGCGCTGGTCTTGTCCCCTACGAAGAAGCCCTTGTCATGCAGCGGGATTTACATCGTCGCGTGACAACGGATGAGAGCCCAAACACGCTAATTCTTCTTGAACATCTGCCCGTTTATACAGCCGGTCGACGAACACAAGATCATGAAAGGCCAAAGGATGGAACACCTGTGACAGATGTCGATCGCGGTGGAAAAATCACATGGCACGGACCCGGTCAATTAGTTGGCTACCCCATTGTTAAATTAGAAAATCCTCACGAGTTAGTGGGCTTTGTCAGAGAACTTGAATCTGGATTAATAAAAGTCTGTGAACATTTTGGAATTGCGGCCGTCAGGGTCGATGGTCGATCCGGTGTTTGGATTCGTGACGCTAACGGGGAAAGAAAAATTGCAGCTATTGGAATACGTGTAGCCACGGGAGTAACAATGCATGGGTTTGCACTCAATGTTTGCCCAGATCTTGCTCCCTTTAGCCTCATTATTCCGTGTGGAATTGAGGATGCAGCGGTCACTTCGCTCGAAATTGAACTTGGACATAAGATATCGGTCGAAGAGGTTATCCCTGTTGTTGAAAAATATTTGCACGAATCTTTAGGAAAGGTGGCCAAATGAGTATTACCCCCGATGGCCGCAAATTACTTCGTATCGAAGCTCGCAACGCCGAAACTCCTATCGAACGTAAACCTGAGTGGATCAAGACTCGGGCAAATATGGGACCTGAATACACACGACTTCGTTCGCTGGTTAAATCTGAAGGACTGCACACTGTCTGCCAAGAAGCAGCATGCCCAAATATTTTTGAATGCTGGGAAGATAAAGAAGCCACATTTCTTATCGGTGGCGAACGCTGCACTCGTCGCTGCGACTTCTGCAATATCGATACCGGTAAGCCTGAACCTTTAGACCGAGATGAGCCTAGAAGAGTTGCCGAATCCGTCCAATCAATGGGACTTCGTTACGCAACAATCACTGGCGTTACCCGAGATGATTTAGATGATGAAGGCGCATGGCTATATGCCGAAACCATCCGCCAGGTGCATGCACTAAATCCGGGTTGTGGAGTTGAAATGCTTGCTCCAGATTTCAGCGGCAATTCCACATATCTCAATGAAGTTTTTGAAACACGCCCTGAAGTTTTTGCGCACAATCTAGAAACTGTTCCTCGTATCTTTAAACGAATTCGACCTGCGTTTACCTACGATCTGTCTCTGAATGTAATTAGCCAAGCACGCGACTTTGGGCTCATTACTAAATCAAATTTGATTTTGGGTCTTGGCGAGACTCGCGATGAAATCACTCAGGCACTTAAGGATTTGCGCAGCGCAGGTTGTGATCTCATCACAATTACGCAATACCTTCGCCCAACAAATAAGCACCATCCAGTAGAGCGATGGGTAAAGCCAGAAGAGTTTGTAGAAATGGCGGCCGAAGCTAAAGAGATAGGTTTCCTTGGCGTGATGAGTGGTCCACTTGTTCGCTCCAGTTATCGTGCGGGACGACTTTATAAGCAGGCGATGGAAGCCAAGGCTTTGAATGGCTGATTACGTATATCCCCCGGTAATTACTGCAATAAAGGCTTTGTGGAAGTACTTGGGACTTCGATTTACATTTTCCGGCCATGAAAATATTCCTACAAATGGTGGTGCAGTACTAGCAATAAATCACATTGGTTATCTTGATTTCGCACTCACGGGCACAGCCGCGCTTCCTGTCAAACGTTATGTTCGTTTTATGGCGAAAAAAGAAATCTTCGAAAACAAAATAGCGGGGCCGTTGATGCGCGGGATGCATCACATCAGCGTCGATCGAGCCAATGGCACAGCATCATTTGTGACGGCACTTCGAGCACTTCGCTCTGGTGAAATTATTGGAATTTTTCCTGAGGGAACAGTTTCGGTGAGCTTTGAAATTAAAGAGCTGAAATCAGGTGCGGTAAGACTAGCGATGGGCGCAGGGGTGCCCGTGATTCCGACAATTGTTTGGGGCTCACAAAGAATATGGACAAAAGGAGTTAAACGTAATCTGCGCAAACAAAACATTCCCGTCACTGTAGCTTTCGGTAAACCTATGTACTTTAAAAAAGGTGATGACGCCGATGCTGGAGAAAAAGCGCTTCGTGCAATCATGATTGAAATGCTTCATGATGTACAAGCAAAATATCCTGATTCGCACGAAGGAAAGCGCTGGGCTCCTGCTCGTCTTGGTGGTACCGCCCCTGCTCCCCTAAACTGAGGCCATGTTCAATAGAAATAAGGCCAAAGAGCCAAAAATCAAAGCTCCTCGTTTCCAAGCTTTCCGCGATGCATATTCAGTAACCAAAAGCGTTAGACCGTGGATCGGAATTGCGATTGCAGCAATCTTTGTGGTGGTTCTAGCAATTGGTATCGGGATTGGAATTTCTGTTGGCCACCCTGTTTATGTCGGATTTATTTCAGTTCCGCTTTCAGTTTTAGCATCACTCGTATTCTTTACGCGCATTGCTGCTTCTTCGGCCTACGTTTCTATTGAAGGACAAATTGGCGCGGGAGCAAGTGTTTTGATGGCAATTCGCAAAGGTTGGACAACAACACCGGCTGTTGCGGTAACTCGAAATCAAGACATGGTGCATAGAAGTGTGGGACGTGCCGGAGTCGTTCTTACTGGTGAAGGAACTCCCGCGGTTCGAGCGATGATTTCCGACGAGAAGAAAAAGGTAAATCGTCTGGCTCCTGGTGTGCCCGTTTTTGAAGTTGTAGTTGGCGAAAACAACGGCGAAGTTCCGCTGCGTAAACTTCAAAAGCACCTAGCGAAACTTCCAAAGAAATTAAGTGCTCACCAAATGCGCGAAGTTCGTGCTCGACTTAAAGCTGTTGGTGGACTTTCAATGCCTATTCCTAAGGGACCGATGCCAAAGGGAATTCGGGTTCCTAAGCGTTAATTAGCTTTGTATTCGAAAATCGCTCGTGAATCCCGCGTCCATTTTCGTCAAAAGTTATTGCAGTGATCACTAAACAAATCAGCGTCGTGCGAATGAGCGCTTGTATCGGAGTAGCAACGCCTCCATCGCTAAAGCGCACAACCTTCATCCGCATCACCCGATGACCTGCGCTGGCACCACCTAGCGCCGTCATAATTGACATCTCTGCGAAAAAAATAAGGAGCACTGGGATCCGGGCGTGCGGTACGCGATCGGTGAAAGCGCCACCGCCAGCAAAGAAACCGATGGCGATTGCGTAGCTCATAATCCAATCGATGAGCAGGGCTGCCATGCGACGACCGAGGCTGATTTGGTGCTTCACCCGCGCGAGCCTACATCGCAGGGTGACTTGTTGGCCTTGAACTTAACATGGCTGTAACACCCGAGTTATGTCTTTTTAGCGCGTTACGGATAGCGTTACCCCCATAAGGCGCGCTCAAAGATGAGAGCCTGACTAAGCCAAAAGTTACTAATTGGAGTCATACATGTTTAAGAACTCATCCGAGATCTTTGCCTACATCAAAAAAGAAGATGTAAAACTCATTGATGTTCGCTTTACAGATCTTCCAGGTATTCAGCACCACTTCAACGTTCCAGTTGAATCATTTGACGAAGCTGTATTTACAGAAGGTCTGATGTTCGATGGTTCTTCTATTCGTGGTTTCCAGTCAATCCACGAATCAGATATGAAACTTCTCCCAGTCCCAAGTTCAGCATTCATTGATCCATTCCGAGATGAAAAAACTCTCGTAATAATTTTCTCAGTTCATAATCCAAGTGATAATTCAGCTTATTCACGTGATCCACGTGGTGTTGTTGCTAAGGCTGTTGAATACATGCGTTCACTCGGAATTGCAGATACCGCATTCTTTGCACCAGAAGCTGAGTTCTACGTATTTGATGCCGTTCGATTTAAGACAGGCATCAATGAGGCAACGCATGAGATTCAGTCATACGAGGGCGCATGGAACACAGGCGTTGAATACGATGCTGACGGAACTCCAAACCGCGGATATCGCACTCGCGTTAAGGGTGGATATTTCCCAGTTTCTCCAACAGATCAATATGCAGATCTTCGTGATCAAATGGTCATGGAACTCGGTCGCGCAGGTCTTTTGGTTGAGCGTTCACACCACGAAGTTGGTACTGCGGGTCAGATGGAAATCAACTACCGCTTCTCAGATATTTTGCAAGCAGGCGATGATGTAATGAAGTTCAAATACATCATCCGTAACGTTGCGTGGGAAGGCGGCAAGACTGCAACATTTATGCCAAAGCCACTCTTTGGTGATAACGGTTCAGGAATGCACGTTCACCAATCACTTTGGAAAGATGGCAAACCACTCTTCTTCGGCGATGGCTATGGCGATCTTTCAGATATGGCACGTTGGTACATCGGTGGTCTGCTAAAGCATGCTCCATCTCTTCTTGCATTCACAAACCCAACAGTTAATTCATACCGCCGCCTAGTTCCGGGTTATGAAGCTCCAGTAAATCTCGTGTACTCAGCGCGTAACCGCTCTGCATGTATTCGTATTCCGGTAACTGGTTCTAATCCAAAGGCAAAGCGCATTGAATTCCGTTGCCCAGATCCTTCTTCTAATCCATATCTCGCATTTGCAGCAATGCTGATGGCTGGAATCGATGGAATTTTGAACAAGATCGAGCCACCTGCTCCAGTTGATAAAGATCTATATGAACTCGAAGGAGCTGAAGCTGCTGCGATTAAGCAGGTTCCAGGTTCACTCGGAGAAGTTCTAGATAATCTAGAGAAGGATCATGCATTCCTCACAAAGGGAAATGTATTTGCACCTGATCTAATTTCAACTTGGATTGATTTCAAGCGCAAGAATGAAGTTGATTATGTGCGACTACGTCCGCATCCAGCTGAATTCGAGCTCTACTACGACATCTAAAAGGTAGTCGCAAAACCCCCACTAGATATCTAGTGGGGGTTTTGCTTTGCTGGTAAAGATTGTTGGTGCTCTAGAATCATCAAATGTTCCTAGAGTTGCTCGTCTCGGTTTTCTTTATTTTTATCGGAATCGAGATTCGCACAACTCTCACACATTTAAAGCAGGTGGCACTTCCAGCAATATCTGCTCTCGGCGGAATGGTTTTTCCCGCGGCAATCTTTCTCGTTCTTTCACACGATAACCAAGCGTGGGCTGCAACCATGCCAACAGATATTGCCTTGGCCCTTGGCGTCGTTGCACTTCTCGGTAAAGGCTTTTCTCCGGCTGTTCGAATTTTTCTTTTGACTCTGGCCGTTGCCGATGATCTCTTCTCGTTGATCATCCTTGGTATTTTTTATTCGGATCAACTCGATTTAACTCACGCAGCCGCAACTCTTGGTTCTGCGGCCTTCGGTATCGCATTGGCCTCACTTCCGAAATTTCCAGCTCAACTTTTGATTAATTGGCTTGCCCCTGTCATTACATTCGGGGTGATTCCAATATACGTAATCGCCAAGTTAAGCGAAGGCATCTCTGTATCTGCCCTGACTTCTCATACAACCTGGTCTTTTATCGTTGCGCGCATTTTTGGGAAAGTAATCGGCATTACCCTCTTCGCTTATGTGGCTAGTTCATTTCGCATTCCGCTCTCTATCGAGATAAAACACGTTGCGGGCATAGGTTGGTTAAGCGGAATAGGAATGACAGTTTCACTTGTGATTGCAGATGTTGCGCTGACTACCGAGAGTTCCCTCGCCGAGGTTCGAGCCGGATTAATTGCTGGAGCGCTAATTTCTACTGCAATTAGCTTTCTTTGGTTTAAACGCTTTCCTGCTTCTTGATATCAATTCGCGAAAGAACAAAATAACCAACTGAACCAATTACCAGGGCGAAAGCAACACCTAGATTCGCATACGCCCACGATCCCTGGCGACCACCTAGAACTTCAAGAAAGTAACCCTGCCAGCCAAGCCAGGGTGCAAAGCTATTGGTAACGAATCCCCAACCAACAACGGATGCCATAGCAATGAGTGCTAGTGATTTCATATTCCAAGCCCCATAAATGCCATCGACTTTGTAAAGACTTCGCTCATTAAAATCTTTCCTGCGCATAAGAACATCGGTTACAAATATCGCAGACCAGGCCGCAATTGGAACACCAAGAGTTATCAAGAATCCTTGGAAGGGAATAAAGAAATTAGGGGCAAACCAAACGATGTAAATCGTGCCAGCCAACATGATTGCCGAATCCAGTGATGCTGCTACATGCCTTTTCACGGGTAGCCCAATCGCAATAAGGGTTAGTCCCGAAGAATAAAGATCGAGAATTGCGCCACCTACTAATCCAAGTATTGCTATCAATGCAAAGAGAGCTAGAAACCAAGTTGGAAGAATTGAAGTAAGCGCGCCTATCGGATCGAGGGCAATAGCCTCTGACAACTTTGCATCACTTCCAGCCAATAGCGCACCATAGATAACAAGAATTACCGGAACAAGGGAGGCTCCAAATACTGTCCAACCGATAACGCTCCTGCTTGATGAATTTCTAGGTAGATAACGCGAATAGTCGGCAGCTGAATTCACCCAGCCAAGTCCGATCCCCGTTACACCGAAAATAAATGCACCGATAAATGCCTGCACATTTCCTGTAGGCAGGGCGCTTACGCGACTCCATTGTACTGAATCAACTGTAAGCAAAATATAGAGAACGGTTGCTATCACGGTGATCGAAGTTAAATACTTTTGCAACTTCATAATAATCGAATGACCTAGTACTCCCCCAGCAACCGTGAGAGCGAGTGCGAGAATGAATCCACAGATCATGGCTAAATTTTTATCAAGAGAACCAATGCGTTCAAAAATTGTTCCTGTTGCAAGAGTTGCCAGTGATACAAGAACTGTCTCCCAGCCAACAAAAATCGCATAAGAGAGCAAACCAGGGAGAATATTTCCCTTCACACCAAATGCCGCCCTCGAAAGAACCATCGTGGGTGCATTTGATTTCTTACCAGCCAGAGAACTAAAACCAACCAATAAGAAAGAAAGTGTGGTTCCTACCAAGGCTGCAATTGTTGCTTGCCAGAATGAGATACCAAATCCTAAGAAGAACGCTCCATAAGAAAGTGCAAGCAATGAAACATTAGCTCCACACCAGGGCCAGAAAAGGTGAGAAGGCTTACCGCGCCTCTCATTTTCAGAAATTACGTTGGTGCCATTTAACTCTAAATTTATCTGGAACTTAATCTTCAGATTTTCCTCTGCGATAAATCAGGAAACCAATTGTTCCAACTCCGGCGGCTAATCCTGCGACAACAAAAAGCGCTTCATCACCAATCAAAGATTCATCGCCTTCTTCGCCTTCTTCATGAGAATATAAAGTTGGTTTAGGTTTTTCACCGGGTTGATCATCATCGGCATAGGCAAATGTTGTAGCTAAGGAAATTGAGAGAGCGAAGCTGACACAGGCCATAGCTACGAGCTTTTTCATACCTACCCCCATGCCATTGCTTTTGGTTGCTAAAGGTAGCAAGGAAAAGTGGAAATTAGATAACAGCACTCGCAAGATTTATGGGGCAGAATTGACCTTGACGGAGAGGTCACAGGAATATGTCTAAAGACGTAACTATCACCACACGAGAATTAACTCCTTTTGAGCAATTGGTGTTGGGATTACTCTGCGAAGGAAAATCAAATGCAGCGATAGCTCGCGAAACATCTCACACTGAGAAAGTTATTGAGAACACTGTCAGCCGCTCAGCAAAGGCATTTAATATTTCTTCCGATGGCGATACAAATATCCGAGTACTTCTAGCTCTCGCATTTCGAACACATTATGGAGATGCCGCATTCGATCGACTTGGAATCCCCTGCATACATGTTGGTATTGATGGCGAAGGAAAATCAGTCTGTAACAGAGACGTTCACTAATTGAAGCTGGTGCTAGCACTCACTCATCTTTACCTAGTGCCAGCACTCAACCTTTTACCATTTCGCATTTAGTCCTCGCGCGATACTTCTTGTGTACCTAAAACTTAGGTGCTTTAAAGGGAGAGAAGCGAAAATTATGAAGCGCAAAAATTTTGACAAGATTGTCACTGCAGTTGGATTTGGTCTTGCAGTATTTCTATTCGTAGCAGCAGGTTTACTTAACTGGGGCGCAGGATTTGCTAAAGATTCAGTTACGACTCAGCTCGAAAACCAAAACATTTCATTCCCAGCAGCCGAAGCAATGCCACCTGCAACAAAGGACTCACTTGCAAAATGGGCTGGAATGAAAGTTACAACCGGTGAGATGGCTCGTGATTATTCAGATAAGTACATCTGGGAACACATGAAAGCAGCATCAACAGGTGCAGTAGGTAAGCCTGCAACGTATTCTGAAGTTTCAGGAATGTATCTCGGTTTGGTAAAGGGTGGAAGCACTGATACTGCTCAGATTGCAAAACTTGGAGATCTACGCCAAACACTTTTCATGGGTAACACACTTCGTGGAATGCTTCTTGAGGCGTATGCATTCGGAACACTTGGAACTATCGCCGGCTACGCAACTATCGCTGCACTCATTGGCGGGCTTGTGATGCTTCTACTTTCAATTGCAGGGTTACTTCACATTCGTCGCACTCCAGATAGCGCGACGATCTAACCCTCAACTCTCCGTGAGGGAGTAGGGAAAATCCCCTCGATTTATCGGGGGGATTTTCTAATTCACGCTCAGTCATGGATAACTTTTTAACGACTCGCCAAGAAGTTACTGAAGAGTTAAAAAGGTCGCCCTTTAATCTAGTAATCGCCTTCCCCGCAAATATGGCGCGCGCTTTGCGCACCTTTAGGGAAGGATCCTTATGTCACTGCTTTCATGGAAGCTTCATGGAAATGGCAAAACAATTACACCTGGCGCTGTTGTCTCCACAGATGAACGCCTAAGTTGGCCCCGCACAATAGGCGTTGGCTTACAACATATTGCTGCGATGTTTGGAGCAACATTCCTTGTTCCAATTCTTACGGGATTTCCAGCAACCACAACACTTTTATTTTCAGGTATCGGAACACTTTTATTCTTAGTAATCACAGGAAATAAAGTTCCAAGCTACCTAGGTTCTTCATTTGCATTCCTTGGACCGATAGCTGCAGCAATGGGCGCCCAGAAGAATATGGGCGCAGCACTTGGCGGAATTGTCTTCACCGGTGTTGTACTTGCAATCATCGGTTTCATTGTTAAGAGTGCAGGCATCGGCTGGGTTAACTGGATGCTTCCACCAGTCGTAACAGGAACAATCGTGATGGTAATCGGCCTTAACCTTGCTGGCGCTGCGAAGAACAACTTCCAGGGAGTCATTGGTGGTCAAGTAGTTCAGCCACACGCTGCTCGTCTTGGCATCATCACTCTCGTTGCAATTGGTCTGATTACCGCTCTTTCAAAGGGCTTCCTTGGACGAATCAGCATTTTCCTTGGTCTAGTAGTCGGTTATGTAGTTGCTGCAATCATGGGAGATGTACACACTGAAGGCATAACTGCTGCGAAGTGGATTGCAGCTCCAACATTTACATCCCCATCATTCTCAATGAGCACAATGATCCTCTTCCTTCCTGTGGTTCTTGTTCTGATTGCAGAAAACGTTGGGCACGTTAAAGCAGTTTCTGCGATGACCGGAAAAAACCTAGACGACCAAATGGGAAATGCACTTCTCGGTGACGGAATTGCAACAACTCTTGCTGGCCTTGGTGGCGGTTCTGGAACAACCACATATGCTGAAAATATTGGCGTTATGGCAGCAACTCGCGTTTATTCCACCGCTGCTTATTGGATTGCCGGTATCGGTGCAATTGTTCTTGGCTTCTCACCTAAGTTCGGTGCGGTCCTAAGTGCAACTCCACTCGGAGTTCTAGGCGGCGTATCAACTGCGCTCTTTGGAATGATCGGTGTTCTTGGTGCGCGTATTTGGATTGAAGGTCGTGCTGACTTCTCGAATCCAATTAACCTGCTTGTAGTGGCATCCTCGCTCATCATCGGTATCGCTGACTACTCATGGACCAAGGGCGACTACACCTTCACGGGAATAGTTAACGCAACTCTGGTTGCAGTTATTGGTTATCGCGCGCTTCATGCCATCGCAAAGAGTCGCGGTAATTAGCACTAGCAATAATTAATCTATAAAGGGCGGGAGGCAAACCTCTCGCCCTTTATAGTTGCTCCATGGTCATCCCATCCCGCCTGATTGAATACATCATCGCCGCGATGATTATTATTTTGGCACCAGGTCCGAGCGTTCTCTTTGTTATTGCAAGAGCCATAGCTTGGGGAAGACGAATCGCAGTCTTTACCGTTCTAGGAAATGTAACTGGAGCCTTTGTACTTTCCTCACTAGTGGCCGTCGGCCTTGGTCCCATTCTCTCAAAATGGCATATTGCTTACGTCGCAGTTCAATGGCTTGGTGGTGCGTACTTAATTTATTTAGGCTTGGACGCAATCGCAAAAAGAAAAATTCATGCCGCGGATATGCGAAATCAAGGACCTATTGAACCAACAATCAGAAGATGCATTCGTGATGGTTTTTGGGTAGGCGTTTTAAACCCTAAAGGGTTGGTTTTTTATGCAGCAGTTTTGCCGCAATTCGTGGATATCGATCGTGGGCAAGTTACCTTGCAACTCTTATTTCTTGGCGCTCTCTTTTCAATCCTTGCTTTCATTTCAGATGGATCCTGGGGTTTGCTTGCAGGAACTGCTAGAGCTTGGCTATCGGGGGATGCGGCACGATTGGAGAAATTACGCGCAACGGGTGGAATAGTCATGATTACCTTGGGCGCGCTTGTGATTGCATTTGCGCTGCGTGATTTAATCGCGCCATGAGCAAGCAAGTAAAACGTCCCGACAAACCTGCAAGAAATACAATTGCACCCTCTGATTTAACTTTTGGGCTATCTACTTGCAAGCGATGTCTATGGATTAAATATTGGTTTAAAATTACGATGCCTGGCCAGTTTCCACTTGTTAAGCCACTTTCAACTGCGCAAGAAGAACATTTTCGCCGCGCATCGATGCCGGATTTAGATCCATCACTTGCTCCAGGTGTGGTTAAGCAATGGGGACAATGGGTAAAGAGCCAGCCGATTGTTATCGATGGCAAAGAGACCGGTTTCCAAATTCTTGGAATCTACGATCTGTTAGCGCATTACGACGACGGAAGCGTTGGAATAATCGATTGCAAAGTTTCGGATTCAGATCGCGACAACGCACAGTTTTATTCTCCCCAACTTGAGGCTTATGCCTATGCCCTTGAAAATCCGGATAAAGGTAAGCCCTTCCCCGTCTCTTCAATGGGGCTATTGGTATGGAAATTGGCTGGAATTACACCTACCGCCGATGGTGCCCATGGTTTTGGAGTTACTCAGCACTATCTGCCAGTTGAGCGAGATGCAAAAACCTTTAACGAATTAATAGCTAATCTCATAGATGTTATTTATGGAGATTTTCCCGATGCTGGCCCTGATTGCCAAACTTGTAATTATCTCGATCAACGATTAACGCTAGGTGATATCTAGAAAGTTTTACTCGTTTTCGGTTGCGTTCTTCTTAGCTTTGACTGCATATTCATCGACGTATTCTTGACCAGAAAGCTCTTGGATTCGATTCATAATCTGATCGGTAACTTGGCGCAGATATTGAAGATCTGTTGAGTCTCCCGTGAAAGTCATGGGCTCGCCGAAAATCATTTCTACGCGCATCACTTTTGGTACAACAGTTCCGGTAGGTTGAATTTTTTCTGTATTAAACATTGCAACCGGAACAACTTGTGCACCTGATTCAATTGCAAGACGAGCAATTCCAGTACGGCCCTTATATAACTTTCCATCGGGAGAGCGGGTACCTTCGGGATAGATACCGAGACATTTACCTTCGGCTAAAACCTTTAGGCCGGTGATGAGGGCAGCTTCTGAGCGACGTCCTCCCGAGCGATCCACCGGTACTTGGCCCAGCGCAATAAAAGTTAACTTTTTTAGTAGCCCTTTAGGTCCTGGAGAGGTGAAGTACTCACTCTTTGCAAGAAAGGTAACTTTTCTTGGAACAACAAGTGGCATAAATATTGAATCACTAAAAGAAAGATGATTCGAAGCGATAATCAACGGACCATTCACCGGAACATTTCGAAGTCCCTTAACTTTTGGACGAAACAAAATCATTAAGAATGGTGTTAAGAACGCACGCAAAATGCCATAGGGCAGGTTGTCCATGGGTCTAATTTAGCCTTGCTTGCCTAAATGGGCGAATTTCTAGATGCGCGCAAGGTCAGATAAGCCAACCAAGCCAGCCATATCGCCAAGTTCTGCAGGAATAATTTCTGGAAACGGATGTAAGCCGCTAAATGGCATATTGCGAACCATCGATTCGCGAATCGGCTTTAACAAAATTTCTCCTGCTTCGATAACACCACCACCGATAATTACATGAGATGGATCAAGTGCTGCACAAATAGTTGCAATACCTGCACCTACTGAATCTCCCAGTTGGCTAAATACCTCGATTGCAAAACCATCACCACCGTTTGCAGCTTCAGTAATCTGCTCGCCTTTTATTTCTGAAATCACTCCGCTTCCGAGTGATAAAAGATTTTTAGCAAGATCAGGTTTTGCCTTTGCGCTTTCTTTAGCAATACGGACAAGTGCGCTACCTGAACCATATTGTTCAAGGCAGCCTCGTGCACCACACCCACAAAGTAATCCATCTGGAACAAGGCGAACATGGCCGAGTTCAGCGCTCATGCCAAATGCGCCTCTATAAAGGCGACCATCGGTTACGACTCCCCCGCCGACTCCGGTACCGAGGGTAAGCATGAAAATATTTTCTTTTCCACGACCTGCACCAAATTTGTATTCTCCCCAGATTGCGGCGTTAGCATCATTTTCAACGATCACGTCAACTCCAATGAGCGAAGTTAACTTCTCATCAATGGCCAAACCGTTCCAACCAGAAATATTTGGAGTTCCCACGACTGTACTTCTGTCTGAAGAAATAAAACCTGGAACCGAAATGCCAATTGCATCTACTTCGTGAGTGCGCATTAACTCTTTTGCAACATCTGCGATTACCGCCACCGCCGCAAGTCCACCTTCTGGGGCTGTCTCTTTACGAGCTGTAGCAAGAATTTCACCCGCTGAATTCACAACGCCGCCCAGAACTTTAGTTCCGCCAACATCTATCCCCATAGTGAGCTTCATGACTTCTATCTTTCTACAAATTCTTTCAGTTGTAAAAGCGCACGAGTAATTATCGCTTTTTCTTGGCTCACAATCATCGCTCTGGGAATGAACATAGAAACATCAACCGATAATTCGTAAGTTACTTTTGTCGAGGCTGCAGATACTTGCTCGAGAATATATGCGCCATCCATTTTCTTGAGCAATTTGCCATTGACGAACTTAAAATTCAATCGCTCTGGTATTTCACTCCAGTCATATTCCAATGTGACTTCGTCCCTTATGACGCCAGCTTCGATAAGCAGAGTTGCCCTGGTGATTTGACCTCTATCGTCACGATCAATATTTGAGACCGCAGAGATACCATCTGCCCACTTCGCATATTCGTCTACGGCATACAGGGCAGCTGCTACTTGCGTGAGCCCGGCATTTATGGTTTCGCTGCCGGTACTCGCCTTACTCATGGTCGAAGGCTACCTTCACTTACTTAGCGAACTTGATATCGATCATCTCCCATTTTTGCCAATCCCCCGATAGCGTTAGCGGCATGAGGGAATTTTCGACACCAGCCCTGGTCGCGCCAGCCACTTCTGGCAATCTCACAAATCTAGTTTCAGATCGAGCAAAATTTGAACCTGAGAGAGTCACGCTTTCAAGAGCGCTCGGTGATGGATGGCAAAAACTCACCGCAAGACAAGTTGAAAAAGAAATTCGCGCAACCGCTAAAGGACTTATTGCAGAAGGAATCCAAATTGGCGATCGAATCGCAATCATGTCTCGCACAAGATATGAGTGGACGATTCTAGATTTTGCAATTTGGTATGCAGGAGGCTGCGTTGTACCAATTTATGAAACATCTTCTGCGGAACAAATTGAATGGATTCTTAGTGATTCATCCGCGACTGGAGCAATCGTTGAAACTCCAACTCATAGAGAACTCTTAGAAACTGCGCGCCCAACTCACACAAAACACGTATGGACGATTACCGAAGATATTTTGGCTTCACTTGCGGCAAAAGGTGCTCACATAGACGATGCCGAAATTGAAAGACGTAGAAGCGCGCTAAAACCAGAAACTCTTGCGACGCTGATTTACACATCAGGAACAACAGGTAACCCAAAGGGTGTTCAAATTACGCATGCGAATTTCCTCTTTGAATGTGGAAATGTTGTGCAAGGTGCTGCAGATATATTTCTAAAACCGGGTTCGTCCACACTTCTTTTCTTGCCAGTGGCCCATGTCTTCGGTCGAATGATTCAAATTGGAGCCATATCTGCAGGTTTACATCTGGCCCACTGCAGCGACCCAGTTGGACGTCTTGCGCAAGATCTCTCAACTTTCCAACCAGATTTTGTTCTGGCTGTCCCGCGCATATTTGAAAAGATTTATAACGCAGCAGAAGCTAAAGCCGATGCGGCCAGAAAAGGAAAGATATTTAGAAAAGCAGCAGCGGTTGCAATCGCCTATAGCCAATCACTTGATTCTCCTGGATTTAATCCCTTGTTGAGAATTCAACATAAAATTTTCGATGCCCTCGTTTACAAGAAAATCCGTCACGCTGTTGGCGGCAAAGTTGTAAATGCAATCTCGGGTGGATCGGCTCTGGGAGCACGCCTTGGCCATTTCTACCGCGGCATTGGAATTACTGTTTTAGAGGGATATGGATTAACAGAAACTACTGCGGGAGCAACTCTTAACTTATTGAGCGCACTGAAAATTGGCTCCGTAGGTAGACCAATTCCTGGAACAACAATTCGAATTGAAGATGATGGTGAAATCCTTATTAAAGGTGACATTGTTATGCAGGGTTATTGGCAGAATGAAAAAGCAAACTCTGAAGTTTTATCCTCTGACGGTTGGTTTAGGACAGGAGATCTTGGGCACATAGATGAAGATGGTTATCTCTTCATAACAGGACGCAAGAAAGAACTTCTCGTTACAGCTGGCGGAAAAAATGTTGCACCCGCAGTTCTTGAGGATCGCTTGCGTGCGCATCCATTAGTAAGCCAATGCATGGTTGTTGGTGATAACAAACCTTTCATCGCCGCCCTGATAACTATTGACCAAGACTCGCTTAAATCTTGGATTGCAATTAATAAGAAAGATGGCGCAACTCTGGATTCTCTAGTTAACGATCCCGATTTAAATGCTGTAATTCAAACGGCCGTAGATGAGGCTAATAAGGCGGTCAGTCGCGCTGAATCAATTCGTAAATTTACAATTCTCGCAACTGATTTCACTATTGCCGGCGGACAACTGACTGCAAAACTCTCGATTAAGCGCCATGTTGTTACCTCGCAATTCCAATCACAAATCGATCACTTGTACTCCAAGTAGATTGAGTGTCTAATTTAAAGATCGCCAGCGAAAAGATTCGAATAGCCCAAGATTTACATGATGGCATTGCTCAGGACTTGGTCGCACTTGGTTATCAATTTGATTTGATGCTCGCAGAGCCTGAAATTCCGGCAAATATGCGAAGTGAGTTACGCACTGCACGATTTCGTATCGATGAATTAATCACCAAAGTTCGACGCGAAATTTTTGCTCTAAGGCAGCTAAATGAGAACTCGCTGGCAGTGCGAATTGGTAAATCGGCTGCAGAAATCTGTGGAAACCTCATGGGTAGAACTGACCTTGATGAAGTTACTGGGACTCTCGATCAGGAGGAAGAGATTTACATGATTGCCTGCGAACTTCTGCGAAATAGTGCAAAACATTCTGGGGCTAGCGTTATAGAGATCTCGCTGCGCCAAAACGAGAATCTCCTTTACCTAGAAGTTTTAGATAATGGAAATGGTGGTGCAGAAGTGAATCAAAGTGGTTTTGGACTTAAAGGAATTGGTGAGAAAGTAAGAAATGCAAGTGGAGTATTAAAAATTATAAGTAATAAAGAGGGAACTAGAACTCAAATCACTTTATGAATCTAGAAGCTAGCAAAATTCTCTTAATAGATGATCATGCACTTGTTCGCGAAGGTGTAAAAAGTGCTATCGCATCCCTTGGCTTTATGAATATATCGGAAGCAGCTACTCGAAGTGAGGCCTTCGCTCAAATTGCTCATAAGAGCCCTGATGTCATTGTTGTGGATCTAAATTTGCCTGATGGCCACGGACTCGAAATTGTTCAGTGGGCGCGCAAACATTCAAATACCATTGCAATTATCGTTCTTACTCTTAGCGCAGATCCTCGTGTAATTAACGCCGCAGCAACGGCAGGGGCAAGCGCATTTATTTCCAAGAGCGCTCCTATTGGAGATTTAGTGAAGGCAATAGAGAGCGCAATCAAATCACCTCTCTATTTCTCCGCGCCTTCTGGAGTAGTTGCATTAGATATTGAAGATTTTGAACTCTCACCTAGAGAACTTCAAATCCTTAATGCGATGAACTCGGAGGCGAAATATGGCGATATGGCGCGTGAACACTTCATCTCGGAGGCAACACTTAAATCTCATGTTGCTTCAATTTTTTCTAAATTACAGGTTAATTCCAGAGTTGCAGCGCTAGTAAAAGCTCGTGAAAGCGGATTGTTATAAGAGTTCTTGAAATTTCTTAGCCCAAATCTGCCAGGCCCAATTCGAAGTTACCCAATTGCGACCTTGCTCGCCCATTACTTTGGCTTTTGCTGAATCTGATAGCAGCTCAATTAATTTTTCACTAATTTCTTTAACGTTATTTCCATCAACAGCAAAACCAGTTACACCTTCAATAATCGCATCAGGTGCTCCTCCTGAATTGCCTGCAATCACAGGTAGTCCACATGCACTTGCTTCGAGATACACAATTCCGAGTCCTTCAACCTCTAGGCCGCCAAATCGTGATCTTGAAGGCATGGCAAAAATCTGACCGGCGCTAATATATTTCGCAAGATCTGCATATTGCACTCGACCAACAAAAGTGACCTTTTCTAATACACCTAGCTGCCTTGCAAGTTTTTCTAGATGAGCTCGATACGGACCTTCGCCAACAAAAAGCAGATGCGCCTTCGGTTCGATTGTTTTGATCCTGGCAAGCGCCTGGATCAAACGGTCCTGCCCTTTTCGGTGAACCAAACGTCCTACGCTGACAATAACTTTTTTACTGTCGATACCAAGTGATTTTCGCAAATCTGATGCCTCGCTCGTTGGCTTAAAGTGCTCCACATCAATTCCTGGCGCAATGCGAACCATTGAGTTTCTGGCTTTTGGATTGAGCGATTTTGATATGACTGAACGAGTAAATTCTCCAAGAAATGTAAGGTGATCAACGCGTTCCCCAATGCGATGTAGAGCACGATTGAACGGGAAAACTTTCGCCCACCAGACTTCATGGCCATGAGTTAGCGCAACTATTTTTTTCACGCCAGCCTTGCGAAGTCCCCCCGCTAATAATCCCAAGGGAGCCGCGGCGCCAAAGAAAACGCTCTCTATATTTTCTTCCCTGACTATTTTTCTTACCCTAAAGCCAACTCTAAGAGTGGGAAGAAGGATTTTTGATTTATCTCGAAATACTTTTACGCCAAAATTATCCATCCATTTTGCATCCCATTGCACATCCCCCGCCTGTGAGGATGTATAAACAATGACGCTGTTTTTTGGGAATCGTTCGACTAATCCAATGACGAAAGATTCAATTCCCCCCGCCCGAGGACCGAAATCATTGGTGATGCACAATATTTTTTTAATTGGCATTGTAATTTCTTGTTAGAAGCGTCGCGCGCCAACGAATGGTTTGCGACCCAAACTTCCGGCCGCTGCAACCTTTACGCGCGAGCCAGATCGTGGTGCATGCACCATTCGTCCACCACCAAGATAAATTCCAACGTGCGAGATTGGCTTACCAAAGAAGAGTAAATCTCCGGGCTTTAATTGATTCTTCGGAACTGCTCTTCCTTTGTGGAACTGCGCCGCTGAAGAATGTGGAAGATAAACACCTGCGGCTTGGTATGCGCGCATAGTTAATCCCGAACAATCCCAGTAGGTCATTCCATCTGCACCAAAAACATATTTGTCACCAATTTGCTTAAGTGCGAATTTAAGGGCGATACCTGCTCTACCTGAAACACCCTCAGCTGCACGTGCTGCTTCAAGTGAAGAAGCTTGATCTGCATCCTCTGCTTGTTGGGCAAGGCGTGCCAATCTCTCTCTATCTTCTTTTTTCAATTTCGCTAAAAGAGCTTCCGCTTCTGCAAGTTTTGCAGTAGCGCGAGCACTTTGGGCAGCAAGTTTTTGTTGTGCTGCTTTCACGAGAGACATGCGATCGTTAACGGTCAGCGATGTTGCAGTTAGTCGCTGCTTTGCAGCCTGATATTTACGAAGTTGCACAGATTTTTTTCTAGTAATCGCTTCCAATGAACCTGCGGCCGAAAGATAAAGAGTCGGATTCGAGGAGAAGAGAAGTTCGAGGCTCTGACTAAGTCCACCCGTCTTATATTGCTCAATTGCAATTGCACTCAAGGACTTAGAAAGTGCGCTCACGCCTGCGCCTTGAACTTGTTCTTGGGCCTGAATACCGGCAAGAGTCTTGGTGAGTGAGGCTAGTTTTACTTTAGCTTCCTGAGCGCCTTCAGCTGCAGTCGTTGCTTCCTCTTCGAGTTGTTGCACACGAGCTTGAACTTCTTCGAGCGAGGCTGCCGCGGCTCTTGGAGCAAACACGATCGGCGTAATGAAAGTAGGTAGGGCCAGCGAAAGAATCGTGAGAACGACCCCTAAATCAAGCTTTACTCTGGCCAACATGGACTTCAGGTTAGCGTCGAGGCCCACCAAATCTCAACCTGAAGCGCAGTTTTTAGGCTGTGAATATCAAATTAGAATTAATGCATGAGCGTGATTGCATCGCTGGTCGTTGCACAGGATGGTTCCACAGTAAAAGGTGGAATTTCTTCCGGTGTTGCATCAATCCAAGATCGCAATAGATTCTTAGCGCGCCGTAGAGAAGCAGATTGCATCATCATCGGTGGAAAAACCGCGCGTAATGAGCCGTATCACCGAACTCCGGTACCCGTTGTTGTCATATCGCGTTCCATGATTAATTCACTTGCTGATAACCGAATTGCTTTTTGGTGGAATACGACACCTGAAAATGCAATAGCGCGAGCAAAGAAAACTTTCGGTGAAAATATCTTGGTTGAAGCTGGGCCAAACCTCGTCAAGGAAATGATTGGCGCTGGCCTCATTGATGGTCTTGAATTAAGCGTTACAAGTGAAATCGGTGGAGAAGAAAAAATTGATATTCAGAGACTATTAAAAAGTTTTACATCGATAGATGAAGAAAAGATTGAAAATACAACTTTTTACTCTGCCAGGCGATAGTTAAAAAGTAGAGATAATCGCAACGCCAGCGACTGCACAGGCAATCCCAAAATATTGAACCTTATGCAAGCGCTCCTTCAAGAAATGAAATGCTAATAAAACTGTTGCTACCGGATAAAGCGCCCCAAGAACCATTGCCAAGGCCAAGATTCCCTTGGTCGTTGCAACCCCTAGAAGCAAATTGGCAAGGAAGTCGGCTATGCCGATAAATAAAAGTGATGGCAGTTCTTTCTTGCCAAGACCGGCAATATTTCTATATTTTGTTAGCAAAACAAGTGAAGGAATAAAAGTCGTTGCACGCATCATCGTCATGGTTGCAAGTGCGCTTCCTTCTGATCCGATAGCCATAGCAATCAGAGCACTTCCAAAACCTAGCGCTGCACCCAACGCTAAAAGAAGTGGCTTGATTGGAAGTCCTTGGCTAACTTCTGGACCACTTGTGAAGAAGCCCCCCGCAATTGCTAGAAACGCGCCGATTAAAACCAGCGTTGATAATTTATTATCTTTAATAAAGACTGCATACGCGAATGGTAATAACGCACTTAGAGCGCTAATCGGTGAAACAACTCCCATGCGACCAGTTGAGAGACCAGCGTAGAGACACATAAGCCCTGCATATCCAAAAAGACCTGCGAATAGTCCTGGCCAAAAATATCCCCCGGTACCAAATGCTCTCGCATTCCACTCGCCATTTACCGCGACGAGAAATAACCCAGTAATCAAACCAATCGCTTGTGTTGTGCCAAGAACCGCGATTGCTGGAAATTTTTTACTCAGATTTCCAGCTTGATAGTCGGCACTTCCCCAGAGTGCGCTCGATAAGAGTGCAAGGAGTGAGGCCACGTACGAATACTACCGCCAAGCCTCCCAAACCTTTCTAGTATTGAACTTTAGAATTTGCGGATGGATGTAAACGGTTTTAATCGCTTAGTTGATTTACTTCGTACCGTTACTCCTCGCGAAGAAATTATTCTTGAAGAAGTTCCCGCACCTCAGAAACTTGCGACATATGCATTTGCATTCACCGCCGATGTTTCTAATGGCGCACATGGTGATGACGAAGATGAAGTGGCAAGCGGACGCTTCGTTTTACTCCATGAACCCGGTGGACAGGACACGTGGGAAGGTGAATTTCGCTGTGTGACTTTCTTGCGTGCAGATGTGGATGTCGCCATGCAAGAAGATCCGCTCCTTCCTGAAGTTGGTTGGTCATGGTTGTTAGATTCACTCTCCGATCGTGGATGTGAATTTGCTGCACCGAGTGGAACCGTGACGCGGGTATCGAGTGCATCATTTGGAAAGCTCTCCCCTCGTAACGATGAATCCGAAATTGAAATTCGCGCGTCATGGTCGCCGCTGATATCTAAGAACGAAGAACTACTTGAGCATGTTCTGGCTTGGTGCAAACTTCTTGGAGAAGTTGCTGGTTTGCCACCCCTTGAAGATGGAGTCTCTTCACTTTCAACAGCGCGTCGGCGAAATTAATACAGGCCAATTAATTTAAACAATGTCTGAAGAGAAAACGGAAGAGTCCGCCGAAGATTTATCTCTACCCATTGCTGTTCCTTTACTTCAACCAAGCGGTGGAACTCCCCCCGTAATTGATACGACGCAGGCGCTCACGCAAGCTATTTCAAAATTAGAAAACGGAAGTGGTCCCTTTGCCATTGATGCCGAGCGCG
>CAFBLW010000004.1_pt1 | contig 27094 bp, 27 predicted proteins | sample 7268291 | NCBI WGS metagenome assembly CAFBLW01 (sample SAMEA6814045, study PRJEB35770) | uncultured Candidatus Planktophila sp. | biome: Freshwater; feature: Freshwater reservoir; material: water | place: Czech Republic | collected 2017-05-23 | depth 30m m
CAAATAGTGCTTCTTGCACTTGTTTTGGCCTCTGTATATTTCTCGATTGTAGACATTCGAAGTCATCGCATCCCAAATAGACCTCTGCTTCTTTTCTTAATCTTTTTATCGATACTAGCCGTGGCCACAAATTCAAATCTAAATTGGATGAGCGCCGCGATTTCACTCCCGGTTGGTTTGCTACTTTCCATCGTTGCCGGTCTCGGTTTTGGTGACGTGAAGCTTCTTATGATTCTTACCTTGTTTTTTCTTCCTAGTAATCTGACTTCTGCGAGTCGTTTCTTGGCAGGTGTAGCCATTTCTGCACTTGTTCTAATGGTCGCCACTCTTTTGAAAGGTGGAAATTACCGAGATTCCATGGCCTTTGCGCCATCTCTGTTTGCAGGTGCCATATTGTGCGCATCTTTGCCTTGATATCTGTCAGAATATGCCAATGCGTTGGTTAACTGCAGGCGAATCTCATGGGCAAGCCCTTTCTGCAATCATTGAGGGTATTCCTGCAAGTGTTGAAGTTGCCTCCAAAGATATTGATTTTCATTTAGCTAGGAGACGCCTTGGGGTTGGTCGCGGAGCAAGACAGAACTTTGAAGCCGACAAAATAGCTATTCTTGGTGGAATTCGTTTAGGTAAAACGCAAGGTGGACCGATCGCAATTCAAGTAGGAAATTCTGAATGGCCAAAATGGGAAAAGGTCATGTCTGCAGATCCAGTTCCAGAAGATGAAATTAAAGATTTAGCTCGTAACGCGCCCCTGACTAGACCTAGACCAGGCCATGCAGATTTAGTTGGAATGCAAAAATATGATTTAGATGATGCGCGTCCGATTTTGGAACGTGCCAGCGCAAGAGAGACTGCGGCGCGGGTTGCCTTGGGCGCCGTAGCGAGAGCTTTTCTCGAACAAAGTGTTGGCATAACAATCCTGAGCCATGTCGTATCAATCGGCACTGTGCGAATCCCTGATGACTATGCAATGCCAGAGGCAAAAGATATGGCGCGCATTGATGAGGATCCAGTTCGCTGTTCTGATTCAAAAACCAGTCTCGCGATGGTTGCCGAGATTGAAAGTGCCCACAGAGATGGCGACACTCTCGGTGGTGTCTGTGAAATTTTGGCTTTCAATATGCCGCCCGGACTTGGTTCACACGTTCACTGGGATCGTCGACTAGATGCTCGTTTGGCTGGCGCCATGATGGGTATTCAGGCGATCAAAGGTGTTGAAATTGGAGATGGATTTAGAACTGCAACTAGACGTGGGTCGGTAGCACACGATGAAATTGAACGCGGAACAAGTGGGTTGATCAGTCGGCGCACTGATCGCGCCGGTGGCACCGAGGGTGGAATGTCGAACGGTGAAATTTTGCGAGTTAGTATCGCGATGAAACCAATTTCAACAGTACCAAAAGCTTTGGACACCATAGATGTTTCTACCGGAGAGGCCGCGAAAGCGATTAATCAAAGATCAGATGTGTGTGCAGTACCTGCCTCTGGTGTTGTTGGGGAAGCAATGGCTGCGCTAATTCTTGCTGAGGCAGTTCTTGAAAAATTTGGTGGAGATAGCGTTACCGAAACTCGTCGCAACTTCGAGTCCTACATGGAAAATCTTCGTTTTAAGTAAAGCCATGGCGCCAAAGGTTGTATTAATTGGTCCTCCTGGAGCAGGTAAATCCACTATAGGTCGCACGCTCGGTGAATTGTTGAACGTTGAATTTGCCGATACTGATGTACTCATCGAATCTAAAGAGGGGTGCACGATTTCGGAAATATTTGTAGATAAAGGAGAGAAATACTTTCGAGGTGTAGAAGAGGTAGTAGTTCAAGAAGCCCTACAAAATTTCAATGGAGTTCTAGCTTTAGGTGGGGGAGCACCCCTTTCGAGCCAGGCCCAGTTCGCACTTCGTAGCTCTGGTTCAACAATTATTTACCTTGAAGTATCTCTAGCTACTGCGGCTCCTCGAGTTGGTTTCAATCGAGATCGCCCGTTGCTATTAGGAAATCCAAGGGCGCAGTGGAGTCAATTACTAGAAGCTAGAAAGCCCATCTATGAATCGATAGCAACTAAAATTCTGAGCGTTGATGAAGATTCACCGGAGGAGATTGCGCGAAAAATTATTAGTGAGATTTCAGGTGTCAAGAAATGAAAAAAGTTACGGTCTCTGCCGAGCGCACTTATGAAGTAGTAATTGATACTGATTGGGTCAAGGAGATTACGCCTCGTCTAGCAAATCGTGCACGCGCCGCAATTATTGTTTCAAAGGAGATGCGAAAGCGAATTCCCGTACTTGATAGCATGGAATGCGAAGTTCACTACTTTGAAATACCCGATGGAGAAGAAGGCAAGAGCGCACAAACTTTGCTGCAGGTTTGGGACTGGTTGGGCGCGGCTGGATTTACAAGAAGTGACCTCATAATCGGAATCGGCGGAGGTGCAACCACTGACTTTGCCGGGTATGCAGCGGCATCATGGCTTCGCGGATTGGATTGGATAGCAGTTCCAACGACTGTTGCAGGAATGGTCGATGCTTCAATAGGAGGCAAGACTGCGATCAATAGCGATTATGGAAAAAATCTCATAGGCGCTTTTCACAGTCCGATTGCAGTGATTATCGATGTCAGTTGGTTGCCAACCTTGAGCGATAGAGATTTTGCCGCGGGACTAGCTGAAGTTGTAAAGACCGGTTTTATCGCTGATGCCAAAATACTTGATCTTTTAAGTGGCACATCAATTCAAGATGTGAGAAAGAATCAGAATCTCATAACGGAACTCATTTCTAGATCTGTTCAAGTCAAATCAGATGTTGTTTCTGAAGACTTTAAAGAAAGCTATGCGCGCGAAGCCCTTAACTATGGGCATACTCTTGGGCATGCAATTGAAAGAGATTCGAATTTTTCTTTGAAACATGGGGAATGTGTCGCAATTGGAATGGTTTTTATAGCAGCGCTACAGAAGCACCTCGGAACAATGTCTGAAAATGACTTCAGTAAGCATATGAAGATTTTGACTGATCTAGGCCTGCCAGTCTCGTATCCGAGAGATTCGTGGGAAAAAGTTCTTTCAGCAATGTCGCTAGATAAAAAGGCACGCGGCAAAGCCCTGCGTTTCGTTACACTTGATGGTATTGGAAAAACTGCTCGCCTGGAAAATCCAGACGAGACCGCGCTAATGAAAGCATTTGAAGAGGTGAGTTCATGAAGGTACTTGTAATTAATGGACCGAATCTTGCTCGCCTCGATATTCGTGATTCATCGATCTACGGAGATATGACATACCAACAGTTGGTTGGCCACATCGAGACTTCTGCAAAGACACAGGGTTTCCAAGCCGATGTGCGTCAAAGTGATGATGAAGCCACGATTATTGGATGGCTGCACGAAGCGGCTGATAAGAAATTACCAGTGATCATAAATCCGGCTGCCTTCACTCACTATTCATATGCAATTAGAGATGCCGCGGAACTCGTAAAGAGCCCACTCATCGAAGTGCATTTATCAAATCCGTTATCGCGCGAGGAATTTCGACACACATCGGTCATTTCAGGTGTTGCCAATGGAACAATCGGGGGATTTGGCCCTAATTCCTATGTACTTGCCCTCATTGCACTCAAAGCACTTACCGCCTAATTACCTGCGGTAAACTTGCGCATTACTTAACGACTGGAGCGCTCCGTGGCAACAACAAACGACTTAAAAAATGGCATGACACTTGATATCGAGGGTCAGCTTTGGACTGTTGTTGAATTCCAACACGTAAAGCCGGGAAAGGGTCCTGCTTTTGTGCGCACAAAGCTAAAGCAAGTACTTTCCGGAAAAGTCGTTGATAAGACTTTTAACGCTGGCGTAAAAGTTGAAGTGGCTTCTCTTGAGAAGCGTGAAATGAACTTTCTCTATAAAGAGGGAGAAGATTTTGTTTTTATGGATAATAAGACATTTGATCAGATGAATATTTCAGCATCAACTGTTGGTGATGCCGCTCAATATATGCTCGAAAATACCGAAGCCATTGTTGCAATTCACGATAACAATCCTTTGTATATTGAATTACCGGCTTCGGTAACTTTGACGGTTACATACACAGAGCCAGGTATTCAGGGTGATCGATCTTCGGGTGGTACAAAACCTGCAACTGTAGAGACAGGAATTGAAATTCAAGTTCCACTTTTCATAAAGCAAGATGAGAAGATTCTTGTCGACACTCGCGATGGTTCGTATCTCGGTCGCGCTAACTAGTGTCAGCAAGAAGTAAAGCTCGCAAGCAATCCCTTGACCTACTTTATGAGTCGGATATCAGAGGATTACAAGCGCTAGAAATTTTGCAGAGCCGAGATGTCCAAGACACTGGCCCTGATGCGAGGCCAATTAGAGAATATACAAAAGAAATTATTTCCGGCATCTCAGATCATCGTAGAAAAATTGATGAATTAATTGCGACCTATGCAAAAGGCTGGGATATGGATCGGCTCCCAGCTGTAGATAGAAATATTTTGCGTCTAGCTATCTTCGAACTTCTCTGGGGTCACGACCTAAATGATTCGATCATTATCGACGAAGCGCTGACGCTAGCCAAAGATCTATCGACTGATGACTCGGCAGGGTATATACATGGTGTTTTAGGAAGAATTTCCTCAATCAAGGGCGAACTATCTCTTTAGCCCCGGTTCAATGAGATATCTCATCTGGCGCAAGTAAGACATAGTTTCTGCTACATCTTGCAAGCGATGTAGCGAGAGAATCTCTAGATCAGAGCTTCGCAAGGTAAGAATTTCTCCGTTCCAATCGCCTCGCTTTGAAATAATAGAGGCAAAGAATTTTTCTAGGAATTGTATGTTCGAGTTTTCTCTCACTTTTCGAATATCAATCATAAGAATTCCTGGCGTAATCTCTGTGGCGTTATTCGCTCCAAGTAGATAGCTCACCGGAACGTTGAAAACCCTGGCAATCGCAGCAAGTTTGCGAACGCTTATTACGCGAGAACATCTTTCATAGGAACCAAGGACGACCGCCTTGATTTCACCCGAACTGGCTACTTCAAAATCGGCCAGAGACCATCCTCGCGAGCGCCTTGTGGCCTTGATTCTTCTTGCGAGGGCGATTTCCATATCTTCGATCTTTTTCTCCATGGCGTGGAGGTTAATCAAGGCAGCGACGCTCTGACTTTACTCATCCACAGTTGCCATTTTCCTTATGCTAAAGTTCGTGCAACATCCTTTAACGACCCGTCCAGAGAGGCGGGGAAGGAGATTTAAATGAGTGTTGCCTTGCCTGCGGCAGATATTGCTCGCGCCTTAACTCGTATTTCCCACGAAATCCTCGAACGCAATAGCGGTTCAGATTCATTGACTCTTCTAGGAATTCCTACTCGCGGGGCTCATCTGGCCAAGCGAATCAGTGCGATTATCGAATCAATAGAGGGTAAACCTGTTCAAACAGGAACTCTTGATATCACTCTCCACCGCGATGATTTACGTCTTAGACCACCTCGGGCGATCATGCCCACTTCAATTCCAGCTCTGGGTATTGAAGGCCGAAATGTCGTTTTAATTGATGATGTTTTGTATTCAGGACGAACAATTCGCGCCGCTCTAGATGCACTTGGTGAAGTTGGACGACCAAAAACTGTACAACTTGCAGTGCTCGTAGATCGAGGGCATAGAGAGTTGCCGATCCGAGCAGATTTTGTCGGTAAAAATCTACCCACATCAAGTAATCAGAGTGTTTCTGTGAAATTGACCGAACTTGATGGTTCTGATGAGGTGGTGATCGACTCATGAAGCATCTCTTGTCCATAAATGATCTTTCAAAAGTAGATGCAATCTCAATATTAGATACAGCCGAGAAACTAGCTCGCGTATCCGATGGCCCTATGAAAAAGTTGCCAACACTTCGTGGGCGCACCATTGTCAATCTATTCGCCGAAGATTCGACTCGCACAAGAATTTCTTTTGAAGCGGCGGCGAAGAGACTTTCTGCAGACGTCATTAACTTTTCAGCAAAAGGTTCAAGTGTTAGCAAAGGTGAATCGCTCAAAGACACGGCGCAAACGCTTCAAGCTATGGGAGCTGACGCGGTAATTGTTCGTCATAGCGCCTCCGGCGCAGCGCAGAGACTTGCAGATTTAGAATGGATGTCTGGAAGTGTAATAAATGCCGGTGATGGAACTCATGAACATCCAAGTCAAGCCCTCCTAGATGCCTTCACAATTCGCAAGCACCTAGCTAAGGGCGCGGATGACTTAACTGGGCTACGTGTGGCAATCGTTGGAGATGTGCTCCATTCACGAGTTGCTCGCTCTAACGTTCTTCTATTAACAAAACTTGGCGCTCACGTAACTTTGGTATCTCCACCAACACTTCTACCGGTAGGTGTTTCTAGTTGGCCAGTCGATATTGCCTACGACTTTGATTCTCTGCTTGAGAGCGTCGACGTGGTTATGATGCTCAGAATTCAACTCGAAAGAATGAGTGATCTCTTCTTCCCGAATGCACGCGAGTATTCGAGATATTTCGGGCTGACAAAAGATAGATTACAAAAGCTAAAGCCAGGAGCAATCGTTATGCATCCAGGTCCAATGAACCGCGGTCTTGAGATTACAGCCGATGCAGCAGATAGCGCTCGTTCTGTAATCGTTGAGCAAGTTACAAACGGCGTTAGCGTACGTATGGCAATTCTCTACTTATTACTCGCCGGATCAGCAGGGGAGATAGCGCTGTGACTAAGTACCTAATTAAACAAGGCTCACTCGCAGATGGAAAAGTCACCGATATCTTGATCGACGGTGAAAGAATAATTGAGATTTCGCAGAATATCTCCAACTCAGAGGCTCAGGTAATTGAGGCGAAAAATTGCATAGTCTTGCCAGGATTAGTGGATCTTCATACTCATCTTCGCGAACCCGGTCGAGAAGATTCGGAAACAATTCTTTCGGGTTCTATGGCCGCCGCTAAAGGCGGTTACGTTGCTGTTTCGGCAATGGCCAACACATCTCCCGTTGCTGATACAGCTGGTGTTGTTGAGCAGGTTTACCGACTCGGTCAAGAAGCTGGTTTGGTAGATGTCTTTCCGATCGGCGCAGTAACGCAAGGTTTGGCTGGTGTAGCACTTTCAGAGATGGGTGCGATGGCAGATTCCAAGGCTCACGTTCGTGTATTTAGCGATGATGGTCAATGTGTATTTGATCCGCTCGTAATGCGGCGCGCTCTTGAATATGTTAAACAATTCAATGGTGTTATTGCTCAACATGCACAAGATCCAAGGTTAACTGTTGGTTCGCAGATGAATGAAGGTGAAGTTTCTTCACGACTAGGCCTCAAAGGCTGGCCCGCCGTTGCAGAGGAAGCAATCATTGCAAGAGATGTATTACTCGCAGAACATGTGCAATCCCGTCTACACATTTGTCACCTCACAACAGCCGGGGGAGTAGAGATAGTCCGCTGGGCTAAAGCACGAGGAATAAATGTGACGGCAGAAGTTACTCCTCACCACCTCCTTCTTACAGATGAGAGTGCAACTTCTTACGACCCAGTATTTAAGGTAAATCCGCCGCTTCGAACCCAAAATGATGTTCTTGCATTAAGACAAGCGCTAGCTGATGGCACCATCGATATTGTTGCCACCGACCACGCACCGCATCCAGTTGAAGCAAAAGAGTGTGAATGGCAGGAAGCTGCTTTCGGAATGCTCGGTCTGGAAACGGCTCTATCTATCGTAAATAAGACAATGGTTGAGAGCGGTTTGATGAACTGGGCCGCAGTTGCAGAACGTATGAGCGTTGCTCCGGCTCGAATCGCGGGTTACGCAGATCATGGCCAGGAGATTGCAGTGGGGTCCTTCGCGAATCTGACTGTGCTTAATCCAACACTCAAATCACGCGTGGATAGAGATCGCGTTGCCTCGCGCAGTCGTAATACTCCCTTCCATGGGATTGAATTGCCGGGTGTGGTTATCGCGACGTTCTTCAAGGGCAAAGCCACCTACAGCTTCGATGCCAAAACTTCCGAGATTAGCGCTGGTGGAAATTGATGCGTAAAGCTTTTTTAGTTTTAGACGATGGCCGCATTTTTGAAGGACGATCTTGGGCTGCAACAGGTAAGACTTTTGGTGAAGCTGTTTTTCAAACAGGCATGACTGGGTATCAAGAAACTTTGACTGATCCTAGCTATCACAAACAAGTTGTCGTGATGACTGCCCCACACATTGGAAATACTGGAGTAAATAGTGAAGATAATGAATCAGCGCGAATTTGGGTTGCAGGTTTTGTCGTCAGAAATCCGGCAACGCTTACCAGTAATTGGCGAAGCGAAAAAGATCTAGAAGCAGAGCTCATTGATCAAAATATCGTTGGGATACAGGGAATTGATACACGTGCACTTACTCGACATTTACGAGACCGTGGAGCAATGCGGGTAGGCATTTTTTCAGACCTTGAACTCTCGAGAGAAGAGATGGTTGTTGAGGTTCGCAAAGTCAGTCCTATGTCAGGTGCTTATTTATCGGAAGATGTTTCAACTTCTAAGCCATATGTAATCAAAGCAATCGGAGAGAAGAAATTTACTGTCGCAGCAATAGATTTGGGAATTAAAGGTGCTACTCCGAGGGCCTTAGCTGCACGAGGTGTAGAGGTTCATATATTGCCTTACAACGCAACCCTTGAAGATATTCAAGCGGTACATCCTGATGGAGTATTTCTTTCTAATGGTCCTGGAGACCCTGCAACAATGACACAGGTTATTGAAGTTGTTCGAGATGTATTGACCGCGGAGATTCCAATTTTTGGGATTTGTTTCGGGCATCAAATACTTGGCCGCGCACTTGGATTTGATACATTTAAATTGCAGTTTGGTCATCGCGGAATAAATCAACCAGTCTTAGACAAGAGCACAGGTAAGGTAGAAATCACCGCCCACAATCATGGGTTTGCACTTAAGGCTCCTACCGATGAAATTTTTTCTACCGTTTTCGGTACGGGCGAAGTTACTCACGTCAGTCTCAACGATGGTGTAGTTGAGGGTCTGCAACTCCTTGAACGTGGTGCTTTTAGCGTTCAGTATCATCCCGAAGCTGCAGCTGGGCCGCACGATGCCTCATACCTTTTTGATCGTTTTATTTCCTTAATGCAAAAGTATCCACGAACAGTTGGAGTGCTCTAATGGCGCGCGATTCGTCGATCAACAGCGTCTTAGTAATTGGCTCGGGACCAATCGTGATTGGTCAAGCATGTGAATTTGATTATTCTGGAACTCAAGCTTGCCGTGTATTGCGGGCCGAAGGAATTCGAGTAATTCTGGTTAATTCTAATCCGGCAACGATTATGACTGATCCAGAGTTTGCAGATGCAACTTATATAGAACCCATCACGCCAGAATTCATTGAGCGCATTATTGCCAAAGAACGTCCTGACGCCGTACTTGCAACTCTGGGTGGACAGACTGCTCTTAATGCTGCCATAGGACTTTATGAAGCAGGAACGCTAGAAAAGTACGGGGTTAAATTAATCGGTGCTGATGTAGCAGCTATTCAACGCGGTGAAAATAGGGAATTGTTCAGAGATATTGTTACAAAAGTTGGTGGCGAATCTGCTAAATCCAAGATTTGTCACACAATGGAGGATGTTCTTAAGGCGGTTGTTGAATTAAATTACCCTGTCGTAGTTCGTCCTTCTTTCACGATGGGTGGCCTTGGCTCAGGAATCGCTTTTGATGAAGATTCTCTTCGTCAAATAGCCGGTGCAGGCTTGCGACACAGTCCGACTTCGGAAGTTTTGCTTGAAGAATCAATCCTCGGCTGGAAAGAATATGAACTTGAAGTTATGCGCGATAAGGCCGATAACGTAGTAATCGTTTGTAGTATCGAAAATCTGGATCCAATGGGCGTTCATACCGGTGATTCGATAACTGTTGCTCCTGCTATGACTCTTACTGATGTTGAATTCCAGAAATTGCGAAACCTCTCAATCGACATTATTCGAGAAGTAGGTGTCGATACCGGTGGTTGCAATATTCAATTTGCCGTGAATCCCGATAATGGACGAATCATTGTTATCGAGATGAATCCTCGTGTTTCTCGCTCTAGCGCACTTGCTTCTAAAGCAACGGGTTTCCCGATAGCAAAAATTGCAACCAAACTTGCCATTGGTTACACCCTTGATGAAATTAAGAATGACATTACTCAAGTCACTCCCGCATCGTTTGAACCAACTCTTGATTACGTAGTAGTTAAAGCACCACGCTTTGCGTTTGAGAAGTTTGCAGATGCGGATCCAAGGTTGACGACAACGATGAAGAGCGTTGGTGAAGCCATGGCAATCGGTAGATCTTTTCCTGAAGCACTTATGAAAGCTCTTCGGTCATTGGAGAGAAAAGAAGCAATTTTTAAGTTCCCAGCCGAAGTTAATGACTCCGTAAAATCTGCGCTCCTCGTATCAATGACCGTCCCAACCGAATATCGCTTGCAGCAGGTACAAAGTGCCATGTGGGCGGGAGCCTCTATTGATGAAGTTTTTAACGCTACAAAAATTGATCGTTGGTACCTCCACCAGATAAGCCTCATAAATGCCGCTGCACGTGAAATCTCCAAACCAGGAGAACTTACCTATGAAATTTTAAAGAGCGCGAAGGAGATGGGTTTTTCTGATTCCCAAATCGCTTCTCTTCGTGAAACCACCGAGGAAGATGTTAGAAAAGCTAGACATCACTTAGAAATTCGACCGGTATACAAAACCGTTGATACCTGCGCAGCTGAATTCGAAGCATTTACGCCTTATCACTATTCAAGTTACGAAGAAGAGACTGAAGTTCGTCCTAGAACTAAGCCGGCTGTAATTATTCTAGGAAGTGGTCCAAATCGAATTGGGCAAGGTATTGAATTCGATTACTCATGTGTTCATGCTTCATTCACTCTACGTGAAGCCGGATACGAAACCATTATGATTAATTGCAATCCCGAAACAGTGTCAACTGATTACGATACAAGTGATCGTTTGTACTTTGAGCCCCTCACTCTTGAAGATGTATTAGAGATTGTTCATGCAGAAACTGTTGCAGGACCTGTACTGGGTGTAATTACCCAACTTGGCGGCCAAACTCCACTTGGATTAGCTGCTGGTTTGAAAGCAGCCGGTGTCAACATTCTTGGCACTTCCCCTGATGCGATAAATCTCGCGGAAGAGCGTGGTGCATTTGGACAGGTTCTAGCTGATCAAAAACTCAATGCCCCTAAGTTTGGAATGGCATCTACACAACAAGAGGCGATTGAAATTGCACATCAAATTGGTTATCCAGTTCTGGTGCGACCATCTTTCGTGCTCGGTGGAAGAGGTATGGAAATTGTTTACGATGATGCTTCTTTAGGTGGATTTATTTCGCGAGCAACCGATATCACCCCTGATCGTCCAGTTCTAGTAGATCGCTTTTTAGATAGCGCAATAGAGATTGATGTTGACGCTCTTTACGATGGAAATGAACTCTTTCTTGGTGGCGTGATGGAGCACATCGAAGAAGCTGGAATTCACTCCGGTGATAGCGCTTGCGTTCTTCCAGCTACGACTATTTCATCGGCGCAACATAATCAAATTCGTGAAGCAACTCTCAAAATTGCTACAGGAGTCGGCGTTCGTGGACTCATAAATATTCAGTTCGCAATCGCCGAGGGTCAACTCTATGTACTTGAAGCTAACCCACGTGCATCACGAACGGTTCCGTTTGTGAGTAAAGCCACTGGAGTACCCCTGGCCAAGGCTGCAGCAAGAATTTCATTGGGATCAACGATTACAGAATTAAGAACCGAAGGTCTACTTCCAGTAAGTGGAGATGGAGTGGCAAAGGGCATTTCCGTTAAGGAGGCCGTTCTTCCCTGGAATCGATTTAGAAGAACTGACGGCCGTGGCGTTGACGCAGTCCTTGGTCCCGAGATGCGCTCAACCGGTGAGGTAATGGGCATCGCAAAAACCTTTGGTGAAAGTTATGCAAAATCCCAAATCAGCTCTTTCGGTCCTCTTCCTAAGAGCGGAACAGTGTTTGTTTCCCTTGCTGACAAAGATAAAGATGCCGGAGTTGCAAGTGTTCGGGCCTTTATTGAGTTGGGATTTAAAGTACTTGCCACCGGTGGAACAGCGGACTATCTTGCAAATCGAGGAATACTCGCGCAGAAAGTTCGCAAGAATTCAGAAGGTACTGGTCCGATGGGCGAGCGCACAATTGTTGATTTACTCAACAGCGGTGAGATCGATTTAGTTATTAACACACCAGTTGGTCGAGGAACGAGAGCCGATGGTTGGGCGATTCGCACTGCTTCTATTCAGCGCTCGATACCTTGCATTACGACAATTCCTGGTTTTAGCGCGGCGGTTGAGGGGATTAAGGCGCTGCAAAAGGGCGATCTCGGAGTTCAATCAATTCAAGAATGGCTCAAATCCTAATGTCAGCCATCAATAAATCTGCACAGCAATTCCTAGCAACAATTGTGTCAAATAAACGAGTCGGCCAGTACCACCAAATTATTTTACAAGTAGGCGAAATAGTCGCCGCTTGCAAACCCGGTAATTTCATCGCAATTGCAGTAGGCGGAGATAACTCACGGATGATTTTGCGTAGAGCATTCGCGATATCACGCACCTCTCATACTGCAAGTTTTGGGGGCACTTTGGAATTAATCGTGGCTCCACATGGATCTGGATCAAAATGGCTCTGCCAACAGCAAGAAGGCGTTGAACTAGATGTTGTAACACCACTCGGTACTGCTTTTGGAATTCCCACCGAACCAGTCAATGCACTTTTAGTCGGCGGTGGATATGGTTCAGCGCCACTTTTTGGTTTGGCTGAGGTGTTAAAAAGTAGAGGATGTCGAGTCGACATGTTGCTTGGTGCCAGTACGGGTCAAAAAATTTATGCGCCAATGGAGGGAAAGAGGGCTGTTAATTCTCTTCGGATTTATACAGAAGATGGCAGCGTCGGAGAACGTGGCAGAGTAACTGACCCGATGTGGGCCATGATTGAAGATGGTTCAGTTGACGTGATTTACTCATGCGGCCCGATGGCGATGCTTCGCGCAATTTCAGATTTAGTTAACGATAGTGATGTAGTACATCAATGCGCTGTCGAGGAAGCAATGGCCTGTGGAATTGGTATTTGTATGACGTGCGTTCTTCCCGTTAAGAATGAGAATGGTTCTACTTCGATGCTTCGCTCCTGCATTGATGGCCCTGTTATGGACGGGTCCACGGTTCAATGGGATTTAGTTGGGCAAATTCCCGAGGCAAGCCAATGAAAGAATTTGATTTTGGTACGAATTTAGGGGGAGCGTGGTTCCCTGCGCCTATCTTCACTGCAAGTGGTTGTGCGAGTTCAGGAAAAGAGTTAGCTCAATTTTTTGCGCTCAAAGATATTGGAGCAGTTGTAACCAAATCGGTAATGACCAAGCCAAGATATGGAAGACCAACTCCTAGAATGGCTGAAACTCCATCTGGCATGTTAAATAGCATTGGCTTACAAGGACCAGGTATTGATTCGTTCTTAGCAAATGATGTTCCATGGTTGCTCGAACAAAAAGCGCGAGTAATAGTCTCTATTGCTGGTGAAACGGTTGAAGAGTATTCAACACTTGCGAGAAAAGTACGGGGTATTTCGGGTATTAGTGCCCTCGAAGTCAATATCTCTTGCCCAAATGTAGAAAACCGAGGACTTGTTTTTGCTTGTGATCCGGAAGCATCTAGACGAGTAATTGATGGAGTTCGAAAAACCATTGGGGGAGAGATTCCAATCATTGCCAAGCTCACTCCTGATGTTACGAATTTACCTTCGATTGCAAGTGGCGTAGTCGATGCAGGAGCTGATGGATTGGCCCTTATCAACACAGTTTTAGGAATGGTTATCAACTTAGAAACGTTGCGCCCGCACCTTGGTGGTAAAACTGGCGGACTATCTGGACCTGCAATTAGACCTGTTGCAGTACGTGCTATATATCAAGTTCATGAAGCTCTTCCTAATACACCAATTTTGGGAATGGGCGGAGTTTCCTCTGGTCGTGATGCACTTGAATTGATTCTTGCAGGCGCTTCCGGAGTCTCAGTTGGAACTGCAAGTTTTGGAAGTCCAACGGCAATACCTACCATTCAAAATGAATTACGGGATTTACTTATCGCTAAAGGTTTCAATTCACTTAAACAAGCTGTTGGTTATGCACATAGAGAGGTATCTTAAATGAAGGCACCGCTGATCCTCGCGTTGGATACTTCAGATATCGATACAGCAAAAGCTTGGGTTGAAGCAACACATGAGAGTGTTGCGGTATATAAATTAGGGCTGGAGTTTTTTCTGAATTTTGGCCATGCAGGTGTACGAGCAATTCAAAATGTTACTGACGCTGATATTTTTCTTGATCTCAAACTCCATGACATTCCGCATACTGTCGCGGGTGCAGCTCATGCGATTTCATCTTTGAAACCTCGATTTTTGACTATCCATGCTTCAGGTGGTCCAGCAATGATCAAGTCCGCCGTTCAAGCAGTTCCAGATATCGAAATCACTGCCGTAACAATTCTTACATCATTAACAGAGTCCGATTTATTTCAGATTGGATTTTCAAATAATTCGTTAGAAAGTGCAGTTGCGCTTGCGAAAATGGCAGTTGAAAATGGAGCCAAGGCAATTGTTTGTTCCCCTCTTGAAGTTGGCGCTATTAGAAGCGCTGTGGGAGTTCAAACAACACTTATTACCCCCGGGGTACGACCGCTTGCAGATGTAGGCAAGGATGATCAAAATCGCACGATGACACCGAAAGAAGCGATTTCCAACGGAGCTTCATTCGTTGTCATCGGTAGACCAATCACCAATGAATGGAAAAACGGACGAAGTGCTATGCGCTCTCGCGCCGCCGAAATTGCCACAGAACTTATGGATCAGAAAAAATAGTCACGAAATGTCTAAACCACCTGTATTAACCCCCGAGCAGCGAAGAGCGGCTTTAGAGAAAGCAAAACAATTTCGACAACGTCGATCGGTGGTAAAAAGCGATATAAAGGCCCAGAAATTGACCGTTTCTCAAGTAATTGATTTGGCCCAGAACGATGAAGCAGTTGCCAAAATGCGAGTCATAGAACTTATTGAATCAGTACCTGGCGTCGGTAAAATCCGCGCACAAAGTCTGATTTCTAAATTAGATATATCTCCATCGCGTAGAATTGCTGGATTAGGGGCACATCAGCGTGCAAATATTGTTAAGGAGTTCGCATTGCCTATCGACTCATCGGCACATGGCCGACTCGTCGTACTTTCTGGCCCCGGAGGCGTGGGCAAGAGTTCAGTTGCAAAAGCCCTTCGACTGCGCGATGAATTCTGGGTGAGTGTTTCGGCCACTACAAGAGCTCCACGAATCAATGAGAAGAATGGCGTGGATTACTTTTTTTATAGTGATGAAGAATTCGATCAGGCAATTAAAGATGGAAAATTTCTAGAATGGGCATCATTTGCCGGAGCAAGATATGGAACACCAAAGCAGCCTGTTATGTCGGCTCTTGCAGAAGGTAAGAATGTGCTGTTGGAGATTGATATCGATGGAGCAAAACAAGTAAAAGCACATGAACCAAGTGCGCTATTAGTCTTTCTCGAACCTCCGACATGGGAAGAACTTGTGGCACGCCTTGAAGGTCGTGGCACGGATTCAGAAGAGAGGAGGGCTGCGCGACTTGCCCTGGCCCAAGAAGAATTGGCGCAGGCCTCGTATTTCGATAAATCACTCGTGAACGACCAGGTCGATGCTGTAGTGGAGCACCTGATAGTCTTGGCCTCTTCGTAAGCAAAAATAATTCTTGGCAGGAGAAATAAATGGACGGTATTACTAATCCACCAATCGATGAACTTCTAGATAAGAGCGGTTCTAAGTACAGCCTTGTTCTTTATGCAGCAAAGCGTGCTCGCCAAATCAATGCTTACTATTCACAACTTGGTGAAGGCCTTCTCGAATATGTCGGTCCACTTGTTGACACACATGTACATGAGAAGCCCCTTTCGATTGCACTTCGTGAGATTAATGATGGTCTCTTGACTATCGAAAATCTTGAACCAACTGCATAAATCGCAAAGGTAGAAAATGTCACGTAGTCGGGAGATTGTTCTCGGCATTGGCGGGGGAATTGCAGCATATAAATCTGCAGACCTTCTGCGACGCCTTAAGGATCGTGGTTATTTGGTGACAGTTGTCCCAACTCCATCAAGCCTAAATTTCGTTGGCGCTGCAACTTGGGAAGCCCTTTCAGGCCGACCGGTAACAACTGAAGTTTGGGAAAAAGTTGAGGAAGTAAGGCACGTAACACTTGCAAAAAAAGCTACTGCCGTACTGATTGCGCCAGCAACTGCTGATTTAATCGCTCGTATTGTTCAAGGGCGAGCAGATGACTTATTAACAAATGTTGTGTTGGCAACTTCGGCGCCGATCTTCATCGTTCCGGCAATGCATCCTGAAATGTGGGCCAATAAATCGACCAGAGCAAACGTCAAAACCCTTCGCGATCGTGGGGTATTCGTTATGGAACCAGATGTCGGTCGTCTTACTGGTAGTGATATTGGCCAGGGGAGATTTCCGGATACATCGTCCATCATTTCTGCTTTTGAAGGTGAGTTGGGTTTTAAGCAGGATTTAATAGGTAAACGTGTATTGGTAAGCGCCGGAGGAACTCGAGAAGCAATCGATCCGGTCCGTTACATCGGAAATCGGTCAAGCGGAAAGCAAGGAATAGCTATTGCCCAAGCAGCTTTTGAAAGAGGCGCCGAAGTCTGTTTAGTGTTAGCCAACTCTTCAATAGCAGTTACACCCGGAGTCAGTGTCGTGAATGTAGAAACCGCGGACCAAATGTTTAGCGCCCTGTCTAATGAATTTCAAAAAAGCGACCTTCTCTTTATGAGCGCTGCTATCGCAGATGCAAAACCATCGCAATTTTCACCTGCAAAGATCAAGAAAGATGACTTACATCAAATCGAGTTAACAAAAAATCCCGATATTTTGAGCGCACTTTCCAGTAATAAAACTCAGCAGCGAATCGTGGCTTTTGCGGCTGAAACAAACGACGATGAAATTAAAGCTTTGGAAAAGATGAAATCTAAGGGTGCGGATTTCATATATCTCAATAATGTAAGCAATGGCGAAATTTTTGGCCAGGATCGAACTTCTGGCACAATTATCAGCAAAAGTGGCGCTCCACACAAAGTTCAGGACATATCTAAAGACACGCTAGCCCATCTTCTTCTCGATTTAGCCTCAGTTAAGTTAGATTAATCCAATGTCTAAGCGCTTATTTACCTCAGAATCTGTAACCGAAGGTCATCCAGACAAGATTGCAGATCAGATTTCTGATGCAATTCTCGATTCACTTCTGTCTCAAGATATCAAGTCTCGCGTAGCGGTAGAAACTCTCATCACGACCGGTCAGGTTCACGTAGCGGGTGAAGTAACAACCAATGGTTACGCAGATGTAATGGGCATTGTTCGCGAAACAGTAGTAGGTATTGGCTATGACTCTTCGATCAAGGGTTTCGATGGAAATAGTTGCGGTGTATCGATTTCGATCGGTCAGCAATCGCAAGACATTGCGCAAGGTGTAGACGATGCCTATGAAAATCGCATTACTTCTTCGGTAGACCCACTCGATCTGCAGGGTGCCGGAGATCAAGGTTTGATGTTTGGTTATGCATGCGATGACACAAAGGAGTTAATGCCTCTTCCCATTTGGTTAGCTCATGAACTTGCACAACAACTCTCAGCTGTTAGAAAATCTGGACAACTTGCGTATCTTCGCCCAGATGGTAAGACTCAAGTAACAATTGAATACGATGGGGATAAGGCAGTTGCGCTCGATACGGTTGTAATCTCGAGTCAGCACGCAGAAGAAGTTGATGTTGCAAAACAACTGACTCCTGAGATTATTAAATACGTTATCGACCCCGTATTAGCCAAAATTGATTTGCCAAGGAAAGATCTTCGCACCCTGATTAACCCAACAGGTCGTTTTGTTATTGGTGGGCCAATGGGCGATGCGGGGCTCACGGGACGCAAGATCATCGTTGACACGTACGGAGGTATGGCTCGTCATGGTGGCGGTGCCTTCTCTGGAAAAGATCCATCCAAGGTTGACCGCTCTGCGGCATATGCAATGCGGTGGGTTGCCAAGAATGTTGTAGCCGCAGGTTTAGCTCGCCGATGCGAAGTGCAGGTTGCTTATGCAATTGGAAAAGCTCAACCGGTTGGTGTTTTTGTTGAAACATTTGGGACAGAGACTATTGCCGTATCAAAAATCCAGGACGCAGTTCTTTCAGTCTTTGATCTTCGTCCAGCTGCGATTATTCGGGATTTAAATTTGCTTCGTCCTATTTATTCCAAAACTGCGGCTTACGGTCACTTCGGACGCGAACTTCCAGAATTCGCTTGGGAATCAACTTCCCGTGTCGAAGCACTTCGCGCCGCCGTTAAGTAAAGGCCAATTAAAAGTGGCAGATGTGAAGCCACTTCGTTTGAAGAGTCAAAAAAGTAAAGGAAAAACAACTCACACAAACTTTTCAGATCATCTCGCACGAGTAATTGTTGACACTGGATTACTTCACTTGGATGGCTATTACGACTATCTCGTACCTTTAGAACTACAGGAAAAAGTTTTGCCTGGGACGCGTCTCTTGGTTCCATTTGGCACTCGTACCTTAGAAGCAATCGTCTTCGAACGAGTACCAATGATCACCTCTTCAGGATTTAAATCTATTGAAAGCGTAATATCGCCAATTCCAGTCTTTACAGATGGTGTATTGAAACTTATTTTATCTTGCGCAGAACGCTGGTCGGCGAACCCTTACGACATCGTAAAAGCAGCTTTACCTGCCAGAGTTGCTAGCGTTGAAAAGCATTTCCCAAAGATAGACAAGCGTTCCGATGTCGCAAGAAATAAGGTACGAAGGGTCTTTTACCAATTCTCACCCCTAGAAAATGAGTTTCATTCATTGTCGGCAATGGCGGTAAAGGCAGAAAAATCAGGAGGAGTAATTCTTCTTGTGCCGGATGAACGTGATGTCGATGAACTCTGTGAAGCTTTTCGGATTTTATATCCAGATACTGTTTATGCTCGGTTAGATAGTTCTCTCTCACGTACTGATCGTTATTTCAATTTTCTCAAAATTGCCCAAGGGGAAGTACCGATTATTGTCGGCACCCGAAGTGCAATATTTGCACCAGTTGCAAATTTACAAACCATAATCTTGCATCGAGATACTTCAGAGTCGTATTACGATCCAAGATCACCGGGGTGGAATGCACGGGATGTCGCACTTATTCGTTCAGCGAATGAGTCGGTTTCTCTGGTCATTACAGGCCATTCGCCCAGTTCGGAAGTGGCAAGACTCATTGAAAGCAAATGGCTCTCTGCTACAGCAAAACGAGTTCGTTTGAATGTAACGTCTTATGCCCAGCAAATGGGTGAACTTTTGCCGAACAGAATTTTTGCAGAGATTCGAGAGGCCCTGCGACATGGTCCCGTTTTGTTCTTGACACCACGTAAAGGTTATTCAGCCTCTATTACCTGTTCAAAATGTCGTAATGAAGCCCGCTGCGATTGCGGTGGCAAACTATTCAAGAAATCTGCAGGTAGTTCTCCCCAGTGTGCACACTGCTCAAAAGAATTTCCACTGTGGAAGTGCAATTGGTGCGGCGGTGATAGACCTCATCTACTTGGAAGAGGATCGCAGAGATTTGCGGAGGAACTCGGTCGCGCATTTTCAGGTCAATCCATTCTCTCTTCTGAGGGAGATCACATCTTGAAAGATATCCCCGCGCGTCCTGCGATAGTTATCTCCACGCCAGGATCGATACCTCGAGTCGAAAATGGATATAGCGCAGTTGTGGTACTGCAGGGAAATCAATTTTTTTCACAGTCAGATATGCGCTCACATGAAAGGGCTCGTGCGCAAATATTTCAAGCTGCATCAAGAGTCTGCTCTGGCGGAAAGATTATGCTTGTTATTGATTCTTCACATCCGATCACCGCTTCAATTGCACGGTGGAATCCTTCGCTTTTATCTTCACGTGAATTAGTTGATAGGCAAGAAGCTTCCCTTCCGCCATATTATCGATCTGTACAGATCTCCTCGCAGCCTAAAGAAGCGACCTCCTTAATTGAAGGATTCAAAAAATCTTTAACGAATAAACGATTACCCGCGACCACAAGAATTCTGGGTCCCGCTCTTCAAACTGATGGAAGTGTCAAAATATTACTTCTGGTGGATTTACGTGATGCTCCGCTACTTCTGACTTTTATTCATGAGTTTATGAGAAGACGCAGCGTTTCGAAGAAACCCGCACTCAAGTACCGAGTGGATCCATATTCCCTGACGTAATCTTGATTTAGGTTAGAATACGTTTATGTCTATTCAACCAATTCGCCTCTTTGGAGATCCCGTCTTGGTTACTCCGGCATCACCAGTTATTGATTTTGACAAAGAATTACGATCCTTGGTTTCAGATTTAACAGAAACAATGCTGGAAGCGCCAGGAGCTGGACTTGCAGCGCCGCAAATCGGAGTTCCGCTTCGAGTTTTCGTTTGGGATATTGATGATGAACTTGGCCATTTAATTAATCCCACCCTTGATTTGAGTGATGAAATGCAAGACGGAGAGGAAGGCTGCTTAAGTTTTCCCGCCTTGAGTTATGAAACGCCAAGAGCTTTGAGGGCTGTGGCCAAAGGATGGAATATGTTTGGTGAGCCGGTGACAATCGAAGGAAGTGATTTATTGGCTCGCTGTTTACAACACGAAACTGATCACCTAGATGGAATTGTTTTCATTGATCGCCTAGGCCCAGAAGAGCGTAAGTTGGCAATGAAAGAGATACGCGAATCAGAATGGTTTGGCACGGCTTTAGATTCTGGAATTAACCCAACAATTAGAGTTTCTCCACATAATATGTTCGGTAAAGGCCTGTAGTGCGTTTAGCTGTGGCAGCAACTCCTAGCATTGCGATACCGACACTGCGTGCGTTATCGGATTCCGAGCATGATCTAGTTGCAATTATTACCCAGCCCGATCGAGGAGCTGGTCGGGGTAAAGAATTAAGACAAACTCCGGTAGCCAGCTGGGCCATTTCAAATGAAATCCCTCTTCTCAAACCCTTGGATTCCGACGAACTCATCGAGATATCGGAGTCTGTTGAGTGTGTAGTAACTGTTGGATATGGAGTTATTCTTCCTGAATCAATTATTAACTTGCCCAAACACGGGTATTTAAATCTACATTTTTCGCTTCTGCCAAAATGGCGTGGAGCTGCACCGGTGCAGAGAGCGATTCAAGCAGGTGAAAAAGAGACTGGCGTAAGCATTTTTAAACTAGATCGTGGCATGGATACCGGGCCTATTTATCTTCAGAAGAAGATAGCCATTCCCGATGAATTCCGTTCGCAGGAACTCTTTGAGGCCCTTAGCGAGATTGGTGCCATGGCTGTTCTGGAAACCCTTCAAGGCATTGATGAAGGAGTCAAACCAATTCCTCAGAGCGAAAATAACGCGACCATCGCGGCTAAGATTTCAAAAGAAGAGGCAAGAATTGAATGGAATCTTTCAAGTTCGCAAATTTTTAGAAATATCAAGGCTTTTTATCCAGCTCCCATCGCATGGACGCTCTTTAGAAATGAAGTTGTGCGAATAGAGTCGGCAAAAATCTCGGGCATGGATGACTTAACTCCGGGAGAATTAAGAGTAATAAACCGAGGACTTCATGTTGGGACTCAAGATGGGGCGCTGGAAATATTGACTATCGTGCCTGCCGGCAAAAAATCAATTGATGTTGGTTCTTGGTTAAATGGGGCCCGTATTCAGGGCAATGAACGATTTGAATAAACCGCGAAGCTCCACCTTTAAATCGCCGAAACCGGATGCCCCAAGACTTTTGGCCTTTGATTTACTCACCGAGGTTAATCGTAATGGTGGGTACTCGAATCTTTTACTCCCGCAAGCGCTCTCATCTTCTAAATTTGAAGCTAGAGATAAGGGATTCGTAACGGAACTTCTATACGGAACGCTTCGAATGCAGGGTCGCCATGATTATATTTTGAGTCAGGTCAGTGATCGTCCATGGATAGAAGTTGATGTCGGAATTGTTGACGTGGCAAGGCTTGGTGCCCATCAACTTTTTGAAATGCGCGTACCCATTCATGCTGCTGTCTCAGCCACCGTTGAGCTTGCTCGCAAAGTTTTGGGGGAGTCGAAGGCTTCCTTTGTAAATGCACTGCTTCGTAAAGTCAGTGTTAAGACTCTTGATGAATGGTTAGAGCCAGTTTCTGATATTAAAGATGATGTAACCCGGCTCTCTATTTTGCACTCTCATCCCGAGTGGATCGTTTCTGCATACTTTGATCTCTTGAAGAATTTCGACGAAGTTGCGAGTGCCTTAGCTGCAAACAATGTTCCGGCACAGCCCACTTTCGTCACGTGGCCAGGACGTTCAACTCAAGAAGAATTATTGGCTTTGGGTGGCCAGGTGACGAGTTACTCACGATACGGCGCTCGTATGGATGTTATTCCATCACAAGTTGAGGCCGTTATTCGAAGACGTGCGGGTGTACAAGACGAAGGTTCACAACTAGTTGCGCAGATTTTTGCCGATGCTGCAGGCGATAAAGAAAATTGGCTCGACATCTGCGCTGGTCCCGGGGGGAAAGCTGCGCTTCTTGCAAGCATTGCAAAGGTAAATTCTAAGAATTTCACTGCGAATGAATTATCAGAACCTCGCGCCGGATTGGTTGCCCAAGTTGTTGATGGTGCCCGTGTATGGACTTCAGATGCACGCGATATCGCCTCTCATAACGAGTTCTTTGATGCAATTTTGGCTGATGTGCCATGCACCGGATTAGGCGCCCTTCGTCGCCGGCCAGAAGTGCGGTGGAGACGATCTGTTCTAGATTTGCGCGCACTGACAGAGCTACAACAAGAAATTTCGGATTCGGCCATTAGCATTCTTAGCGTCGGAGGTATTTTTGGATATGCAACATGTTCGCCACATTTAGCAGAAACCAGAATTGCAATTGCAGATATTTTGAAGCGGCACCCAAATCTCAAGCAAATTTCTGTAGAGGCATTGCTTCCTGGCAATCTACACAATGCCACAACCAATGGTGCGTTAACGCTCTGGACGCATCGACATGCCACAGATTCAATGTTTCTCGCTCTTTTTGAGAAAATCTCTTAGGCTAATTTCATGACATCAGAAGTGCGGATAACGCCGAGTATTTTGAATGCGAATTTTGAAGACCTTGAAAATGAAATTTCTCGAATTGCACAGGTCTCCGACCTCTTACACCTTGACGTTATGGACAATGTATTTGTTCCGAATTTCACCTTTGATTTTGCTTCGGCAAGCGCACTGATTGGTAAGAGCGAGATTCCCGTTGATGCCCATTTGATGGTTGCAGATGTAGATTTAATTGCACCGCAATACGCCCAAATCGGTTGTGCCAGTGTCACAATCCATGCTGAAGCAACCAAAGATATAACACGCACCTTGAAAGAAATTCGCGGCGCCGGAGCGAGATCAGGTTTGGCGTTAAAACCGGCTACGAAATTTCATGACTACATTCGTTACATCGACGATGTAGATATGTTTTTAGTAATGACCGTAGAACCTGGATTTGGCGGTCAAAAATTCATGGCCGAAATGTTGCCAAAAATTTCCGAAATTAGAGCCGCCGTTGGCGATCGACCCATTTGGTTGCAAGTAGACGGTGGAATTTCCGAATCTACAATCGCCATGGCCTGCGAAGCTGGGGCCGATACTTTTGTTGCCGGAAGTGCTGTATTTAATTCCGAAGACCCGGCGCAAATGGTGCGTTCACTGCGCGCTTTAGCGCAGGCTGTGCAAAAATAAGCCACACGTTGTTCCGGGGGTCGGTGTAATTCCGAACCGGTGGTTAAAGTCCACGACCCGTTAGAAGCCATCTAACGGTTGATTTGGTGAAATTCCAAGACCGACAGTTAAAGTCTGGATAAAGGAACAAAACATCAGAGCATTGGGTTCTTCTATGCTGCTTTTGTTTTGATCAAACGTCCACGGAACCTTTAATCGAAAGGTTCATCAATATGTCAATACTTCAATGGTTTTTTGAAGCAACGATTAATTTCGGCTCAAAAACTCTAGCTGTTCGAGAAATAGTCGGCGGAGTTCTGGGTATAACAAGTGCTTTCCTTGGTATGAAAAGGCTCGTATTAGCTTGGCCAATTGGAATTATTGCCGATGGTTTACTCTTCACAGTTTTCCTTGGCGCTGTATTCTCTTTTGGAGATTCTGCTCAGCATGCAAATTTCTATGGACAGGCAGGACGAAATCTTCTCCTGATCATCGTCAGTATTTATGGGTGGGTGCGATGGGCTGCACATAAGAGAAACGGTGGAGCTTCTACGCCTGCAGTAAATCCTCGATGGACCACCACTAAAGAGAAAATGGTTTTGATTCCTGCGATTGCTATTTTCTATCTTGCCTCCTATCAGCTATTCAAGGCTCTTGGAGAGTCTGGAACATGGCTCCTAGTTGATACATGGATTTTCACAGGTACCGCTCTGGCCACTTTTGGCATGAGTCGAGGTTACGTAGAGTTTTGGCTCGTTTGGGTAGCAGTTGATTTAGTTGGAGTGCCTTTTGCTTTCAGCAATGGTTACTACCCAACTGGAACTCTTTACGCGCTCTATCTTCCATTCGTGATCTGGGGCTTCTTCTCATGGCTGCGAATTCAAAATAGCGAGAAGAAAGAAGCGCGCGTCTAGTAAACTTCGCCACATGAAGTCTTTCGATTCACTCTGGGCCGAACTTGCTGAGATAGCGATTTCACGCCCAGAGGGATCGGGGACGGTGGCAGCCCTTGATGCGGGTGTGCACGCGATTGGAAAAAAGATAATCGAAGAGGCTGGTGAGGTTTGGTTGGCCGCTGAGCATGAGAGCGCGCAGGCGCTAGCCGAAGAAATCAGTCAACTTATTTATCATCTTCAAACTTTGATGCTGGCACGCGGACTTAAGCCAGAAGATGTTTACAAATTCCTTTAGCGCACATTTATAGAGAAGAGATAGAAATGCTACGAATCGCAGTTCCCAATAAAGGTTCACTTGCAGAAGCATCGATATCGATTCTTAAAGAAGCTGGTTATCAGCAACGCACAGATTCTCGAGATTTAGCGCTTACCGATCTAGGGAACTCTGTTGAGTTCTACTATCTTCGCCCTCGTGATATCGCAATTTATGTTGGATCAGGGGAGTTAGAGGCCGGTATTACTGGTCGAGATTTGCTTATTGACTCAGGAGCAGATGCAGAGGAGATTCTCTCTTTAGATTTTGGTTCCTCTACTTTTCGCTTTGCAGGACCAACGGCAGCGAAATTTTCCGTTAAAGATATTTCAGGTAAACGCGTTGCAACGGCCTATCCGGGTCTCGTTGAAAAACACCTAAAGAGCCTTAATATAAATTCATCAATCGTTAGACTCGACGGAGCGGTCGAGAGCAGCGTACGTCTTGGGGTAGCAGACTTAATTGCTGATGTTGTCAGTACTGGTAATACTCTGCGCCAAGCTGGATTAGAAATATTCGGAGAGCCAATACTTACGAGTGAAGCAATTCTTATCAAAGGACGCGGAGTTGTTTTACCACCTGAACTTAATATTTTGATGCGTCGCTTGCAGGGCGTTGTTACTGCGAGGCAGTTTGTATTGCTTGATTATGATGTGCCGAAAGCGCAATTGGAACAAGCTTGCGCGATAACACCGGGACTTGAATCGCCCACTATTTCGCCATTGCAGAAAGAAGATTGGGTGGCCGTTCGAGCCATGGTCTTGCGTACTGACACCAATCGCGTGATGGATGAACTTTGGGCCCTTGGAGCCCGTGGAATTCTGGTGGCAGATATCCACGCTTGCAGACTTTAGAGTTATCTAATAGTTGTAGAACCAGCTTCTTCAACATCCTCGCGCGATATACCTAAGAGATAAAGAACCGAATCTAGATAGGGAGCATTTAGCGTGCTATCAGCAGCGGCTTGCACCGCAGGTTTGGCATTGAAGGCAATTCCAAGACCTGCCAAAGAAATCATGTCAAGGTCATTTGCTCCGTCACCTATTGCAATCGTCTGAGCTATTTCTATTCCATGCTCTGCTGCAAATTCACGAAGTGCGGTTGCTTTGGCCGCACGATCAATAATTGGGCCTGTCAGTCCGCCGGTGAGTTTGCCATCTCTTATTTCGAGATTATTGGCACGATAGTGCTGGATGCCTAAATCCTTCAAAATTGGTTCGATTACTGATGTAAATCCACCCGAAACAACAGCGACATGATGGCCCAATTTCTGCAGAGTCTTAACAAGGGTCCGCGCACCGGGCGTTAGAAGAATTTCATTGCGAACTTCATCCAAAACGCTTTCGGGTAAGCCTTTGAGCAGCGCAACTCTTTGCCGCAGGCTTGCCTCGAAATCTAATTCACCTCGCATCGCTGATTCGGTTATTGCGGCTACCGCAGTTGCTACACCGGCTTTTGCTCCAAGTAGTTCAATAACTTCTTGTTGTATAAGAGTTGAGTCAACATCCATCACTACAAGCTTGACCGCAAAACGCATCAAACCGCCGGGGGAGACTGCTATATCTACGCCGCTTTGCGCTGAGACTACAGCTAGTGATTTGCGTAAAGCCGTCGCGTTCGTTCCAGAGACAACAAACTCTATTGCGGTAACAGGATAGCTAGCTGTGCGATGTATACGCTCGATATTTCCCGATTCCTTAGCGATAATTGTTGCTATTTTTGCGATGGATCCTGGTATCAATGGGTTACCAATTGCAACGACATGAATGAGTCCGCTCTTGGCCGCAATTGAAGCGGGTGAATTATTTTCAAACGATGAAGCGATATCTATTCCCAACCTGTTTGCGCATTCATTTAAATCTTCTTCAATCGACTTCGCGTGTGCAGGATTTAGAGAAATCAATATAGTTAGGATTAAGCGGTCTCGGATTACGACTTGTTCAATATCTACGACGTTGACTTGAAAAGGTTCGAGCGCTTCAAATATCGCGCTAGTTATCCCTGGCGTATCGAGTCCAGAAACAAGTATCAAGCC
>CAFBLW010000005.1_pt1 | contig 24426 bp, 26 predicted proteins | sample 7268291 | NCBI WGS metagenome assembly CAFBLW01 (sample SAMEA6814045, study PRJEB35770) | uncultured Candidatus Planktophila sp. | biome: Freshwater; feature: Freshwater reservoir; material: water | place: Czech Republic | collected 2017-05-23 | depth 30m m
TAGGGATATTTATTAATTCGATACTAAATGCGCTCTCCTGTAGATGCATTGAAGAGGTGAACAGCTGATTGGTTAACGCCAACTGTAATTTTGTCTCCCGGCATAGGTGGATTCTTTGGATCCCAGCGAACAATAACTTGTGCAGCCTCATCCGATGAGTTCGCAAACTTAACGTTCGGATCTGCCGGCTTTCCGTAGACGAATGCATCTGCTCCGAGTTCTTCCACAACTTCCACTTGTACGTGGAAGCCAGATGAAGCTGGAGTGAAACTTTCTGGGCGAATGCCAACAGTTACCGATGAACCTGCACTTGCTGGAACATCAATTGCAAGATCACCAAGCATCGCTTTTCCTCCAGAACCTGAGGCGTTGAGAAGGTTCATCGCTGGCGATCCAATGAATCCTGCAACGAATGCATTCGCTGGATTGTCATACAAATTTCGAGGTGTATCTACTTGTTGAAGTAGTCCATCTTTAAGAACTGCAACGCGATCACCCATCGTCATCGCTTCGACCTGGTCGTGAGTTACATAAACAGTTGTGATTCCCAAACGACGCTGAAGAGCTGCAATTTGTGTGCGAGTTGCAACGCGCAACTTCGCATCAAGGTTTGAAAGTGGTTCGTCCATAAGAAATACCTGAGGTTCGCGAACAATCGCGCGACCCATAGCTACGCGCTGACGCTGTCCACCTGAAAGAGCCTTTGGCTTGCGATCTAGGTATGGTTCAAGGTCGAGCAACTTAGCTGCTTCATTTACGCGACGATCGCGTTCTTCTTTTGGAGTTCCGGCGATCTTAAGTGCGAATCCCATGTTCTCTGCAACAGTCATGTGCGGATAAAGTGCATATGACTGGAAGACCATTGCAATGTCACGATCTTTTGGAGCGACATTTGTTACGTCGCGATCGCCAATTAAAATTCGTCCGCCATCAATTTCTTCAAGGCCCGCCAACATTCGAAGTGATGTTGACTTACCGCAACCTGATGGTCCAACAAGCACAAGGAATTCACCGTCTTTAACAGTGAGGTTGAGTTTGTCGACTGCAGGTTTCGCAGTTCCTGGATAAATTCGTGAAGCGTTTTCGAAAACTACTGATGCCATGCGTAAATCTCCTTCTCCGGGCAGGTACGTGCCCGACGGTCCAAGGATGAAGGTGTTAGCCGGTTGGCTAGCGGTAGAAGGCTAGGGCACGCGAGCTTTTAATTGCAAGGGCTAGACTTAAACCATCATGGAGTCTCACTCGATTGGCTCACTTCTTGGCAATTTAGCCACTGTTGCAGCCCTGATCCTCGTCGCATCACTTTTCGTAGCAGCCGAGATTGCACTCATCTCATTACGTGAAAGTCAGATTCGCCAGCTCGCTTTAAAAGGAAAACGTGGCGCTCGTGTTGCAAAACTTGCCGAAAACCCAAATCGTTTCTTAGCTGCTGCACAAGTTGGAGTAACTGTTTGCGGATTTCTTTCTGCAGCACTTGGTGCTGAAAGACTTGGAATATATGTAATTCCTGAGTTAGTAAAACTTGGCCTAACAGACGAGGCAGCTAATACGGTTTCCCTCATTGGCGTCACACTCGTTATCGCTTATTTTTCTCTTGTCTTTGGAGAACTAGTTCCAAAGCGACTAGCTCTTTATCGCACAGAAGAAATTTCACTTGCCAGCGCTGGAATAATTGATGTACTGGCAAAGTTCTTCCGTCCAGTTATCTGGTTGCTTTCACATTCAACAGATATTGTCGTGCGAATTTTTGGAATAGATCCAAAAGAACAACGTAGCCAAATGTCTGAAGAAGAGCTTCTAGATTTAGTTACCGGTCACTCAGCACTCACAGATGAAGAGCGCGACATTGTTGAAGAAGTATTTAACGCATCTGAACGTGAAGTTCATGAAATTATGGTTCCTCGCACCGAAGTTGATTTCATGGATGCCTCCCTCTCTATCAGCAAGGCCATTGCACTTGCCGTTGAAAAATCTCATTCGCGATATCCAGTTGTACGTGGATCAACGGATGAAGTAATTGGATTTATTCACGTACGTGACTTGCTTGATACTTCACTTGTTAATAGCACGGGAAAGATTCAAGAATTAGTGCGAAACATTATGTTTTTGCCTGGCACAAAAGGCGTATTGCCGGCTCTGACTGAAATGAGAAACCAAAGGCAACATCTGGCAATTGTCTTGGATGAGTACGGAGGCACTGATGGAATAGTGACCTTAGAAAATCTAGTTGAGTGCCTAATCGGTGACATTAAAGATGAATACGACGCTGATGAAAGCGAAGTTTCTGCGAAGTCGCGTACCGGTGATTTTGAAATTGATGGGTTAATTTCAATTGAGGATCTTAAAGAAAAGACTGGTGTGGAGATTCCAGATGGGCCCTATGAGACAGCAAGTGGATTTGTCATGCATTATTTAGGTCGAATCCCCGTGGCACACGATGTTGTAAGCATTAATGGTGTCCGCTTTACCGTCCTTACAATGGAAGGAAAACGCGCAGGGCAGTTATTAATCTCTCGTAACTACTGATTCATGCGAGAATTACGCCCATGACATTGAAGAGAGTCTTATCTGGCATTCAGCCAACTAGTGACTCGTTCCATCTAGGAAATTATCTTGGTGCGGTTAAACAATGGGTCGAACTCCAAGATGGGCATGATGCTTTTTACTGCATAGTTGATTTACACGCTCTGACAGTCGAAACCGATCCTAAGTTGATGCGTAAGCGAACACTGATTTCAGCTGCTCAGTTATTGGCGCTCGGAATTTCTCCTGAGAAGGCAACTCTTTTTGTTCAATCTCAGGTTCCACAACACAACCAACTTGGTTGGATTATGGAGTGTCTTACAGGTTTCGGCGAAGCAAGTCGCATGACTCAATTTAAAGATAAGTCACAGAAGTCAGGCACAGACACAACACGAGTTGGTCTTTTCACGTATCCAATGTTGATGGCGGCAGATATTTTGCTTTACCAGACACATTTAGTTCCGGTTGGTGAAGATCAACGCCAACATATCGAACTCACACGTGATATTGCTGAGAGATTTAATTCAAAGTATGGAAAAACTTTTGTTGTGCCAGAGGGATACATTCTCAAAGAGGGCGCAAAGATTTACGACATAGCCGAACCAACAGCAAAGATGAGTAAGTCCTCAGGTACTGGCGCAGGTCTCATTGAGATTATGGATTCACCCGAAACAAATTTAAAGAAGATTAAGAGCGCGGTAACTGATGCAGGCCGCGAAGTAACTTTTGACTCCGTTAATAAACCAGGGATTAGCAATCTTCTCACCATTCACAGCGCACTATCTGGACGCACTATCAAAGAACTAGAAAATGAGTTCGATGGAAAAGGTTATGGCGACTTTAAATCAGCAGTGGCTGAAGTGGTTGTCGAGTATCTTCGCCCGATTCGCTCTAAGGCACTTGAACTCTTAGAAGACGAAGCGCACCTTGTAAAGATCTTGCACGAAGGTGCTGCTAAAGCACAAGCCGTGGCATCTAAGACGTTGGAAGGTACCTACAAGAATTTGGGGCTAGTTCTTTAAGATTATGCGTCTGCTATTTCGCAGAGAACAGTTCCGCTCGAAACCGTTTCTCCAATAACAGCTTTTAGATTCTTAATCACACCACTCTTGTGTGCATTCAGTGGCTGCTCCATCTTCATCGCCTCAAGGACAATGATCAAATCCCCAACTTCAACTTTTGCACCCTCTGCAACTGCAACTTTCACAACAGTTCCCTGCATCGGGCTCGAAAGAGAAGTACCACCTGCGCCACCTGCAGCTGATTGCTTGGCTCGATGGCGTTTCACAACTGGCTCTGGAGTATGAAGTTTGATTTCGAATCTCTTGCCATTTACTTCGGCTACAAGATGCTCAGCTGCAACTCTCGTTGTGACTTCAGCTGCTTGGGCCTGATAAGCAGGAATTTCGTTCTTAAATTCGTTCTCAATATAACTTGTGTAGACCTTGAAGTTCTTTGTGTAAGCAGGGTCTTCAAGAATTGCTCTATGAAAAGTTAGCGCAGTTGCTAGCCCTTCAATTTTAAATTCCGCTAAAGCGCGTCGAGCTCGCTCAATTGCTTGTTCGCGAGTTGCACCGGTAACAATGAGTTTGGCAAGAAGTGAGTCAAAGTTTCCGCCGATGGTGTCACCTTTTCTAAAACCAGCATCTACACGAACACCAGGCCCGGTTGGCAAATTCCATTCGGTGATTCGACCGGGTGCTGGCAAGAATGAGCGACCTGGATCTTCACCGTTGATTCGGAATTCAAGTGAATGTCCGCGAATAACCGGGTCATCAAATCCAAGTGGCTCACCCACCGCGATGCGAAATTGTTCGCGCACCAAATCGATGCCTGTGATTTCTTCACTTACGGGGTGTTCAACTTGTAGGCGCGTATTAACTTCAAGAAATGAGATAGTGCCATCGTTACCAACTAAGAATTCGCATGTGCCTGCGCCGATGTATCCAGCTTCTTTCATGATTGCTTTACTCGAACGATAGAGCTCTTCATTTTGCTCTTTCGTTAAGAATGGCGCCGGAGCCTCTTCAACTAGTTTTTGGTGACGACGTTGCAATGAGCAATCGCGCGTACTTACAACTACTGCATGACCGTGCTTATCTACTAAAACTTGTGTTTCAACATGTCGCGGTTTATCTAAGTAACGCTCAACAAAACATTCACCGCGACCAAATCCTGCCACTGCTTCGCGCACAGCTGAATCAAATAACTCTGGAATCTCTTCCATAGTGCGCGCAACCTTTAACCCGCGTCCTCCACCACCAAATGCAGCTTTAATTGCAACCGGAAGTCCATGTTCTTTAGCGAATGCAGTAACTTCTTCATGGCCTTTAACTGGATCTTTTGTTCCGGCTACGAGAGGAGCACCGGCGGCAGCGGCAATTCTTCGTGCAGATACTTTGTCGCCGAGCGCGCTAATTGCAGCGGGTGGCGGTCCAATCCATATGAGACCAGCATCTATGACAGCCTGCGCGAAATCGGCTCGCTCAGATAGAAATCCATAACCAGGGTGAACTGCATCGGCGCCAGATTCTTTTGCTGCTGCAATCAATTTATTAATATTCAAATAAGTTTCTGAAGCAGTTAATCCCTGCAGTGAAAATGCAAAATCTGCACTCTGTGTGTGTATTGCATCTCGATCTTCATCGGAGTAAACGGCTACGCTCTCAATTTCGTGGTCTTTACATGCGCGAATTACGCGGACAGCAATCTCTCCACGGTTAGCAATCAGTACGCGTTTCATCGCATCTCCTTTACCTCGGGCCAAGAATATCCAAGTTGGGTCATTGCACTTCGAATAAATGGCATTGAAATTCCTACAACGTTTGTGTAATCGCCTTCAATCACAGGGATGAAGGGCGAACCAAAGCCATCGAGAGTAAAACCACCGGCGACATGAAGTGGTTCACCTGAATCGACATAGTCATCGATCTCCAAATCTGACATTTTTGAAAAAGTTACTTTCGTAGTTATGCGGTCGGCAATTTCTTTACCTGTGGAGCTATCAATAACGCAATGTCCGGTATGAAGTAAACCTGAACGACCACTTATTTTCTTAGCTCTCTCTTTCGCAACTTCTGGGGTACCAGGCTTACCAAATGAAACTCCATCTACATCAAATGTTGAGTCGCAACCTATAACGATTGCTGGATAATCGAGTTTCTCTAAAACCGTATGTGCCTTTGTGATTGCAAGTGCAATCACCATATCTTCAGGATTCATTTCGTTGAAGAAATCTGTTTCTTCGTCAACGCTACTCACAATTACTTTCGGCTTTAGCCCAGCGCCTTCTAATAATCGAAGGCGCGAGGTTGATTGTGAAGCCAGGACAATTGTTGGCATATTTAAGAGCTCTTGCGGGCGCCGAAATTAATCTGATGCGGTAATGGCTGACGCAACTGTGGAGCACCAAAAATACTGCGCTTGATGACGGGAGCCAGTGACTGGACTTTATGTCCAGCGATAGCAACCTTGAGCGCTAACAGCTCTTCATCGGTGGGATTACCTGAAGTTACGTTGAATTCCATTAGAGAGGAATATTTCCGTGTTTGCGTGCTGGCAATGTATCGCGCTTTGTCTTAAGTGTTCTGAAAGCTTTAGTGATGTATGCGCGTGATTGATGTGGCTCAATTACCGTGTCAATCGTTCCGCGCTCTGCAGCTGCGTAAGGATTTGAAAGTGTTTCGGTGTAATCCTTAATTAATTCAGCGCGAACTTTTTCAGGGTTCTTTGCCTCCGCAAGCTCTTTTCGGTAAAGAATGTTTACAGCACCTTGTGCGCCCATAACGGCAATTTCAGCGCTAGGCCAAGCGAAGTTGATATCGCTACCGAGATATTTCGATCCCATGACTATAAAAGCACCGCCATAAGCCTTGCGAGTAATAAGGGTTACAAGCGGAACTGATGCTTCTGCATATGCATAGAGCAACTTTGCACCGCGGCGAATAATTCCGTTCCATTCTTGTTCGGTGCCCGGTAAGAATCCAGGAACATCTACAAGAGTAAGAATTGGAATGTTGAAGGCATCGCAGAATCGCAAGAAACGCGCCGCTTTCTCGCTTGAATTAATATCGAGAGTTCCAGCCAACTGTGATGGTTGGTTTGCAATAATTCCAACAGATTCGCCTTCTATGCGCGCAAATCCAACAACAATATTTGGTGCGTAAAGGGCATGCACTTCTAGGAATTCGCCTTCATCAACTAGAGCTTGAATCAAAACCTTCATGTCATATGGCTGATTTGGGCTATCTGGAATCAAAGTGTTGAGTGCGACATCTGCTGGAGATTCTTCAAGTGTTTGCGTTGGTGGTAGATGTGGCGCGCCATCCATATTGTTTGATGGCAGATATGAAAGAAGTGCTTTTACATAATCAATAGCATCAGCTTCGCTATCGGCAAGGTAATGAGCATTTCCAGATCGAGTGTTGTGTGTTAGACCGCCGCCGAGTTCTTCCATTCCAACATCTTCGCCAGTCACAGTTTTAATCACATCTGGACCGGTAATAAACATGTGCGAAGTTTCCTTCACCATCACTGTGAAATCTGTAAGTGCTGGCGAGTAAGCAGATCCGCCGGCGCATGGACCCAAAATGAGTGAGATCTGAGGAATTACACCCGATGATCTTGTGTTTAATCTAAATATTTTTCCGAAGCCATTAAGAGAGGCGACACCTTCTTGAATACGAGCGCCGCCAGAGTCATTTATTCCAATGAGTGGAATCCCACTCTTAAGTGCAAACTCAGCAATCTTTACAATCTTTTCAGCATGAACTTCTCCAAGGCTTCCACCCATGATTGTGAAGTCTTGCGAATACAGAGCAATCGGACGCCCATCAACTGTTGCAGTTCCAATAACTACTCCATCACCGTAAGGACGGTTTTTTTCCATTCCAAATTGCGTTGATCGGTGGCGAGCGAATTCATCAATTTCGGTAAAAGATTCTGCATCAACTAGCAATTCAATGCGTTCGCGAGCAGTGAGCTTTCCTTTGGCATGCTGCTTTTCAACTGCTCTGGCAGAACCGGCATGAACGGCTTCTTCAACACGTTGGCGTAAATCTTCGATTTTTCCTGAAGTTGTATGCAGATCTGGGCTCATGCCCTTACGGTACTAGTCGTGGGCACCAATGCGCCAAGAGCGCCACTAGATCAAAGCGCTATCACCAGCGAACTTTCGCAGTACTGGCGGGTAAGCGTGGTTGATCTCACCACGTCTACACAAGATGAAATTTCACAGAAAATTTCGAACTCGTCAGTAATAAATAATGAAGTAGTTGTTGCAGAATTCCAAAGTAGCGGTCGAGGAAGATTAGATAGAACTTTCCAAGCTCCGAAATATTCTGCTCTTCTATTCTCATTTAACTTTCAACCAAAGCGAAGTCAAAGTGATTGGGGATTTCTACCACTTATTACAGGAATGTCTGCGGCGCGAGCTTTAAATACTTTTGTTAAAGGCCAAACTCCAGTCACACTTAAATGGCCAAACGATTTACTTATAGGCGATAAAAAACTTGGAGGAATAATTGCTGAAGTAAAGGGCAGCTCAGTAATAATCGGCATAGGCATAAATGTAGAAATGAATGAAGAGGAGCTGCCTGTTGAAAGTGCGACATCGCTTTCAATTTCGGGTTCCTCAAACCTTGATCGAAATAAAATTCTCTCCAAGATTCTTAACGAAATTGAAACTTCGCTAACTTCATGGGATAGCGGAGAAATATTCGTTGATCGTTACCGAGAGGTGTCTTCCACCCTTGGAAAATCAGTACGGGTGCATCGCCCTGATGGCACAGTGGTTGAGTCAAGAGCCATGGATATCGATCCTGCCGGTGGATTAATTCTGGAAAGCGGAGAGCGAATTACGGTAGGAGATGTAATTCATCTAAGATGAGCCAGTGAGCAAAGGTTTTCCAACGGTTGGCATTATTGGAGCAGGCCAGCTTGCTCGTATGAGCGTTGCTCCAGCAGCTGCACTAGGTATTAATCTGATTCTCTTTGCAGAATCTCCCCAAGATAGCGCAGCGCAAATCTGTCAACACGTTGTCGGAGATTATAAAAACCTCAACCAACTTAAATCTTTTGCAGAAAAATGTGATGTTCTTACTTTCGAACATGAACTAGTTCCGCTTTCGGTTATTAAAGGGTTGGAAGCGGCCGGGGTTTGTGTTTACCCGACTTCAACCTCTTTTGAATTTTCACAAGATAAAGCTGCGATGAGGAAGCGCCTTACCTCCTTTCCTGGACCAAAGTCAGAAGTTATTTCAGATGCATCAGCAGTCTCCGAGTTCCCGGTTGTCGCCAAAAAAATTTCCGGAGGCTATGACGGTCGTGGAGTTTGGAAGATAAAGAGCGAGGACGAATTAGTCGAAGTTTTGAAAAGTAATCCAACACTTCTTGTTGAAGAGCTCATAAATTTTGATTACGAAGTTGCAGTGATGGTGGCTAGATCCCCACATGGGCAAGCTACAAGTTGGGCCCCCACACAAACTATCCAAGAAGAAGGAATTTGTACTTCGACAATTACACCGGCGCCAATATTTGGTGATGAATTATCCGAACGTGCCCAAGCACTTGCGCTAGAAATTGCCCAAGAGGTAGGACTTATCGGGGTTATGGCTGTAGAAATGTTCGTTAAAGGCGATGAGCTTTATGTGAATGAACTTGCAATGCGCGCCCACAATTCTGGTCATTGGACAATTGAAGGTTCAAAGACGAGCCAATTCGAACAACATTTACGCGCGATTCTGGATCTGCCACTCGGTGATACCTCACTCGTTGCCAGCCATGCAGTTATGGGCAACATCTTGGGCGGTGAAAAAACAGATATGTACCGACCATATTTACATCTGATGGCGAGAAATCCTGAGCTGAAATTCCATCAATATATGAAAGAAGTTCGCCCTGGAAGAAAAATTGGGCATGTAAATATCATCGGAGAAAATCTTCTAGAATTGACTCAGATAGTTCAACATGCCCGTGACTATATGAGTGGAGAAATTGATGAGTGACGTTGCAATCATCATGGGATCAGATTCCGATTGGCCAGTCATGGAGGAAGCCGCCAAAGTTTTAGACGCGCTCTCTATTTCATATTCTGCTGAAGTTGTTTCTGCTCATCGCATGCCGCTTGAAATGGTTGAATTCGCGCAAAAGGCAAAAGAGAGTGGAATTAAGGTAATTATTGCTGGCGCTGGTGGCGCGGCGCATTTACCAGGCATGGTGGCTTCTCTTACTCCGCTTCCAGTAATTGGGGTTCCTGTCGCACTTAAAAACTTAGATGGAATGGATTCTTTACTTTCTATTGTTCAGATGCCAGCAGGTATTCCTGTGGCAACGGTCGGCGTGGGAAATGCTAAAAATGCTGGGCTACTTGCGGCTCGAATTCTTGGAGTAAGTGATTCAAAGATTTCAGAAAAAGTTGTAGAAGGTCTTCAAGAAATAAACGCCGAAGCTAAAGCAAAAGGCGCAAACTTAACAGCACGCAGAAATCAGAAGACTGGTTTTTAACTTTTAATCGGTTCGGCCAAGTGCGTGCACGCGCCAGCCTGCGCTGCGCCACTTTGAGCGATCAAGTGCATTACGACCATCGATAAGGAACTTGGATTTCACAAGTTGCCCAATAACTGCTGGGTCTAACTCGCGATATTCCTTCCATTCTGTTAAATGCAATATCGCATCTGCACCTTTTACACAGTCAGTAACTTTTTCTGCATAGTCCAAGTTTGGGAATCTTTTCCGAGCAGGCTCGATTCCCTTCGGGTCATGCACTACGACATTGGCACCTGCTGCTTGTAGCTGTGCAGCAATATCTAGCGCCGGGGAATCACGTACATCATCACTGTCGGGTTTAAAAGTCGCGCCGAGAACGGCGATTTTGTATTTTGTTAAATCCTCCGATAAGTCTGCACGAACTACGTCGATGACTCTTTGGCGCGCGCGTAAATTAATTGCATCAATTTCGCGAAGAAATTCCAGAGCTTGATCAGCCCCGAGTTCTTGTGCGCGAGCCATAAATGCGCGAATATCTTTTGGAAGACAACCTCCGCCAAAGCCAATTCCTGCTTGAAGGAATCGATTTCCAATGCGAGGGTCGTAGCCGATTGCCTTTGCCAACACTGTGACATCGCCACCAGCTGCTTCACACACTTCAGCCATTGCGTTTATAAATGAAATTTTTGTCGCAAGGAATGAGTTTGCTGCAACTTTTACGAGTTCTGCCGTTGGCAGGTCAGCGCGAATCCATGGTGTACCAAGATCAATAACAGGTTTATAAACCTCTTTTAAAATTTCTTCTGCGCGATCATTTGCAACGCCGACCACTAAACGATTTGGAGTCAGCGTATCTTCGACTGCAAAACCTTCACGCAAGAATTCTGGATTCCATGCCAAATCTGCTTGCGGAGCAGATGACGCTAATTGATCTCGTAGCCCTTGCGCCGTTCCGACTGGAACCGTTGATTTTCCGACTACCAGCGCACCATCTTTTAAGAATGGTGCGATTGCGGCAACAGAGCTTTTTACATAAGTAAGGTCGGCTGCTAAACCATCTTTGCTCTGTGGAGTTCCTACGCAAATAAAGTGAACATCAGCGTCTGCAACAGCTGAAAAATCTGTTGTAAAAGTTAGTCGGCCGGTTTTAACTTCTTGTGCGAGAAGTGTGTCCAGTCCTGGTTCGTAGAAGGGGAGTTCGCCCTTGGAAAGTAAATCTACTTTGCTCTGATCTGTATCGACCCCAACAACTTCAAAGCCAAGGGAAGACATACAGGCGGCATGAGTCGCACCGAGATAACCGCATCCAATTACAGAGAGCTTTTTCGACATGAGGGGGAGTCTATGCCAGATGCTATTTAAATAGAGTTATTTAATTGCCCCGCATGGATTTTCATCCGCGGTGCGCGTCTTAAATTTATCAACCATCACAGGAGAAGCTGATTTTGAGGAACTCGCTGAAGGAGATGGCGTAACTTCATCGACGATAGGAAGGTCATCACGCAGTCTTTGCCAAAGCTCAGTTGTGAGAGTTTCATCCCACACCACAACAGAACCGATCCCCGGCACATTTCCATTTGCATTTGAAAGAGGAACAGTCAAAGTTCGTACGTTACCGGAAGCAAGACTTCGCATTTGCTTACCAAGATTTAGAAGATCGTTTGAATTCAATTGTGAATCCATAGTTACGCTTGCAAGTGATGCATTGATGAAATTCACCATTTTAATTGGATTTAGCAGGACACCGGAGCTAGTTGCTTTGCGTAAAACAGAACTCATAAATTGTTGCTGTCGTTGCATACGACCAATATCACCGCGTCCATCAAAATCACGTGTGCGTACATACTTCAGCGCTTCAATTCCGCCGAGGGTGTGTACGCCGGCACTCATCACCAAGTGGCTCTTTGGGTCATCGATATCCACCTTGGAGCAAACTTCTATTCCACCAAGAGCATCAACCATTCCAGCGAATCCCGCAAAACTAATCTCAACGTAGTGATCAATCTTTAAATTTGTTTTTGCTTCAATCGTGCGGATGAGCAGAGGCGGCCCACCATAAGCAAAAGCGGCATTTAGCTTTGCCTGACTTTCAGGAACTATTTTATTTTTATTAGAGCTACTTACATGCTCAGGAAGAGTTACAAGTGAATCTCTCGGAAGTGAGATGAGATAAACGCGATCACGTGACTTACTAATATGAACCAAAAGCATTGTGTCCGAACGCCCACCTGCAGCAGTAGCAGTTGTGCCCACTCGAAGTTGGCGCATCTGTTCTTTGGTAAGACCCTCGCGCGTATCCGAACCAACAAGTAAATAATTAAGCGCCTGCGATGTTTTCTCTGGGCGATTGCCTAAGCCATTAAAGACATCAATGCGAGCAATTTTTCCGCTTACTTGGCCAAGGCCGAGCCAGGAAACCGAAGCCATCACAACAACAGCTACTGAGAGCGATGTAATAATTCGGATAGCTCGAGTCGATTTCACGTGCGAAGCCTACTTGCACGGTAGCGTGGAGGCGTTATGGCGACATCAACTTATTCGTTATCTGCCTCACCGGCGATTAGCGTCATCCTGCCAGTGCTCAATGAAGAGCTTCATCTAGAAGAAGCGATCCGAGCAATTCTTTCTCAGGATTACCTCGGAAAATTTGAAGTTATATTGGCTATAGGGCCATCCAAAGATAGAACTTCTGAAATTGCTAAGAATCTTTCTGCCCAAGATTCCCGAGTTGTGCTTGTTTCAAATCCAAGTGGAAAAACTGCCGCAGGCTTAAATGCTGCGCTGGAAAAATCAGAAAATGAAATTATTGTGCGCGTTGATGGGCATGCAAAAATTCCTACGAATTATCTCTCGCTAGTCGTCGAGGTTTTGAAAAAAAGCGGCGCAGTAAATGTTGGTGGAGTAATGGCTGCGGTCGGAGTTACAAATTTTGAAAAAGCCGTAGCGGGAGCGATGAGAAGTCCACTTGGAGTTGGAGCTTCTAGATTTCATACTGGTGGAAGCGCTGGTGAAGTAGATACGGTTTATCTTGGAGCTTTCATTCGTAGCGCCCTCGTAGACATTGGCGGATTCGACGAGAGATTTATTCGCGCACAGGATTGGGAGCTCAATCATCGCCTTCGAGCAAATGGCGGAATCGTGTATTTTGATCCACGACTTGAAGTCACATATCGCCCACGTCCGAATTTAGGAAAACTCGCTAAACAATATTTCGAATATGGAAGATGGAGACGAGTTGTATCCAGAAGACATAAGGGAACGATAAATTTTCGCTATCTAGCTCCTCCACTAACTCTGATTGGAGTTTGTGCATCTTTGGCTCTGGGAATGATTTTTACACCAATTTTATTTTTCCCAGCATTTATTTATGCGTCATTCATAATTTTTGGGTCGGTACTTATTTCGAAGAGTTTGCTTGATTTTTTCTTACTTCTCATTATTTTGCCCGTCATGCATTTTTCATGGGGCGCGGGATTTATCACTTCTCCACGTTCAATTGTTCCAATGGGGTAACCTTTACGCATATGAGTACGCAAGTCACAATTTACGAACCATTTCGCGCAGGTCTTCCGCCAATTGGCGCATACCTTCGCCAACTTTGGTCTCGCCGTACTTTCATCGCCGAGTTTTCACGAGCAGAACTCCGTGAGCAGAACTTTGATTCAGTATTTGGCCAACTTTGGCTTGTCTTAAACCCACTCTTGTTGTCAGGTGTTTATTTCTTACTGATTTACATAATTCGCGGAAGTAGCGATTCGACCAGGTATGCACACTTAACAGCATGTCTTTTCCTTTTTTATTTAATCGGAAACAGTTTGAGTGGTGGAGTAAAGTCAATTACATCAGGCCAAAGATTGATCATGAATACTGCTTTCCCGCGAGTGATGCTCCCAATTTCAGCAACTGTTGTTGCTCTCTTTAAATTCATTCCAACACTTGCTGTTTTCTTCGTTCTTCGTATCGCACTCGGACTCCCGTATTCCTGGCAGATGCTTTGGGGAGTTCCAATACTTCTGATTGCTCTTTTGATGGGACTTGGTATGGCTATAACCATTTCCTGCATAAACGTTTATTTCCGAGACATTGCGAATTTTCTGCCTTACATCATTCGAAGCCTTCTCTATCTTTCTCCGATACTTTTTGAGGTTTCCGCTCTTTCACCAAGATTAAAGAAATTTGAAATGTTTAATCCTTTATTCTCACTCCTTGATTCATGGTCAAAGGCAGTGGTTCATGCCAGCGCACCTGATATGCATTCACTCCTCCAGAGTCTGATCTGGGCGGTTGTAATCTTCTTATTTGGAACTTATTTCTTCTTATCTAGGGAGCGTGATTTCGCTGTCCGTCTCTAAATCAAATTCTCAGAACAGCACTCATGCAAAGCATGGTTTAGCCGTTTCGATCTCAAATCTGAGTCTCATATATAAAACTTCGATTTCAAAGCGACCGACTTTTAAAGCTCGGCTTAAGAGCATTGGACGTGGGAAAAAACACACGAGAGTTGTAAATGCAATCAACAATGTAAACCTAGAAGTTCATTATGGATCTGTTCTTGGTGTCATTGGTTCAAACGGAGCTGGCAAATCTTCTCTGATGCGTGTTATTTCTGGAATCATTCCGCCTACACAAGGCAAAGTTGAAGTACACGGAAGTGTGAGCACCTTGCTGGCGCTCGGTGTCGGATTCAATCCTTCTATGACTGGTAGGTCCAATGTTTATTTAGGTGGACTGGCTGCCGGAATGACTCGATCAGAAATCGATAGTCGATTCGAAGCGATTTCTGAGTTTTCTGAACTAGGAGATTCGATCGATGCACCGATGCGCACATATTCATCTGGAATGTACGCGCGTTTAGCATTTTCTGTTGCAGCAACAGTGGAACCGGATATTTTAATTATTGATGAAGCTCTCAGTACCGGCGATGCTCATTTCAAAGAGAAAAGCCTTAACCGAATAAAAGAGTTAAGAAGTGCCGATCGCGCACTCATCTTGGTTAGCCATGCCCTTGCAACTATTGAAGAAATTTGCAATGAGGTTCTTTGGTTAGATAAGGGAAAAATCATGATGCGCGGAAAGCCAGAAGAAGTTGTTGCCGCGTATAAAGAATTCTTGAATGTAGGAAAGAGCGCTTCATCAAATGAGGATGTTTAAGCCTCTACTTTTAGCTTGCTTATTACTTCTCTCAACCGCTAGCCACGCAATCGCAGATGATGCGGCTCCTGCATCTTTTTCATTTACCGGTTCAGGCTATGGGCACGGTGTTGGTTTGAGTCAGATTGGCGGTAGGGCAAAGGCCCTTGCTGGTGAGACCAGTACTTCGATACTCAGTTATTACTTTCCAGGAAGTTCAATTGGAATTTCAGATGAAACCCAAACCATGCGAATCAATATTGGACATTTATTGACTTCGGCAAAATTGCGCACCGATTCAATTGGTGGCTCAGTAAATGTCTATGAGGGGTATTTAACTGAAACTCAAACCGCGCAGCCCATCATGGTTCATGCACCCCGCCAAATATTTCAACTTCAATTATCAGGAGCCTCAATCGCGCTCACATCAAGAGTAGGCAAAGTTGTGACTCCCGTATCTACTGCAAAGAGTTTTACCTTCAGGTGGAGTGGAACTAGAAATCTAGATGGACCTCCGTCACTCATTGCCTTCACTTCTGGGACATCAACAGTTAAGTATCGACATGGCCAGATTCAGGCAAAAGTTGTTAAAGATAAAATTTTGGGTAACCGAATTGAAGTAACAAACACCCTCAGATTAAAAGACGAATATCTCTACGGAGTGAGCGAGGTGCCCTCATCGTGGCCTGCAGCAATGCTGGATGCACAAGTCATTGCCTCACGTACTTATGCGCTCACTCGAGGCGCAAAGGTTCGCGCAGCCTGCGATTGCAACTTATACGGGAGCATCACAGATCAAACTTATGCAGGATTTTCAAAAGAAAATGAACCCATCTACGGGGCTCTTTGGAAAGCGGCGGTCGATCGAACTGCTGGTCAAGTAATTACATTTAACGGCGCACTTATGACAACGTATTTCACTTCTTCAACCGGGGGAGTAACTGAGACTGTAGAAAATGCATGGGGTACGCCGACTCCTAATTCACTAAGCGTTCCAGATGCTTCTAGTGCAGACATCACATTAAATCCAAGGTATGCAACCTGGTCTGCCAAAGTTGATCAGAAAGTTCTCGCCGCAGCATTTCTATTGCCTAATGTTGTGGAACTAGAGATTTTAAATAGAAATGCAACTGGAACAGTTAGTCAGATTCAGGCGACTTCTAATTCCGGAAAAACTTCCGTGCTTCGCGGAGAAATATTTAGAAGTCGAGCAAAGATTCCTTCAGCCTGGTTTAACTTAGTTTGAGTGAAGAATTGAATTAAGCCCGCCCCATGTGCCTGTACGCATAACCACTTCTAGTCCGCCATCGAGTGAGTTGCGGCGAAATAGTAAGTTGCTTGCACCTGAAAGAGATTTTGCTTTAACAATTTCACCATCCGGGAGCTTAATTTTGGCAGCTGCGGTTATATAAGTTCCGGATTCAATAACGCAGTTATTACCGAGTGAAATTCCGAGGCCAGAATTTGCGCCGAGCAAACAATTTTCTCCAATTGATATTACTTCTTTCCCGCCTCCACTAAGGGTGCCCATGATTGAAGCACCACCCCCAATGTCGCTGCCATTTCCAACTGTCACACCAGCAGAGATTCGACCTTCAACCATTGAGGTTCCAAGTGTTCCCGCATTGAAATTTACGAAACCTTCGTGCATGACTGTTGTACCTGAAGCAAGGTGAGCACCGAGACGAACGCGATCTGCATCTGCAATGCGAACACCTGATGGAACAACGTAATCAACCATTCGCGGAAATTTATCAACGCTTAGAACTGTTACATGCCCGTATTTGGCTTTTAATCCTGCACGCACTTCTTCGAAACCATCAACAGCACATGGGCCAGCCGAGGTCCAAACAACATTTGCAAGAAGCCCAAAGATTCCTTCGACAGAGAGTCCATGTGGCTTGATCAATCGATGGGAAAGTAAGTGAAGACGAAGATATGCATCTTTTGCATCAGTAGGTGCAGCGCTTAAATCAATTTCAACTGAAACGATCTCACGACTAACTTTTCTAATTTCATCTTTGCCGACAAGAGTTTTAAGTACTTGTGGCACCTCTTTTGTTAGTCCACCAAGAATTGGTGCGGGAAACCAGACATCAAGGACTGTGCTGCCTGAGAGTGTTGCAATTCCATGACCTGAAGCTGTGATTGGTGAAGACATGCGCTAAGCCTAACCCCTATTCTTTCGTGCATGCGTATCGCCGTTTACTGCTCGTCATCGCAGCAAATAGATTCTCGTTATATCGAGCAGGCGTTCGAGTTGGGTGTAGAAATAGCAAGTCGCGGTTGGGAATTGGTTACAGGTGGTGGCCAATTTTCATCTATGGGCGCCGTATCCAAAGGCGCTCGCTCAAAAGGCGGTCACACAATCGGTGTGATTCCTCAGAGGTTGGTTGATATTGAATATGCAGACCACGGTAGCGATGAACTTCATATCGTCGATTCCATGAGAACTCGTAAAGCGATGATGGAGGATCTATCTGATGCTTTTATTGCACTACCCGGTGGCGCTGGCACGTTAGAAGAGCTCTTTGAAATTTGGGTGGGGAGATATCTTTCATTTCACGATAAGCCTGTGATTATTCTTGACTCATTTGGAATCTACAAACCACTCAAAGAGTTAGTTTCACATCTTGCTCAAGAAAAATTCTTACGACCTGGGCAGATAGATATTTTGCACTGGACAACATCAATCGAGGAAGCGCTCTCCGTCGTTGAATCTCACACGAACAATTAACGTAACGCTCACGATTCCAGTGAGCAAAGTTAAATTATGGTCATTTGTCGCAGACTGGGAGAGTCAAGGCGATTGGATGCTTCAAACTAAAGTCTGGGTTACATCAACAATTCGCGAAGGTGTTGGAACTTCGATTGAAGCATTTACCGGTCCGCTATATAAGTTTTATCCAAAGTTTTCTAAGTTGGGATTACTCGATCTCATGACGGTTACAAAATGGAATCCGCCGCACTCGTGCGATGTCCAACATACAGGGGCCATAATTAAAGGTACGGGCACTTTTGAACTTGTTGAGATTGAACCAAATGAAACTAGATTTAATTGGTCAGAGACAGTGATATTCCCAAAGTCACTTCTATTTTTAGCCATCCCGCTGCTCTGGGCGGTAAAGATTGGCGTAATAATTTCGCTACTCCGCTTGCGGAAGAAAGCAATGTCGGCCTAACGCGGGTAACCTCGTCTTGTGAGTGCAAAGGGCAAGCAAGCGAACGGCGGTAATCCAACCTCGCTTGCAGAATTAATTGCATCGCTTCCTGAAGAGGAGCGAATAATTTTGACTTTGCATTACCTTCGCTCATTATCAAGTTCGCAAATTGCAGAGTTACTCAGAGTCCCTGAAAGGTCAGTTGTCGTCGTAATTGCGGCAGGAAAAGCACGCCTGACTTCCCATCTAGGTCTGTAGCCAGAGCCTCGATTTCATCTCAGCGGGTAAATGCGAGATACTTATCCCTCGTTTGCGACCAAAGTTTGACGATAAAAGGAGTTCCCCATGGCAGCCATGAAGCCTCGTACCGGTGATGGACCTATGGAAGTCACTAAGGAAGCACGCTCACTCGTTATGCGAATTCCACTAGAAGGCGGAGGGCGCCTAGTCGTAGAGCTCAACGCTCAAGAAGCAAACAACCTCAGCGCTGCACTTGAAGCCGCTGTTCAACTTATCAAGAAGTAAATTATCTGCGCGTGAGCACTCTCGCTGCCTTGGCGCCTTCACAAGAAGCGCTCTTTGAAGCAGATTTAATTGCAATCGGATTTATAAAAAACGACTCTCTTTTCGAATTTCCTGCCCACAAATCTCTGATTAAGAATCTAGAAGCCACCTTTGATGTATCGCTTCGAGATGAACTAAATTTTTTTAGCGCAACTGGAAAAGTTGGCGAAATATTTGAAATTCCAATTTCGTCATCGCAATATGCATTAGATCGAATTTATTTGGTCGGCCTTGGTGATGAAAGTGAAAGTGCGCTTCGAGGTGCTGGTTCAGCACTTGGCAGAAAAGTTCGAGGCAAAGCTGTCGAGCTCGCCGCGATTTGTGTGGAAGCCAAATCAAAGGTTCGCACATTTGCGATTGCCCTAAATCTTGGAACGTATCAGTGGAACTTAAAGACTGGCGCACAAATTGAAATACCTGCACTTTCAGTGGTTACAGGAGAATCTAAACTTTTAGAAGAAGCAGCAACGATTGCAAAGGCAATTACTCGAGCACGGGATTTAATCCATACGCCATCAAATATAAAGAATCCAAAGTGGCTAGCAGATGAGGCGAGTAAAATTGCAGAAGAAAATAATTTGCATATTGAAGTTTTCGCGGGAAGAGAGTTAAAAGAATTCGGTGGAATTCGCGCTGTAGGCGGATCATCTCCAAAACCAGGGCCTCGCTTCGTAAAAATATCTTATGAGCCAGCGGGCAAGAAGCGTTCATCTGTTTTGCTCCCACACGTGGTGATCGTCGGCAAAGGAATCACATTCGATACGGGCGGTGTTTCACTTAAGCGTCCATATGAAAATATGACTGCAATGAAAAGCGATATGGCTGGTGCGGCGGCGGCACTTGCAACCATAAGCGCGCTTCCAGAATTACAACCAAAGGTTCGAGTAACAGTATTAATGGCACTTGCCGAAAATGCGCTTTCAGGTAGTGCTCAAAGGCCAAGCGATGTCATTAAACATTACGGAGGAACGAGCGTTGAAGTTATTAACACCGATGCCGAGGGCAGACTTGTTTTGGCAGATGCCTTAGCTTATGCAGATTTAAATTTAGATCCAGATTATCTTTTCGATCTGGCAACACTTACGGGAGCGGCGACACTTGGCCTCGGCCGCCAATATGCAGCTATGTATACGCGAGATAACAAATTGGCAGAGGTGCTGCATTCAATCGGTGAATTAAACGGTGATCGAGTTTGGCATATGCCTCTTGTTGACGAATACAGCGATGCGTTGGAAAGTGACATTGCCGATTTGAATCACACAGCTAATAAAGGTGACTATTCTGCAGGATCTGTAACCGCAGCTCTTTTCCTCGAAAAATTTGTAGGAGAACGAAATTGGGTTCACCTCGATATTGCAGGTCCGGCACGAAGTGAAAGCGACACGGGAGAAAATCCAAAAGGCGGAACCGGTTTTGGGGTCCGTTTGCTCATTGACTGGATAACATCGCTCTCGTGATTATCGATCCGCATTCCTATGCAGAAACCTTCATTGTTGAAAATGAAGTCAAGCAATCTGCACGTGCGCGAGGAGTAGAAATTGGTGTTACGGATACAAGTTCTGGAACTGGTGCGTATTTAAAGCATCTAGCGCATATTCTCTCCGCACAATCGGTTGTCGAAATAGGCACAGGCTCAGGTGTTGGGGCTCTATGGGTTCTTGAAGGAATGATGACAAGTGGCACCTTGACTTCCATAGATGATGAAATGGAACATAGCAACGCAGCAAAGATGGCTTTTCAAGATGCCGACATTGCACAATCAAGGTTTCGCCTCATAACAAATCCGGTGATGGATGTAATGACAAAGCTCACTGATCGCGCTTACGACTTAGTGATTTTTAGACATAACCCAGAAGATATTTCTTATGCCGCAAATGAAGCGCACAGAATCCTTCGAAGCGGTGGAGTATTTGTCATTGACAACTTTTTTGGAGGAGGAAAAGTTTCTGATCCTGCCCAGCGAGATCCAAAGACTGTTGCCCTTCGCGATGCTGGGAAACTTATTAAAAATGACTCCGAACATTGGGTGACTTCACTCATACCAGTCGGCGATGGTTTGTTACTTGCAACTAAGTTGTAGGAAGATACACACATGAGCGATATGCATTCATCGGGACCGTGGTGGATTCCTGCATCGGGGCAGAATAAAACTTCAGGCATTTCCCGCGGTAACGCAGTTATCCTCGCAGTAATTGCTGGTCTTATTGGTGGAGTCTTTGGCGCTTCTTCTTCGGGATCTCTATTTGGACATTCAATAAAACTCTCTTCAGTTTCTTCAGCCATCGAACGTCCACCTGGCTCAGTTGCAGATATTGCTAAGAGAGTAATCCCATCTGTGGTTTCTATATCTGCAAAAACCGGTTCAAACGGATCGACCGGAACAGGATTTGTTATTGATAGCGCCGGTTACATTCTTACAAATAATCACGTTGTAGCAGATGCCGTGACAAGTGGCGGCAAAATCGAAGTCCAACTTAACGATGGACGCAAATTTGGCGCTTCTGTCATTGGTCGCGATGCATCATACGATTTAGCAGTTTTAAAGATTTCAACATCAGGTTTAACTGCACTCACATTTGGCGATAGCGATAAAGTAGTTGTTGGAGATTCAGTCATAGCAATTGGTTCTCCACTTGGCCTATCGGGCACCGTGACCCTTGGAATCATCAGCGCTAAAGATCGAGCAGTAACGGCTGGAGAAACTGGTAGCCAGAACTCATTTATTAACGCCCTTCAAACCGATGCAGCAATAAATCCTGGAAACTCTGGGGGGCCACTTGTAGATGCAACAGGGGCAGTCATTGGAGTTAACTCCGCAATTGCAACTCTCGGATCCGCGTTTGGATCTCAGAGTGGATCTATTGGATTGGGATTTGCGATTCCGATTAACCAAGCACGAAAGACTGCGGAGCAATTAATTAAGAATGGAAAAGCAACTTATCCAGTTATGGGAGTCTCACTTGATATGCAATATCAAGGTGAAGGTGCAAAAGTCGCAACTACAGCGGATGCAATATTGCCGAACGGTCCAGCAGCTAAGGCTGGCTTAAAAGCCGGAGACATTATTACCAAATTTGAGGGCCGAACAATTGCAGCCGCAGATGAACTCATTGTTGCAATCCGCGCAAAAAGCGTTGGTGACAAAGTTCATCTTACTTATCTTCGCCAAGGCAAGAGCTATCAAGTCACACTCGTGCTCTCAGTTAGCAAATAAGTAAAATTCCGCTAAGCCCAGTAGTATCCAGCCATGTTCTTTGATTTTGGCGCGGGTGAGATCCTTGGCCTTGCAGTCATCGCGATAATTCTTGTAGGACCAGATCGCCTTCCGAGAGTTGCTGTCGATGTTGCAAAACTTGTAAAAAAGATTCGCTCCCTAGCAAATACAGCGACAGCTGAAATTCGTGAAAATTTAGGACCAGGCTTCGAAGATTTAAAACCATCTGATTTACACCCAAAGACTTTTGTTAAGAAGCAGATAGCCAGCGCTTTAGAAGAAGTTGATAATCCAAAGCAAGAGCCAAAGATTGATCCAGACCTTTTATGAGTATTGATGCAATAAAGCATGCTCTCTCACAAGTTCAAGATCCTGAACTTCATCGCTCACTTACTGAACTTGAAATGGTTGAGTCGATTAACTTTGATAAAGGAAAAGCCAGCGTCAAGATTCTTCTCACAATTGCCGGCTGTCCAATGCAAGACCGATTGCGTACAGATATCACCCAAGCTGTCACTGCAGTTGAAGGAGTCTCATCCCTTGATCTAGTTTTTGGCGCGATGTCTGCGGAGCAAAGAGATAATGTAAAGAAAATTGTTCGCGGAGGTCGTGAGAAATTTATTCCTTTTGCTCAACCAGATTCGCTAACACGGGTTATTGGAATTGCATCTGGCAAGGGAGGTGTTGGTAAATCCTCTCTCACCGTTAATTTGGCTGTTGCTGCAGCTCGCAAAGGACTTCGTGTAGGAATTCTCGACGCCGATGTTTACGGCCATTCAATTCCACGACTTATGGGTCTGATGGGTGTTCGCCCCACTGCCATTGATCAAATGTTCATTCCGCCCGTTGCATATGGCGTAAAAGTTGTATCGATGGAAATGTTTAAGCCAGAGCGTGAAGATGCAGTTGCATATCGCGGTCCACTCTTACACCGAGTTTTGGAACAGCTGTTATCAGATGCATACTGGGGAGATTTAGATTTATTGCTTCTTGATCTTCCACCAGGTACCGGTGACTTAGCCATTTCACTTGGCCAGCTGATACCAAAATCGGAAATTATCGTTGTGACCACTCCGCAAATAGCAGCTGCTGAAGTTGCAGAACGCGCAGGTCGAATCGCTCATCAAATGAATCAAAGTGTCATAGGTGTCATTGAAAACATGTCGGCATTTGCCTGCCCACATTGTGCGCAAGAGATTTCACTTTTTGGTTCGGGTGGGGGAGAGGAAACTGCTCGAGTACTTACTAATTTAATCGGATCCAAAGTAGAACTACTTGGAAAAATTCCGTTTAGTCCAGTTCTTCGTTCTGGCGGTGATGAAGGTCAGCCGGTAGTTGAAAGTAGTTCCGAGAGCGAAAGTGCAAAAGCCATCGAGGATATTGTTGAAAAGGTAATAATTCGAAAAGACTCTTTACTTGGAGTCAGACTCGGGCTTACCCCGTAACTCTTTAACCAATTCTTCAAGTTCGCTGCGCAGGAAATCACGAGTTGCAACTTCGCCAAGAGATATTCGTAGGCTAGCAAGTTCGCGAGTGAGATATTCAGTATCTGCAATGCTTCGCTCATTCTGGGCGCGATCTTCATTAAGTGCGATGCGATCTCTATCGGCTTGGCGATTTTGCGCAAGAAGAATGAGGGGAGCAGCGTAAGAAGCTTGAAGTGAAAGAATCAGTGTAAGAAAGATAAATGGGTAGTCATCAAATCTTAAATCTCTTGGAGCAAGAGAATTCCAAAGGACCCAAGAGAGAACAAATACAGTCATATAAACCAAGAAACGGGCTGTTCCTAGGAATCTAGCGAATTTTTCAGAGAGACGACCAAATGCTTCTGGATCGTAGTTAGGGCGAAGTGCGCGACGTGACTCACGCGGAGTATCCAAACCATCTTTGCGTGCCATTTCTACACCTCCTTATTTTCTGAATCAGTTAAATTCTCGGTTGTTATATTTCCAAGTCGGCCAGTTCCACGTGTTGAATCACGATGATCATGACGCCAGTTTTCAGGCAACAAGTGATCAAGCACGTCATCCACGGTGACAACGCCGAGAAGGCGTTCGTTTGCGTCGACTACGGGCACTGAAAGCAAGTTATAACTAGCTAAGTATGACGAAACTTCATTGAGTGATGCGTTGGGATTTAGCCCTTGCGTATCTGTATCCACAATAGATCCGAGAAGAGTTGCTGGAGCTTCACGAAGTAAACGCTGGTAATGAACCATTCCGATATATCGACCAGTTGGAGTTTCAAGTGGTTGGCGACAAATAAATACTTGAGAAGCTAGCGCTGGTGACATCTCGCTTCTGCGAACTGCGGCAAGAGCATCAGCGACGGAGTAATCGGCGGTCATGA
>CAFBLW010000006.1_pt1 | contig 23638 bp, 23 predicted proteins | sample 7268291 | NCBI WGS metagenome assembly CAFBLW01 (sample SAMEA6814045, study PRJEB35770) | uncultured Candidatus Planktophila sp. | biome: Freshwater; feature: Freshwater reservoir; material: water | place: Czech Republic | collected 2017-05-23 | depth 30m m
GATTATCGGAATCTCACTCTTTCGCCCTGGCCCGGTTAAAGCCGACATGATTTCTCCCTTTCTAAAGACAAGACATGGCTTTGCCCAGCGCGCATTTATCCATGACGATCTCGAAGAGATACTGGATGAGACAGAAGGCGTAGTCGTCTTTCACGAACAAGTAATTCGCATCATCGCGAAAATGACTGGCGTTACCTACGCAGATGGCGATCAAAAGCGCCGCTTACTTGGCACAAGAGAAGGCCAACAAGAAGTCTGCGATTGGTTTTACTCACTCGCACTCTCTCGTGGTTATGAAATGAAGACTGTAGATACAGTCTGGAAAGTCCTGCGAGATTTTGCATCTTTTGGTTTCTGCAAAGCGCACGCTGCAGCATTTGCGCTACCTACATATCAATCAGGTTGGCTTAAAACTCATTACACCGCTGCATTTATCGCCGGCGTACTTACTCACGATCCTGGCATGTACCCAAAACGCTTACTCATTGATGAAGCTCGCCAGTGGGGGATAGAGATTGCCCCAGTAGATGTAAATAAATCTGATGCCGTTTATAGAGTTGAAAAAACAACAGCGCCTGCGCGCGCTCCGTTTGAAGCAGTTAATACAAAAGCATCTGGCGAACTCCTTACTCTTCCTGATGCACGTGGCTATGCAATCCGTATGTCACTTGCAGATATCTCAGGAATATCTAGCGAAGAGATACAAAATATTGTTAGAGCAAGACCATATTTAGATCTTGCCGATTTCATCTATCGCTCTAAAGCCAGCGTTCCGACAACAGAAGCACTTGTAAATATCGGGGCCTTTGATGAAATCTGCGGAGTCGGCAAGAACGGCGTAAATAGGCGCGACCTCTATATACATCTGCAAGAGTTACAAAAAATAAGCGGAAATAAAAAGAAAGTTGATTCATCTCAACTCTCTTTTAACTTACTCACTAGCGATATCGAAAGCCTTGGTTTGCCAGATATCACTCAAGAAGAACAGCTAAAGGCTGAATTAAAAGTTCTCGGTATGGATGTCAGCAGCCATCTACTTGCTCCTTATGGCCAATTTCTAAATTCCATCGGCGTAACAAAATCCTCTGACCTCATAAAAGCCAGATCTGGTGCTTCTGTCGTTGTTGTAGGCGTAAAAGTTGCCTTACAAACACCACCGATTCGCACGGGTAAGCGCGTTATGTTTCTAACCCTTGATGATGGACATGGTTGTAATGATTTAACTTTCTTTGAAAGCGCTCAAGAAAACTTCGCGTATTTAATTAGAAATACTTCGCTCATTCTTGCGCGAGGAGAAATCCGCAGAACAGGCCCTCGCGGTGTATCTATCCGCGCAACCGGTGCCTGGGATTTAAAAGATGCGTATTCATCATGGAAAAACGAAAGCAAAATAGCCAAGTAGACTGCACCTCGGTCATTGGCCCCCATAGTCCAATGGCAGAGACAGAGGACTTAAAATCCTTCCAGTGTCGGTTCGAGTCCGACTGGGGGCACAGCTAAAAAGTAAATATAAAAATAAAAACTGGAGGGAAAATGGCAATTGTAAGTTTTAACGTTGAGTTAGTTGCAGAAATTCCTGTGACAATTAATGAATCCTCCCGTGAAGAGGGTCAGTCATATGTAGATCTCATTACAGATGCGGTGACCAGCTTTATGGAAAATAACGACCTAAACGAACTAGATTTCCAGGTCAAAATTGTCGGGGACGTAATCGGCGCTGACTAGTACCGATGTTTACAATTCGACTGATAATGAAAACTTAAGCTCGAACTATCTAATTTGTAAATTCAAAAGTTGTAAAACACTTAAGTAGTTCTTACCAGAGGCACTTGTCATAGCGATTTCGCACGTGCGATTTGTTGAGATATATGAATCTGCCTTCGTGGATTGAATGAAGCTCACTTCATCAGCGGTCGCAGATTTGGTGAGCTCCGGATGCAATAGCCCGCGATCGCCGGCAAATGCGCAGCAACCCCAATTAGGCGGAACTATGACTTCGTGTGCGAGTGCGGCTGCAATAGTTAGCAATCCAGCACTTTCATCGAGCTTTGTTGATGAGCAGGTTGGGTGAACTACTACAGAATTAATTTTCGTTATTTGTAATTTATCGATGACATATTTTGCTAGAAAAGTTGGCGCATCAAGTACTTCAATTCCCTTAATTGAAGAGATGAATCCTTCAGAGCATGATGAGTTATCACTCACAACTGGAACGCCAAACTTGGCTAACTTGTCTGCGAGTGCTTTATTTTCTAGGCTAATGTGTGCGGCGCCCTGCTTCATTCCCTTTGACTTCCAAGGTGTGCCACAACAAATACTCGAAATTTCTTCTGGCGTATAAATCTTCAAACCAGCTTTGGCACAGATTTCTTCAAAGTTGCTTTGTCCAGAAGGGCCGAAAATTTCACCCGTACAAGAAGGTAAGTAAATTACATCTGGCTTTGCGTTATTTTTTGAAGTGCGCTTTTTTCCAGGAGTAATTGATCCGTCCATATATGGGAGCGCTTCATCGCCAAGAAGTGCACGCAGAGATTTGGTAGCAAGCTTTGAGAGAAGTGGAACTTTGTGAGAAATAGTGATTGCAGCGCGCACGGCATAAAGTGTGTGTGACCAGTTTTGTGAAGTGAATTTCCAGACCAGCTCACTAAATGGCGAGCTCTTCTCTGAACGAAGGCGCTTTACAAGATCACCGGTATTGATGTGTAGCGGGCAACTAACAGAACAGATTCCATCGGCTGCACATGTTTGGATTCCATCGTATTCAAAAGCTTTATTTAGTTCGCGGACGACATTTGAATTTCCGTCTAGCTTTGCAGTGACTATCGCTCGGCGAATGACAATTCTTTGGCGTGGAGTCAGCGTTAAATGTTTACTTGGGCAACTCTGTTCGCAATAGCCACATTCAACACAGCTATCAACTTCTTTTTCAACAGATGGTGAAGTCTTGAAATTCTTTAGGTGAATTTTCGCATCTGAACTAATAATTACATCAGGATTCAGAATGCCTTTAGGGTCGAATGCTTTTTTGATTGCAACCATGAATGAATAAAGTTCGGTCCCGTATTGACGCTCCACAAATGGGGCCATGATGCGGCCGGTTCCGTGCTCTGCCTTTAAAGTCCCACCGTCAGCTAGAACAAAATCAGCCATCTCATCTGTAAATCTTTCGTAACGAAGCCTTGATGCCGAATCAGTGAAATCTTCATTTAACATAAAGTGGATATTTCCATTTTTTGCATGGCCAAAAATCACGCTGTCTTTGTATTGATGTTTTTCAATGAGCTTGGTCAAAGATTCGCAGGTTTTAGCCAGTTGGTGAACAGGAACTGCAATATCTTCAAGCAGTGCAGTGGTCCCGGAGGGCCTAGCTTCTGCAACCGTGGCATATAGGTTTTTACGCACATGCCAGAGATCATTCCTCGTGCGAAGTTCTTGAGTGAATGTTGAAGGTGAAGAGAGCTTTAAACGAGTGAGCAAATCTTTTGCTTCTGACTCACGACTGTGAAGTTCGTTTGAAGATAATTCTTGATACTCAACAATAAGGCCAGCATGTTCCTGGATTGAGAGCGATTTCATCTGAGAGATTGCTTTTGGATCACGCTGTGCAACTAAGAGAGAAGTCTTATCTAGAAGTTCGATTGCAGCTGCACCTGAATCAACGAGTGCAGGGAGTGCATCGTTTGCTGATCGCATTGAATCAAAGAAGAGAAGCGCGCTGGTTGCGAAAGGCTTTATAGGCACCGTGCGAAATGTTGCCTCAGATACAAAGGCAAGAGTTCCTTCGCTACCAATCATCAAGTGCAGCAAAATCTCCGTCGGAGTATGGAAATCAATGAAGGCATTTATTCCATAACCCATGGTGTTCTTACCTGCAAACTGACGAGCGATTTCTTTCTGAAGATCCGGACGATTATCAACGATTTTCTTTATGGCCATTAGCTGGTCAAAAAGAATTGGTGCATGCTTGTAAAAATCAGCATCAGCGCTCGAGGAAGATGTGTCGAAGAGAGAACCATCAGAGAAAACAACCTTCATCGCTTCAATTGTTTTATAAGCGTTTGTTTCGGTACCGCAAAGCATGCCGCTTGAGTTATTTGCAATGACTCCGCCGATAGTGGCCGCTATTTCACTTGCGGGGTCCGGTCCGAATTTATATCCATAACCCTTAAGGCGGTTATTAACCTCACGAACCGAAACTCCAGGTTCAACTCTTATTCTTTTACCGCCATCTAATATTTCAACACCGCGAAAACCTGATCGTGTATCTACGAGTAGTTCTTCGGTAACTCCTTGGCCGCTAAGACTTGTTCCTCCGGAGCGAAAGGTAAGTGGGCGACCAGATTCAAATTGTTTGCGAAGGAGAGCTGAAATTTCCGCGAGATTTTTGGGGGAGGCAACTTCTTTGGGAATTAAGAGATAGTGCGAGGCATCATTTGCCATCGCATATCGATCTATCGTGCGATTTGCCACAAGTTATTCTTTCACACCATCTATACGAATAGATATCTCTAAAGGTATTCTTGCCGCATACCCAATAGCCACTCACCAAATAGAAGGAGTCAATAAATGTCTGATGCGTCCATTCGCCTTTCGCGCTTATTCAACAAAGGACGATGCCTTGACATTGCAGTTGACCATGGTTTCTTCGGTGAGGGTTCATTTCTTGCTGGCATCGAAGATATGGATTCGGCAATCAAGACTTTGGTCAATGCAGCTCCTGATGCAATTCAGTTAACAATTGGACAAGCGCGCAAACTTCAAAACGTTGACCAAAAGGATCGTCCGAGTTTGGTACTTCGCACGGATGTAGCAAATATTTATGGCAAGAAACTTCCTGACCACATGTTCAGCATTTCAATCGAAGAGCCAGTTCTAACAGCCGTGCGCCTTGATGCAGCAATCGTGGTTGTAAATCTTCTTGATCTTCCATCACGCCCAGAGATGCTTGAAGCTTGTATTCGTAACATTGTGAAACTTCGTGCGCAATGCGATCACTACGGAATGCCGCTCATGGTTGAGCCGCTTGTTATGAAAGAGACCAACGGCGGTGGATACGCCTCCGATGGCGCACCAGAGAAAGTGATTCCACTTGTTCGACAGGCTGTAGAACTTGGAGCCGATGTTATTAAAGCTGACCCAACAGATGATCCGAAAGATTATGTACACGTTATTAAAACTGCAGGAAACATTCCCGTACTTGTTCGCGGTGGCGGACGTGTGCCAGATGAAGAACTTCTAAATCGCACTCAAGAAGTTTTAAATATGGGTGCAGCAGGAATTGTTTACGGTCGCAACATCATTCAACATGCAACACCAGACAAGATGACTCGCGCTCTCATGTCGATGCTTCACGAAGGCGCTTCTGTTCAATCTGCTCTCGCAATTCTTAAGTAAGGGAGCCGATATGTCTCAGAAGAAAGTAAACGTTGGCATCATTGGCGGCGGCCTCATGGGTAAAGAACTTGTGGCTGCATGTGGTCGATGGGATGCGCTCGTTGATCATCCAGTGCGACCGGAAGTTATCGCAGTTGCTGATCCGTCACCTGCGGTTCGGTCATGGTTTGAAAACGCAAAAATTCCCAACATTTATGAGGATTACAAGCAACTTCTTGCCGATCCAAAAGTGGATGTCGTTTATATAGCGGTCCCACATAATCTTCACGAAGAGATTTACTTAGCCACAGTTGCTGCGGGAAAAGATTTTTTGGGTGAAAAACCTTTTGGAATTGATAAATCTGCATCATCAAAAATAGTTGCGGCAATCAAAGCAAGCAAAGTTTTCGTGCGCGTATCAAGTGAGATGCCTTTCTATCCAGGGGCTCAAGCAGCGTTTAACTATGCCAAATCCGGTGCGCTTGGCGAGATTGTGGAAGTGCATTCTGCATTTCTTCACTCATCAGATTTAGATATTGCAAAGCCAATTAACTGGAAGCGCATCGTTAAATTCTGCGGTGAAATTGGCGTAATGGGCGATTTAGGAATGCACGTTGCACATGTTCCTGCTCGACTTGGTTTTGAAGCAAAATCTGTTTATTCATTACTTGATGACATCGTTAAAGTTCGAAGCGATGGCAAAGGTGGCGAAGTTGCTTGCGATACTTTCGATAACGCTGTCCTTGCGATGAAAGCTAAATCTGCATCACAAGATCGCGAATTTCCGATGTTTTGGGAGATGAAGAGAATCGCTCCGGGTGAAAGCAACACATGGCAATTCCAAGCGATGGGAATGAAGGGTGGAGTTAAATTCTCAACCAGAACCCCAGCAACTTTCCATAAATTTGCATATGCAAACGGTGAGCAAATTTGGCAGGAAATTCAGCCTGGACACAAGACCAACTGGCCTGTAATCACAGGCGGTATTTTTGAATTCGGCTTCCCAGACTCACTCCTACAGATGTGGGCTGCTTATTTCGCAGAGCGAGAAGGCCTTCTTGGAGATAAATTTGGTTGTGCAACTATTGATGAAGTTTTAAAGTCGCATCTTGTTTTTGAGGCCGCTATGGAATCAAATAAAACTGGTGCAGCTGTAAAGCTTTAAGTGCACACTAAGAAAGGTTAGGTAATGCAAAGTTCAAATCCTGTATTAACTCGAGGCCGTGGATTCGCAGCTATGAATCCAAATAACACTGATTCACTTGAAGCTGCATATGCAGCACCTTCAGCAGGTGGCGTATCAACTGGCCGCATGACAATTGAAGATGTTGTTATGCGAACAGGGACACTCTTCCTGGTACTTGTTGCAGTTGGGTCGGTTGCATACGGCGCTAATAACGGCGGACTTGCAGCAATTGGAATCTTTGGTGGATTTATTCTTGCAATGGTTAATTCATTCAAGAAATCTGTAAGTCCTGCACTTGTTATTGCTTACGCAGCATTTGAAGGGCTAGCGCTAGGTGGTATTAGTCGCTACTACAACGACATCTATCCCGGAATTGTGAGCCAGGCAGTACTTGGCACGCTCTGTGCATTCGGTGGAATCCTCTTTGCTTACCGAAGTGGAAAAATTCGCGTAACTCCAAAGTTCACTCGAATTATGATCGGCGCACTTGTGGGCTACATGGTCTTTGGCCTCATAACGCTATTCACAGGTTTCCCAGGTGGAAGTACAGGAACACTCATTGCAGTTGCTGGTGTGGCACTTGCAACTTTCTTTCTTGTTCTTGATTTCGACCAAATTGAAAAAACAATCGCAGCAGGCGCACCACGCAATGAATCTTGGCGCTCTGCTTTTGGTTTGATGGTTACTTTAGTTTGGCTTTACCTAGAAGTTCTGCGATTGGTTTCTATACTTCGTAACAACGACTAGTTCTTCGCATTAAGAATTACCCGAGATGAGATTTTCTTGTCTCGGGTAATTTTATTGCCAAAATCAGGGCCACTGAAAATACAAGAGAAGAAATAGCGAAAGCGCTTCGGAACCCAAAACTATCTGCAATAAATCCAACGATGATTGGTCCGACAATCATTCCGGCATCACCTGCCATCTGAAATAAGCCAATGACCTGCCCACCAGTTCCTTTAATGACATCTCCAACAATGCTTGCAGGAGTGGTGGATAAAAATGCTGCTCCTAAACCAATGATGCTCATTGAAAGCAAATACATCCAAGGATGAATTGTGAAGACCATCACCAGCGCTCCAATTAAAACTATTGCGGATCCAAGTACCGCTGCATACCTGCGCCCGTGAGAATCAGATAAACGTCCTGCTTTGAGAAGAATTGCACCTTGAAATAGCGCGGAGAGAGTAAAGCCGATTCCGACCACTGTTGCCGTTGACTTCAGCGCCTCTGTAACAAAGAGCGGCAAAATGGAGGAACGAAGACCGAAGAGCACCCAACTTGAAACAAAAGAAATAATGAGAGCGTATCTATACGGCTTTAGCCCAAAAGCATCTTTAAGACTTGTTACTTCTTGAACATTACTCTTTGAATCACGAGCTTGTAAGTGTGCGCTTGTAAAGAAGAAAAATGCAATTGTTCCAGAAATTAGTAGAGTGAAAGAGTAAACAAAAAATGGAGCACGAAGAGAGATTGTTGTGAGCGCTCCACCAATTGCTGGTCCCGCGATAGCACCTAATAGAAAAGCACCGTTGTACACAGATTGAGCATGCGCGCGCTGTGAATCTTTTACAGATCTAAGAATTACAGAACCAGCTGCGACTGAGAACATAGATGAGCCAACGCCACCCGCAGCACGAAAGATTAAGAGCTGCGGGTAGTTAACAGCCAACCCTGCCAGCAGTACGGATAGAGAAACGATGAAAACTCCAACTGCAAAAACTGATCGCTCACCAAAAATATCTACGAGCTTTCCTGAAATAAGTCCTGAAGAAAATCTGGTGACAGCAAATGCGGAAACAATGAGTCCAACGGCCGCATGGCTAACGCCAAATGAACGAGCAAACATCGGGATTGCAGGAACGACTATGCCGAAGCCAACTGCAACGAAGAAGGATGCTCCAACGAGCACACTTACTTCGCGCGGTAAATCGCCAAGCGGGTTTTTAAACAATCTTTAGCCGAGTGATTCTCCGGCAGCATCTTCACGAGCTGATGCGTAATCAGCGCTTGTGCGAAGAGGTACTTCGCGCAGGAAGAGTGCAAGCAAGAATCCAACTGTAGTGACAGGCGCTGCTGCCAAGAAGACAATATGGAAAGAATGCACGAATGCATCAATAGCAGTTGTCTGTATTACAGGTGGCAAAGTCTGCAGGACTGCAGTGTTGTTTTGAATTCCTTCAAGAGCCTTTGGATCGAATCCTTGCAACGCTGCGGGATTACTTGCACCTAATTCTTGGAAGTTTGTGACCAAGTAGTGTCCGACGCGGTTTGTAAGAATTGTTCCAAAAATTGCAGTTCCGAATACTGAACCGAGTGAACGGAAGAAGGTATTTGAACTGGTCGCAACACCCATATCTTTGAAGTCAACTGAGTTCTGAAGCGCAATAACAATTGTCTGCATTGAAAGACCAAGGCCAGCACCTACGAGAATTGCAAAGATTGAGAGTTTCCAGAATGGAGTATCTGCATTGAGAGTCACCATTGCGAGAATTCCGACAGTCATAATTGCAGTTCCAAGAATTGGATAACGCTTGTAGTGGCCGTGCTTTGTTATTTGCTTTCCGCTAAATATTGATGTGCTGACAATTCCAAGCATGAGCGGAATTAACTTAAGTCCTGCTTCAGTTGCTGTATTTCCCTTAACAACTTGAAGGTAGAGGGGAAGCATCACGATTGCTCCGAACATACCCGCACCGATAATGAAACCAAGTGCAGAAGTTAAAGAGAATGTGTGATTCTTAAATAAGTGCAAAGGAAGAATTGGTTCGATTGCACGCTTTTCCCATTGCAAAAAGAGAATTGTAAGAATTATGCCTATTACGAAATAGGTGATTGTTCGTGAATCGCCCCATCCGTTTTGAGGACCATAAATGGAGAGCGCAAGAAGAGATGTACAGACTGCGGCAACCATGAGAAGTGCGCCGAGGTAATCAATCTTGTGTTCGCGCTTAACCTTTGGAATATGAAGTACGGCAGATGTAATTGCAAGAGCAGCAATACCAAATGGAACATTGATGTAGAAAATCCAACGCCAACCTGTAACACCTAAAATTGTTGCGTGATCTGAGAAGAATCCACCAAGGAGTGGTCCTGCAACTGAAGAGAGTCCCCAGACTGCTCCGAAGTAACCCTGATAACGACCGCGTTCGCGCGGAGGAACAATGTCACCAATAATTACGAACGTAAGTGCCATAAGGCCACCAGCGCCAAGACCTTGAACAGCACGAGTGGCAATGAGCTGAGCCATATTTTGCGAAGCACCTGCTGCAAATGAACCAATTAAAAATGTAATGATTGCAAATTGAAAGACTGGACGACGTCCATAGATATCTGAAATTTTTCCGTAAAGCGGAGTCGACGCTGTTGATGTAAGCAAATATGCAGTAACGACCCAGGTGTAATGGTTCAAGCCATCAAAGTCTTCAACAATGCTCTTGAGCGCAGTGGAAACGATTGTTTGATCCAGAGCCGCTAAGAGCATTCCTGTCATGAGGCCACCAAGAATGACCATAATTTCTTTATGTGTGAAAGCTTTTGATGATGCATTTACATTAGACACGAGACATCCCTATAGGTCGGTATTGCAATGAATTGGAGGCAGGGTCTAAGTTTACTGCGTGAAGTCAGTAATTGCCGAAAGTCTTGTAAAGACCTATAAAAATGGCGAAGTAAAGGCTCTCAATAATCTTTCATTAGATGTTGAAGAAGGCACAGTTCTTGGCGTATTAGGTCCAAATGGTGCAGGTAAGACAACACTTGTGAGAATTCTCGCCACACTTTTAAAGCCAGATTCTGGACGAGCATCGGTTGGCGGAATCGATGTAATCAAGAATCCAGATAAGGTTCGCGAAATCATCGGACTATCAGGCCAATATGCAGCAGTTGATGAAATTCTCACCGGATATGACAACTTGGTGATGTTTGGCGAGCTTTATCACTTAGGAAAAAAACAAGCTGTCGCGCGGGCGGAAGAGTTACTTGAACGATTTTCACTCACCGATAGCGCCAAGCGCCCAATCAAGACTTATTCAGGTGGAATGCGAAGAAGACTCGACCTTGCGGCATCACTGATTGTTAGACCAAAAGTTTTATTTTTAGATGAACCAACTACAGGACTTGATCCTCGTGGACGCCTTGAAATGTGGGGCGTGATTGAAGATTTAGTAAAAGGTGGAACAACGCTTCTGCTTACAACTCAATATCTCGAAGAAGCGGATCAACTGGCAGATGAGATTGCTGTCATTGATAATGGAACGGTTATCGCTCGCGGCACCTCGGATGCTCTTAAGAAGCAAGTTGGTGGAGAAAAACTCGAGATTGTTGTAAACGCTGAAAACCTAATGAAGACTCAGGAAATTGTTGCTCGAGTAACTGGAAATAAAACTACGATTGATGAGGGGCTTCGATTAATTTCTGCGCCGGTAACTCTTGGTTCAAATGCTCTTATTGAAACCCTTCGCGAATTAGATTCCGCAGGGATACATCCCCTCGATGTTGGGCTTAAACGCCCATCGCTCGACGATGTTTTCTTGACTCTTACAGGGCACGCAGCCGAAGTAAAGGAGGAGGCAAAGTGAGCGCCGTACAAGACATTCGAGTAATCACTCAACGTCAACTTCGGTTATTGACCAGAGTTCCTGAAGTTTTAATTTTTTCAACAATTCAGCCAGTGATGTTTGTATTGCTCTTTAGATTTGTATTCGGTGGGTCAATATCTACGGGACAACCTGGCGGATATGTTCAACTCCTTATGCCCGGAATATTCGTGCAGACCGTTGCCTTCACACTTGCCGGAACCGCATCTGGCTTAGCTGAAGATCTAAAGAAGGGACTCATCGATCGATTTAGATCTCTTCCGATTTCACAGTCAGCACTAGTCGTTGGTAGAACTCTCGGTGATTCAATGCTTAACATCGTGGTGTTGGTGGTCATGGCGCTGGCTGGTCTAGCTGTTGGATGGCGTCCATCTTCTGGAATCGTAAAAGTATTAATTGGATTCGTATTCCTATTTATGTTTGGTTATGCACTTTCATGGGTAGGAATCTTTGTTGGATTATCTGTCGCCGATGCACGGGTAGTTCAAAACGTTGGATTTATCGTTACCTTCCCACTTACGTTTTTATCGAATGCATTTGCACCGACAACTGGAATGCCGCGAGTCCTGCAGTACTTTGCTGAGTGGAACCCGGTATCAACAATGGTGGCAGGTTGCCGCGAACTTTTTGGGCTTAAGAATATTTTCGGTGCAACAGCTGGATCTTTCCCAAGCGAGAATCCACTTTTGATGTCTGCTATTTATATGGGCGTAATTATGTTGATTTTTATTCCACTTAGTATTAGAAAGTACAAGAACTCTAGTAATTAGCTATAAAACTCTGCTGCCTTGATGACAACCTTGATTTCGCGGCCATTAGGAGCAGTGTAAGAAACTGTTGCACCAATCTTGGCTCCCATCACTGCGGCACCAAGTGGAGATTTTTCACTATAAACATTGAGATCACCTGAAGAAATTTCGCGAGATCCGAGTAAAAATTTTTCTTCATCTCCTGCAACTTCGGCGGTAACAACCATGCCAGCACCAACGACACCTTCGGCACTTGCTGGTGGAGTTCCAATGTGAGCATTTTCAAGCATCTGCTTTAACTGTCGGATGCGAGCTTCCATTTTTCCTTGCTCATCACGTGCTGCGTGATATCCGCCGTTTTCTTTTAAGTCACCTTCTGCACGAGCAGCCTCAATTTTTGCAGTGATCTCTTTACGGCCTTCACCTTCAAGATGTGAAAGTTCGGCGCGTAAGCGATCAGCTGCTTCTTGCGTGAGCCACGTTTGTGGTATTTGTGCAGAACTCATAGTGCAAAAGGATACCTGAACGAGTTAGTCGACGCGGCAGTTGGAAATTGCTGCGCTCACGGGGGCAGAGCGAGAAGTTATAGGCGTATTTCGCTGCACGCTCTTTTGCCCTGGATCAAATGAATCATCAATTTGCCCGACAATATTTTTGTCATAGTCATAAGCCAAAAGCGTGCAAGTAATTTTCTTTTCTGGGTTCTTACGTTCAATTCCATATTTCAATGAAATTTCTTTATCACCTGTTACTGAGAATGAATAAAGTGTTGATCGAACATCGGGAGCTGAGTGAAATAACCCCGCCCAGAAAATCCAAATGAGGCCGATAGCGCCAAAAACGACGGCGGGAATAATCCACGTATTGCTCGCCTTTTTGCCGTATCTATCTTCGTAGTTGAACGAAGCTCCTGATTGCATGGGATGATTATCTCATGCCAAAAGATGTTGATATGGGCGCAGCAGGTTCGCTCACTGTTGCACTTCTTTGTATTGCAGTTGCTCTTTTGCTCCGCAGTTTTTACAAGCGATACACAAGGCTGAGTGAGCGCGATAATGAAAGTGAAGAAAATTAAAAAGTTTTCACAGGCGCTATTAGTTCTGGTTCTTGTTGCTAGCTTTACTGGTCTTGGACTTTGGCAGATGCAAAGAGCCTCCGATTTAAAGCTTGCCCAGTCCCAAGCTGCGATACAAGATAGAAAAATTTACGCACTCAGTGATTTGGCTACCCCAGCATCGGCTCTGGATTCGCGAAGCGTTGGCAAAATTGTTGAAGTAACGGGCCATTACATCGCAAATTTCAAAGCACCAAATCAAGTAGATAATGCAGGCAATAGACGTGATTGGGAAGTCGCCCTCCTACAGGTAGGTGTTACTGCAAGCGATCAATCTGCAATTTTGGTTTTGCGAGGTCTCTGGAGTGAGCGACTTCTAAATCCAGATGTATCGCAGGCAAATTTGGTAACGGTGCGTGGAATATTGCAGCCACACCAAAATGAAGACGTTGCCGAAAACTCCCCATCCCAAATTTCTCGACTTGATAGCAGTGTCATAACCTCTTACACAAAGGCAGAACTCTTTGATGGCTACATCGCCTCAACATCGGAATCTATTAACGGCGCTTGGCTAGAGCGCATCAGAATTGAAGTTCGAAAGCCAGTGTCACGAGTAGCTGGTTTTTACTGGCAGCACATCTCATATGTTGTCATTTGGTGGCTCATGGCCGTTATCTCGCTTTTTGCCCCGTTCTACCGTAGAAAAATGAGCTAACGAACCAATAGAGTACGAATATGAAATCAGCTGTCACACGTTTTCGGATAATGGCAATCATCTGCGGAGTAATGTCACTTCTTCTCTGGTTCGTTTATATGCCAGGCAAATATGCATCTAATTTGGTTGAAGATCATAAAATCTTAATTTTTATTCCGATTGTGCACGGATACCTTTACATGATTTACATTCTTACCGCCTTGCAGCTAAGTGTGCAGAAGAGAAAATCTATATTTGAGATGGCTTGGTTAATTCTCGCCGGAACTCTTCCAGTTGCATCGCTTCTGGCAGAGCGTAAAGTTGTTAAGCAGTATTCGTAGCCTCATTAAATCTGCGCTCTATCCCATTTATGAGCGCCGAATTGTTTCGCGTCTAGATTTCTCCCAAACCCCACACCACGTAGGCGTCATCCTCGACGGCAATCGCCGCTTTGCAAAAGAGAATCCTGATCCCCTTGACCCAAAGGGGCATAAAAGAGGCGCTGAAAAAATTATTGAATTCCTTGGCTGGTGCGAAGAAGCAGATGTGAAAGTTGTAACTCTCTGGCTTCTCTCCACCGATAATTTTAAGCGAACCCCTGAAGAACTCGAAACTTTGCTAAAGATTATTGGACAAACCGTCGACGAACTCGATGCGACAAATCGCTGGAATATAAAAGCAGTTGGTGCGCTTGACCTATTGCCTTCGTGGTTAAGCCAAAAGCTGGTCAACATATCTACGAAAGCAACAAGGGCTAAGAAAGCTGATTGCCTAGAAGTAAATGTTGCGATTGGCTACGGAGGCCGGCGCGAAATTGTTGATGCGGTTAAGAGTTACATACTTGAATCTGAAAAATCAGGGGAATCTCTTCGCCAAGCTGCCGAGAAGTTAACGGCCGAGGAAGTTTCAAAGTTCTTATACACCGCAGGACAGCCAGATCCCGAACTGCTCATTCGCACATCGGGGGAGCAGCGCCTTGGGGGATTCCTACTTTGGCAGAGCGCTCTTTCAGAGTTTTATTTCTGTGAGGCCTATTGGCCTGACTTTCGCCGCGTAGATTTCTTACGAGCTCTGCGCGCGTATTCAGCCAGGCACCGCCGGCTAGGTAAATAGCCGGCCATATAAAGAGCTTTAACGCATCGTTAACTTTTAGTTATGGCGTGTCGAATAAGAGTTGACGCCTCTAAGTTCTATCTTTTTCTATAACAAGTACTTCCACCGCTGATTACAACTCAACAGATTGTGAAGGCCATTGGCTTCTACTAGAAAGACCTATGTTCTAGATACGAGCGTCTTACTTGCAGACCCTGGCGCCCTCACTCGCTTCGAAGAGCACGAAGTTGTTATCCCAATAGCGGTAATTGGCGAACTTGAAACAAAGCGCGATCATCCAGAACTTGGATACTTTGCCCGCGCAGCACTTCGCGCCCTTGATGATCTTCGAATTACACATGGTCGACTTGATCAACCACTCACAATTACTCCAGAGGGCGGAACTCTTTCGGTCGAGTTAAACCATACGGATTTAAGCACGCTACCTCACGGATTTTTACGTGATGGTACAAATGATTCGCGAATCTTGGCGATATCAAAAAACCTTATGTCTGATGGAAAGCGGGTGGTTCTTGTAACAAAGGATCTTCCACTTCGCGTCAAAGCATCTTCTGTTGGAGTTGAAGCTCAAGAATATTTAGCAGAGTTAGTTTCAAATAGTGGCTGGACTGGAATTGAGGAAATTTCAGTGGGGCATAACATCATCGATGACCTGTATGCCTCAGATCGTGCTGACCACGAAATCGCTCACACACTTCCCGTGCACACCGGAATTGTTCTTCACTCCGAAAAGGGAAGCGCTCTGGCAAGAGTGACTGCGGATAAGCGCTTACAACTTGTTCGAGGAGATCGAAACGCCTTTGGACTTTCTGGGCGAAGTGCTGAACAACGCATCGCACTGGACTTATTACTTGATGAAAGTATTGGGATTGTCTCTCTGGGTGGCCGTGCTGGTACTGGAAAATCAGCGCTCGCACTTTGCGCCGGTCTTGAAGCTGTAATGGAGAAGCGACTTCATAAAAAAGTTGTGATCTTCCGTCCTCTCTATCCAGTTGGTGGCCAAGAACTTGGTTATTTGCCGGGCAGTGAAGGCGAAAAGATGTCTCCTTGGGCCCAAGCCGTTTTCGATACTTTGGGTGCGCTAGTTAGCGAAGCCGTTATCGAAGAGGTCATTGCTCGCGGACTCATCGAGGTCTTGCCGCTAACTCATATCCGCGGTCGCTCACTTCACGATTCCTTTGTCATCGTTGATGAAGCCCAATCCCTAGAACGCGGGGTCTTGCTCACCGTTCTATCTAGAATTGGGCAATCCTCCCGAGTAGTTCTCACCCACGACGTCGCCCAGCGAGACAATCTTCGGGTAGGGCGCCATGACGGGGTGGTCGCAGTCGTTGAAACCCTCAAAGGCCACCCGCTCTTTGCCCATATGACCCTGACCCGCAGCGAGCGCTCGCAGATCGCAGCTCTTGTCACCGAACTTCTGGAAGGCCCGGCCGTCCTTTAAGGGCCATTTAAATCTCACAGTAACAAATCGGACATTTTGGACTTTGCCCTTTCTGACCTGCGGTTTTACCCATCCACAGCGAGGTGAATTTCTTAGAATTTGCGCCACACGCGTGGCTAAATTTGCCCTACCCCCACCGCCTTGCCACTCTAAAGGCTATTAGTTGGCGTCGATCAGTAGGTGAAGGAGGAGAAAGCTATGCAAGCACCGTTCGTTAAAACGCTCGCCGGAGCGCTCTTCCTCGTCGGCATCTCGGTCCCAACCGCCCATGGCTTGGAATTCCCAGCCACAACCCGCCTTGTTTCGACCTATAACTTCTCCGGAAGTCTGGTTGCCGCGGCTTCGATTAATTTGGGAGAGAGCGCTGGAACCCCGATTGGCGCCCAGGCAAACGCCGGATTCTTTTCAAGTGAAATGGCAAAGGTTGCTTTTGCCACCAACCAATCCGAAATGGCACGCAATAGCTGGGGCGCAAAAACGATTGCTAAGACGATCATGGCCGAGGAATACAACTGGGGCGAATACCAATACAGCTGCCTCAATCGCCTTTGGACCAAAGAGAGCCATTGGAATTACCAAGCACATAACTATCGCTCAGGTGCACACGGAATTGCTCAAGCACTCCCAGCGGTCAAGATGGAAATCATCGCAACCGACTGGCGAACTAACCCAGTAACTCAAATTCGCTGGGGACTTCACTACATCGAACTTCGTTATGAAACTCCATGTAAGGCATGGAAGAAGTTCCGCCGTTCGCACTACTACTAAAGCGAACTTTAATTCTCTGGCTTTGAGCCAATTGACAGTGGGCGCATAGTTTCTGCAAAAAAATCATTGCCCTTGTCATCTACAACAATAAAGGCTGGAAAATCTACGACTTCAATTTTCCATACCGCTTCCATTCCAAGATCCTCAAAATCTAGAACTTCAACTTTCTTGATGCAATCTTGAGCAAGCCTTGCTGCTGGTCCACCGATTGAACCTAAGTAAAAACCACCATGAGTTTTGCAGGCATCTGTTACAGCTTTGGATCTATTTCCTTTTGCAAGCATCACAAATGATCCACCGTTTTTCTGGAAATAATCGACGTAGGAATCCATACGTCCAGCAGTTGTGGGACCAAATGAACCTGATGCGTAACCTTCTGGAGTCTTTGCTGGACCCGCGTAATAAACAGCGTGGTTCTTCAAATACTCGGGCATTGGTTTTCCAGCATCCAGCCCTTCTTTAATTCGAGCATGTGCAATATCGCGCGCAACAACAATTGTTCCGGTGAGCGAAACGCGTGTTTTTACTGGGTGTTTTGAAAGTTCCGCTCGAATGGCATCCATTGGCTGGTTTAAATCAATAGCCACAACGTTGTCGTTGAGGTGTTCATCTGTTGTTTCAGGAAGGAAATGTGCAGGTTCGGTCTCTAGCTCTTCGAGGAAGATCCCATCTTTTGTGATCTTGGCTTTTACTTGGCGATCTGCTGAACAAGAAACTGCGATTGCAATCGGAAGCGATGCTCCATGTCTTGGCAAGCGAACTACGCGAACGTCGTGGCAGAAATATTTTCCGCCAAATTGAGCGCCGATTCCAAGAGTTCTGGTGAGTTCTAAGACTTTATCTTCAAGCTCAATATCTCTAAAACCATGGCCAGTTTTGGCATCTCCCGATGTTGGAAGTGAATCTAAGTATTTTGTACTTGCAAGCTTGGCCGTTTTAACTGTGTGCTCGGCACTTGTGCCACCAATAACAATTGCAAGGTGATACGGAGGGCAGGCCGCAGTTCCGATTGAGCGAAGCTTTTCATCCAGCCAAGTCATAAATGCTTTTGGATTTAAGACCGCCTTTGTTTCTTGATACAAGAAAGATTTATTAGCGCTGCCGCCACCTTTTGCGATGTAGAGCAAGTTGTATTCATCTTGGTGATCGCTATCGGAGTAAATTTCAATTTGTGCAGGCAAATTATTGCCGGTGTTCTTTTCTTCCCACGTTGTAACAGGTGCCATTTGCGAATAGCGAAGATTTAGCTGCGTATATGCGTTGTAGATTCCTTGTGAGATTGAAACTTCGTCTTTAGAAGTTGTCAGTACAAATTGGCCTTTTTTACCCATGACAAGAGCTGTTCCGGTGTCTTGGCACATAGGTAAAACTCCGCCGGCGGCTATGTTTGCATTTTTTAATAAATCTAGAGCGACGAAACGGTCATTCGGCGAACTTTCTGGATCTTTCAAAATATTTGCTAATTGCTGTAAATGCTCACCGCGCAGGTAATGTGAAATATCGTGAATTGCAGTCGAAGTTAAATTTTCAAGAGCCTTTGCATCGACCTGGAGAAAATCCTGTCCCCCGAGGTTTACAACCTTTACGCCGTCTTTTCCGAGACTTCTGTACTTGGTTTCATCTTTTCCAAGAGGCAGCAATTCCGAATAAGAAAAATCAGGTGCCATCGTCATTAACCTTTTATTCGCCTGCTGGCTTTACGGCGTCGAGTTTCTTGCGCGCTCCGTCGAGCCACTCTTGGCAAATCTTGGCTAACTCTTCTCCGCGTTCCCAAAGTTTGAGCGAATCTTCAAGAGTTGCGCCACCAGTTTCAAGAGATGCAACGACCTCGGCTAACTCATCTCGAGCAGCTTCATATGAAATCTTTTTTGCATCGGCCATGGGTTAAATCTACTCCTACCTATATGAGTCTTTAGTGGCTTAATTCGGGGCGTTCACTGTGGCGCCAGTCTCTCCCTTTGCCACACGAATACGAAGTTGGTCCCCACTTTTTAAAGATTGTGCATCTCTGACAATTGAACCATCGGTGAGCTGTACGACGGAATAGCCACGATCTAAAGTCGATTGGGGCGAGAGCGCGCGAACTCTGGCTTTAATTTGAGTCAATTCTTTTTGAGCCAATTCGATCTTATGGCCAAAAGTTTTCATAGAACGATCACGCAGCGCCATCACAATTTCACTGCGTGAAGTGATTAATACGTGTGGATCTTTAAGAACCGGGCGCTCACGCAACTGCGCAATTTTCGAACTTTCCAATTCCAAAATATTTAATACTTTTCGGCGAAGTCGTGCCTGCATCTCATGTATCTCTGCAATTTCTTGAACGATATCTGGAACAACGCGCTTAGCTGCATCAGTAGGTGTTGATGCTCGGTAATCAGCGACAAGATCTAGAAGTGGTGAATCTTTTTCGTGGCCGATCGCGCTGACAATCGGCGTGTGGCAATTTGCTGCCAATCGCACGAGAGATTCATCGCTAAAGGGCAGGAGATCTTCAAATGATCCACCACCGCGAGTAATGATGATGACCTCTACATCTTCGATTTCCTCTAGCTCTCTTAGCGCTTCTGATACCTCAACGACAGCAGCAGCACCCTGCACAGCAACTTCGCGAATTTCAAATTCAACTGAGGGCCAACGCCTACGGGCATTTTCAACGACATCTTTTTCAGCATCGGTATTTCGCCCGCAGATAAGTCCAATCTTTTTCGGCAGCAGCGGAAGTTCTATTTTGCGATCAGAATCGAAGAGACCTTCTGCTGCAAGCTTGGCTTTGAGCTCTTCAAGTCGTGCAAGTAATTCGCCGACTCCTACCTGGCGTATCTCTTTTGCTGAAAGCGTTAGCGAACCATTTTTTGTAAACCATGATGGCTTTGCATGAATGACTACTCGTGCATTTGCTGGAAGTGGTGCAGCGGCAGCTAAGACTGTTTTGTAACACATCACAGAAATACTCATATCGACGCTTGTATCGCGAAGGCGCATAAATGCCATCCCACCGCTTCGTTCATTGAGTTCTGAGATTTCGCCCTCAATCCAAATGGGGCCAAGTCGATCGATGTAATCCTTAATTGCTTCAGTAACTAGGCGTACTGGCGCAGGGGATTCACTTGAAGTTTCGAACACGGGATGAGCCTAATAGACTTGGCCGCATGAGTAAGAGAGTTCTCCTTGCTGCACCACGTGGCTACTGCGCTGGCGTTGATCGCGCCGTAGTAACCGTTGAAAAAGCCCTTGAACTCTACGGTGCTCCGGTTTATGTTCGTAAGGAAATCGTCCACAACAAACATGTGGTCGAAACTTTGCAGGATCGCGGCGTCATCTTTGTTAATGAAACCGATGAAGTTCCTGAAGGCCAAACCGTTATTTTTTCTGCGCACGGTGTATCACCCGCTGTGCATGCCTCAGCCGCAGCACGAAATTTAAAAACAATTGATGCCACATGCCCGCTAGTGACAAAGGTTCACCACGAAGTTAGACGTTTTGCAGATGATGAAACAGAAATTTTGCTCATTGGCCACGAGGGCCATGAAGAAGTTGAAGGCACAGCCGGAGAAGCCGTTGGGAAAGTTAGAGTGGTTGATGGCTTAGATGGCGCGCGAGAAGTAATTCCAACTCCAGGTAAGAAGTTAGTGTGGCTTTCACAGACCACCCTTAGCGTTGATGAAACTCTTGAATCAGTTCGAATTTTGCGTGAGCGTTTTCCAGAGATTCAAGATCCACCATCAGATGACATTTGTTATGCGACGCAGAACCGCCAAGAAGCGATTAAGCAGATTGCACCAGGTGCTGATCTTGTTTTGGTTGTGGGCTCTCGAAACTCCTCTAACTCTGTGCGACTTGTAGAAGTAGCAAAGGAATACGGCGCTAAGGCTGCCTATCTCATTGATTACGCAAAAGAGGCAAAACCTGAGTGGCTTGAAGGTGTTGAAACTATTGGCGTTACGAGCGGCGCATCTGTACCTGAAATTTTGGTGGACGAACTCATTAAGTGGTTAGCTGACCATGAATTTACTGATTGCCAGGAAGTCCGTGCAACAGAGGAATCTCTTATGTTTGCTCTACCTCAAGAAATTCGTAAAGAAATTAAAGCTGCCGGAAAGTAATTTATAAACGGTTCTTGCTTGGCTTTGATTTTGCTTTTTCGTTAAAAAACACAAACCAACCATAAATTGCGCTCAGTAGTAGGTATGGCGCAATCGAGGCAAGAGATGCGATGAAATCAATTCCAAGGCGAGAAATGTGAATCCCATCGCGCAATAACGCATAGAAAAGAACTGTTGCAGCAAATGCTAAGGGAGGAGTCACTACAGAAACGTACGTTGTTCCTTTTCGTCCAAAGCGCAGACCACCGTAGAGAACCGCACAGACAATCACTCCGGTAACTATTCCCGCACCACTTCTAAAGATGAGTTCGATAGAACCAAAGAAGAATATAAAGAAAGATTGCAGAACGACGACGCCTTCTTTTTTTAGGCCTGGTCCTTGGATAAGTGGACGTGTTACTTGTGCTTCTGAACTCATTTGTCTTCCTCAACAACTTCTACATCAATAAAATCATCATCACTTTCGGCGCCCGATGCTTTTAATTCTTTTACATCTTCAGGTGCTTCAGGATATTCGATTGCAAGTTTATCGCGATCACCTGATACGCCAAGATTTAAAATTTTGCGCGCTGGGTTGAGGACAGTTTTTTCAGCCGTTGGTCGTAAATCTTCATAAGCTTTAGAGACGCTATTCACTGCTTTACCTACTGCAACAATTTTTGTATGTAGAAGAGTAATATTTTTAAGGAATGTATTTGCAACCTTTTGAATATCGTCAGCGTTCTGAGCTAGCTGATTTCGCGAATAAATTGCTCCAACAGTTCGCAGTAGCGCCATCATCGACGTTGGCGTCGCGATGGTGACATTTAGCTTGAAGGCTTTCTCTAAGAAATTTGGATCAAGGCGTAGGGCTTCAGAGAGCAGAGTCTCAAAGGGGAGAAAGAGAATGACAAAGTCCGGTGACTTTTGCGATTTGTGATAACCACGTTTTGCAAGCACTTCCACATGTTTCATGAGGTCTTTTGTGTGCTGGCGAAGTAAGTCATCGCGCTCTTCTTGAACTTCTGTGTCGAATGCATCCACAAAGCGCTCGTAAGGAAACTTCGAATCTATAAAGAGTTGGCTACCACCAGGAACTTTGACAGTGATATCTGGAATTCCTGAATTGTCATCATCGGTAGTTGAACGCTGGCTTTCATACTCTTGACCTTTGCGCAGCCCAGCACTTGTGAGCAAGAGTTCAAGCTGTGCTTCACCAAATTTTCCTCGAGTTTGCGAACTGCTGAGAGCTCCAGCAATTTTTCGAGTCTCATCAAAGATAGATTGATTAGCGCGTCGCATCTCATTAATTGTTGTATCAATGCGAACTTCTGCTTCAGTGCGCAGGCGATTTGCTTCCGTTGCTTGTTTATTTAAATTGGCAACAGTCTCTTTCATCGCTGCCAACTCTGTTACAAACTTTGTATCTTCTAACGCTTTATTTTGAAGAGCATCAAGATCGCTTTTATATTGATCGCGTTGTGTAATTGCGTTTTGTAAATCGCTAGCGATTTTTGAAGCTCCACCATTTGCCTTGCTTCGAAGGTTTGAAATGAAAAATCCGAGTCCAAGGCCTATGAAAAGCCCCACAACGAGATATATCAGGGTCACTAACGCGTTAGATGTTGCTTGCATGGGCCTATCGTGGCAGGAGGTACCGACAATCACGCGTAGGCTCTACCCCTTATGAGCCTGTCTATTGGAATCGTTGGCCTGCCGAATGTGGGCAAATCCACCCTTTTTAATGCGCTCACCAAAAATAACGTTCTAGCCGCCAATTACCCCTTTGCAACAATCGAACCAAATGTCGGTGTTGTCGGTGTGCCTGATGATCGCCTGAATAAATTGGCCGAGATTTTTGGCTCTGAAAAGATTTTGCCAGCAGCGCTTTCATTTGTAGATATTGCGGGAATCGTAAAAGGCGCGTCAGAAGGTGCTGGCCTTGGAAATAAATTCCTTGCCAATATCCGCGAAACCGATGCAATCTGTCAGGTCATTCGAGTCTTTGCAGATGGCGATGTTGTTCACGTTGATGGTCGCGTGGATCCGGGTAGCGATATCGAAACAATTAACACCGAGCTCGCGCTCGCAGATTTGCAGACAATTGAAAAGGCTATGACGCGGCTTGAAAAAGAAGCCCGCGTAAATAAAGAGATGGCTGTTGTAGTTGAAGGCGTGAAGAAAGCTGAAGCTCACTTGCAGAGCGGCAAGCCACTTTCTTCATCAGGTTTGGACCTTGAAGTTCTCAAGGAATTACATCTCTTAACTGCCAAACCATTCTTATATGTTTTTAACGTCGATGCAGCTGAGTTACACGATGACTCACTGCGAACAAAGCTGCAGGCACTTGTTGCGCCGGCAGAAGCAATTTTCCTAGATGCAAAAACAGAGTCAGAACTCGTCGAACTTAGTGACGCGGATGCACTCGAACTCTTGCAATCAATTGGAATGAAAGAACCAGGATTGACAACTCTTGCAAGAGTTGGATTTAGCGTGCTTGGACTGCAGACATATTTGACTGCGGGTCCTAAAGAAGCACGTGCATGGACAATTCATAAAGGTGACACCGCACCC
>CAFBLW010000007.1_pt1 | contig 23153 bp, 21 predicted proteins | sample 7268291 | NCBI WGS metagenome assembly CAFBLW01 (sample SAMEA6814045, study PRJEB35770) | uncultured Candidatus Planktophila sp. | biome: Freshwater; feature: Freshwater reservoir; material: water | place: Czech Republic | collected 2017-05-23 | depth 30m m
AACAAGTGTTTAGATGGCGCGATTTCTCGCCAAGAACCATGTGGCGTTTGGGGCGGACAACTTATTGAAGATGGAGTAATTATTGAACGCAAGCGTCGTGCAGGTCGCCCTCCACGTATTGCGGCGTTCATGTAATTCTGGATCCGTCAAAAAATTCTGGCTTACTTGCTAGAGACTTGGTTCGTTAAAGTCTCTTCGCTTCGTAAGCCAGAATTTTTTTGCTCGGAATCCCTTAGGGTCTCTCGCTTGGCCAGGAAGAGCTCTCATAATTTCCGGCGAGGGTTTAAGAATTAAGTAAGGGATGCGGGAGCGATTTCTGGGAACCAGGAGAGGGCTTCATCACGGAAGTTTCCTTCAGCTTCGAGCTGGCAGAAAATTCCGGTGGTTCCAAGTGTTACGCGGTGAATAAGTACATATTCAGCTGGAAGATTTAACTGGAAGCCGATGCGCGCAGTTGGGTTTCGTGGATCACCAACACGCGCGCTTTGATCTCGTAACCATTCGCGCGTGTATTTAAAAGTTTCTGTACGAAGTGGTTCGACAAGTGGCACTAGGAAGTCGAGCACTAATTGAGGATCAACATTTACATCAGGCAAAATAAATCCGTCTTTTTTAAATCCGTCATAAAGTGCTTGCGCGTCATCGTCTAGTGCATGCTTGAGAAGATTTTTAAATGGTTCAGGGAAACCATTGGGAAGTCGATTGCATGCTCCAAAATCGAGAACTCCTATGCGGCCATCAGCTAAAAGGCGGAAGTTTCCCGGGTGTGGATCAGCGTGAAGTAGGCCAGCTCTCTCTGGCGCGGTGAAGTGAAAACGTGCCAAACGAAAGCCCGCGTTATTGCGCTCTTCTTGGGAGCCTTCAGAAATCACCTTGGAGAGTGGCTTGCCTTCTAGCCATTCGCTGACAAGGACTTTATCCGTGGCGGTGACAACCTTTGGAATCGCAACATCTGGATCATTTTCATAGGCATTCCAACATGCAGTCTGCGCCTCGGCCTCAAATTTGTAATCGACTTCTTCAATGATGCGCGCTCGAAGTTCTTCAAGCAGCGGTTGCATATCAAGGCCCGGTAAAACGAGTTGGAAGACTTTGGAAAATCTTTGAATCTGATTCAAATCCGATATGAGCGCTTCGGCGGCACCGGGATATTGAATTTTTACAGCAACAGCTCGTCCATCTTTCCATTGCGCTTTATGTACTTGGCCAATAGATGCAGCAGCAACCGGCACGTCGTCAAAAGATGCGAAATTATCTCGCCAATCTTCACCCAACTCTTTTGCCAAAACTTTGTGAACAACGCGAGCAGGAAGTGGCGGGGCTGCTTCTTGAAGTTTTGTAAGTGTCTCGCGATATGGCTTTGCAATATTTTCAGGAAGTGCTGCTTCAAATACAGAGAGCGCTTGCCCGAACTTCATCGCTCCGCCTTTGAGTTCCCCAAGAACTTTAAACATTTGCGCCGCAGTTTTTTCTTGAATTTCTGTAAGTACAACCGAAGATGATTGTCCGACTAATTGTTTTCCTAAACCGAGAGCACTGCGCCCCGCTAAACCGACCGGGATTGAGATCATCTTGGCTGAACGCGCAGCCGTAGAACTCGGAATCTCTTGATCGGACATAGCGCTAATGGTGCCGAACTTTCGGGTTAAGCGCTAACTGAAACTGAGCTACCAATTACATCCGCACGAAGGATGGCGCGCTATAGCGATGTGTTTCGCGCTACATAATGAGAGTAAATCCACGGTGATAATCGAACCCATCAGATCGCATGTTCCTGTATCAATAAGTTGGATAACAATTGAGGCAACAAGGGCCGATAAGAAGTGAGCTCCAACAACTGGTAATTCTGCAGTTGTTTCTCCAGTTCGAACTATTTCTGCACCAGCTTCACTTTGTTCATTTTCAAGTAGTTCTACGCAGCGATTGCAAGGAGTTTGACCTGGCTTCACAATCGGTCCAAGCGTCAGGCAAGCACCTTCGACTTCACCAATAATTAAGTGTTGCTGTCCGGCAGACATCCAAAGTGAACGTATAACCGGATCGATCTCACCAAAATGGATCTTTAGTGTTTGCTCTTTAAAATCGCCTTCAAGTTCTTGAGCACTTTCAACTTTATCCAAAGGAAGAAGTGAGATTTCTTTAGATAGTTCATTTGTTCGGGCTTTGAAAGTTTTACCTAAATCTGTAGAGCGGATTGATCCAGCCTCGATATCGGTATCAGTTATTAACGGCGAGTTTTGGCGATAGCCCAATCCAAATTGGGTATGCGTAACACCGCTTGCGAGAAGAAGTGCAAAGAGTTGTGTGGCTGCGCGCGAGTGTCCTGAAATTTCTACATGTGCAAGATGTCGTTGATTGATTATTTCTATTCCTGAATCAATAACGCCAGGTACCCAACGAGATTGAATTAATTCGGGTTCAATCTTTTTCTTCAATTGCTCAAATGAAGCATCGCCCTTATGCGCACTAGCAACTTTTGCTTTTTCTGTAATAGCTGAGATATAACGCTCTGAAACGCGAATCTTGCTCTGCTGGCTTTCGATCAAACCACAATCATTGAGTTGGGTCGTAAGTTCTGAGATTTGCACTGAAGTGTGCTCAGATGAATCGAGAATTTCTTGGAGTAATTGTTCAGTCTGTTCTGTAGCTGCATTTGCAGCAAAATATTCGAAAATTGCGCGAGCGCATTTCGATTGAAATCCGACTCTTGTTCTCGGCGTACCGATAAAGAAAAATTCCGGATCTTTCGAAGCGTAGAGAGCGACGCCTTGTTTGAGTCGAATAGGACGAGTTTGCAATTCGTTGGTAGTCATCGGCAAAGAGTGTCTTTTGCGGTGACATCGCGCTAAGGGCAAACTTCAAAGTTGTGCGCAGATGCGAGTAATTTGTACTTACGGTGATAAAAGAATTCGCCCCGTTCAACTATTGAGTTTTCACTCAATGGGCTAAACGGGGCGAACTTTAAGTCTTGGGTGGTTTTACTGTGCCTTACCGAGGATGCGATTTACCTTGGTGCCACAGACTGGGCAAATGCCCTGTGCCATGCGACGACCAGAGTCTGAGATCTTTACAGTTCCCTCAAAATCACGCTTCTCTTTGCACTTAACGCAGTAAGCGTCACCCTTGTATGTCTCTGCCATTTTGCTCTCCAATCGCCGCTTGAGCTCGAAGCGCTCATGCGTGCATACACGACGATACCCCTGCGTACGCTCAAATCTGGGTTTTTGCGCCTACTTTGTGCGTAGTTTTTTCAGCTCAACAGGCTCAGCCAGCGCTCGTTCTGCCGCCTCATACCCGTCTAGATAGGCGCTGGCCAGCTCCGAGCCCTCAAAGCGGCTAAGGAGCTCTGTGAACTCGGCACCATGGTCAAAATGGCGCAGATGAATAGCTTCATGGAAAAGGACGTAATCGAGGGCGTAATCAGGGGCAAGTTTGAGGCGATCAGAGATACGGATCGTCTGGTCAAGGCCGGTACACGAGCCCCAACGCTCACGCATTGTTCGCCAGGCCACCGATACAGGGCGTTCAGTAATTTGCGGGGCTAATTCACTTAAGAGTTCATCAATGCGCTTGGCAAGTGCCTGCTCAGTGGGAGTTTTGCTCTCTTCCTGACTTCGGATCTTGGCAATCATCTCTGGAACTATCGCTCGTTCATCTGCCTTACTCATTCTTGCTGGAATCGAAACGATAATTCGCCCGCCTTGGCGATAGGCCGAGATATTTCGCTTTCTCCGGGCGGATCGAATAACCAAAATCTCGCCCTCATCTATTCCGGGCAGAGTCATGCCCTCATCAAATGGGGTATCGGATTCCACAAATAAAAAGTACTCGCCCATTCTTTAATATTGAGAAATCTCAAGTACGTGTTGAGGGATTTGTTAATTATTTCTTTAAAAATTATTTTGCTATATATGAATAAATGCCGGTGTGTCAAAGCGGTTGCTATTTGATTATGGCTTCATTTCCACATAAGTTGCGCTTACGAAGTCCTCGGATAACTATTTACACATCTGCAAGGGGAAGGCAGATATGTGAATGTGCGCCCGGGGACTTCGCTTTTATTGTGGCGGACAGAGTCGCGTTAAATTAGCCCAGAAAGATCATCGGGAATAGTTGTGGAGTTAAGAAAGTTTTCCGGCGCAAGTAAATCTTCGGCAGTTGGCAGTAATCCGCCCCAAATTTGATCACGCTGGGCAACATCTTTGATCTCACGAATCTTTGACCAAAACGCGCTCGCCTCGCGTGAAAGCTTGGGCGAAACTTTTAATCCGAGCATCGTTGAAAATAACTTTTCTGCAGGAGCAGATGCCGCACGTCGTCGCCTAAAAGTTTCTCTGAGAGCCTGGATTGAAGGTAATCGATCTCCGGCTGCAAGTGTTGTGACTTCATCTGCCCAACCTTCGATAAGTGCAAGTACCGTTTCAAGTTTTGCGAGCGCAATTTTTTGCGAAGGAGAATCCTCTGGAGTAAATACACCGGCATCAAGATTTAAAGTGAAAGCGTTGTTCTGGTCCATATTCGAGGGATCAAAATTTGTTGGATCCATCTGCATATTTTCAAAGGCTGATTCTGCTTGTCTTTGAATTGCATCGATATCAATATGGATTCCTTTTCCATATTCAGCTATTGAACTCTGCATATATGAAACAAGCCAAGGATTATGGGCGAAAAGTCTGGCAACAGCCCCTTCGCGAAGCGCGTGATAGATGAATACTTCAGATTTTGGAATCTCAAGATCAGTCGACCATTTCTCGATATTTTCTGGAATTACGAGTGGTTTTGCAGGATCAAGAAGTGGCAAACCAACATCATGTGCGCCGGTTACTTCAGTTGCGAGAGCGCCAATCGATTGTCCTAGCTGAGTAGCAATCATCGTCCCAATAAATGAACGCAGAATTGTTGTAATCATTTCAATCGGTGCCTGGTTTGCGGCATCCTCTGCACTTTCGCTTTGGCCAGCGACTGCTTCATCCAGGAGCGCGCTGATTGCAGATGCAAGACCAGCAGCAAGTGGCTCCATTGTTCGTTGCCAACCGGCGAGAGTGATATCTACCCAATCTGCGCGGCTTGCAGCAAGGGAAGTGGCGCTACCGGAACCGGAAGTCGCTGGGAATGAGGTGGCTTCATTGAGCCAAATCTCAGCAATTTCAAATGCATTTTCAACAACAGATAAATCTTTTGTACCAAGTGGTGAAAGGCCTTGTGCAGAGACGAATTTCTTAGCAGTTTCGCGAACTGTTGCTTGCGGCAAAACCTCGCCAGCTTGAGCCTGACCCCCGAAAATATTTGCAAATGGATTTACAAAACCAGTCGTATTTATCCCGAGCTTTTCAAATTGCTCTTTCATTTGTTCTTGCATGGCGCGCATCATGGCGTTGAAGTCTGGTTCTTTCCCAGGTTCATCTGGAGTGCCATCTGGTGTGAAACCAAAGGGGGACATGTGCGCTCCTTTCGCAGAATTAACTTTCTGGTTGAGTACTTTCTAACGTTAACGCTATATCAGGCTATAACAATCTCAACCCGAGTTTTCTTCCCGCCAGCAGTAGGCTTTGATACATGTCCAATGCATTTATGGCCCTCATCTGGTGGGTTATTCCAGCGCTCGGACTCATCGCAGCGATTGTCTACGTAGTGTGGGTTACAAAATTCGAGGGGAAATATCGAGCCCAAACCAATCGATCCGTTGATTCATTTCAGAAATTTCAGCAAACTTTTGGCGCCCAGGGCGCAAGTGGCCAAGGACAGAAAGATCCCACCCAACGAAATTCAAATTTGGGCGACCCCAATTTAGATAGTGGCGACTATCCGTATAAGAAATTAAATCCATAAGCTCAATGCGATTTTCTACTCTCCCCAAGTTTGTAACTTTTGTACTCACTCTTTTCTTTGCGGTTGCACTCGTGGCGCCACTTCCTTTTGCAATCATTACCCCGGGCCATGCAATCAATGTCTTTGATGGGCTCATAAAAGAATCCAAATCAAGTGGCTCAAAGATTGAATTCAATAAAGCTGATGGCAAGTTACTACTTCTTACTATCTTGGTTACGAATCCAGATTCATATATAAGTGGCGGCCAAGTAATTTATAGCTGGCTTCATGCCGACAATGTTGTATTGCCAAAATCAGCAATCTATACGCCAGGCCTTAGTTCAAAAGCTGAAGAAGTGAAATCGAATAAAGAGATGGTGGATTCTCAATTAAATGCAAAACTTGCCGCTCTTACCTACCTTGCCAAGACATTTCCTGATCGCGGATTTAACACAATTAAAAGTTCAGATATTTCAATTTCGCTCAAAGATACTGGTGGCCCAAGTGCCGGAACAGCTTTTGCCCTAGCCTTAGTTGAACTTCTGACAAAAGAAAATTATTTGCACGGTGCAAACGTTGCTGTAACTGGAACCATAAATTCAAAAGGTGAAGTTGGAGCAATTGGTGGAGTTAACGAGAAACTTATTTCTGCAAAAAAGGCTGGCGCAAAATTGTTGATTATTCCTCGCGCAAACTGTGTCGATCTAGACACTAACCCGGGAGATATAAGAATTGCCGCAGTTTCTACTCTCACGCAAGCGCTAGCGGCACTCGACTCGAAAGACCCAAAAGGGTGCGATAGCGTAGGAGCATGATGAGAAAACCAAGTCCCCTTGCCTTAACCGCAATTATTCTTGCAATTGCAGGCGTAGTTTTAGTCGCACTTAGTGGCGTGTACGTGGATTGGCTCTGGTTTAAATCTGTTGATTTTCAACATGTATGGACCACTGTTCTTACGACAAAAGCAACACTCTTTGTGGCCAGTGGAGTTCTTACATCGCTTGTAATCTCACTCAACATTTATTTCGCTTATCGATCACGACCTTTCTATGCTCCATTAGTTGGAGAGGAAGATAATCTCGAGCGTTATCGCGCGCAGATTGAACCAATTCGACGCTGGGTATTTATCGCAATTTCTCTGGTGCTTGTTTACTTCGCAGGAACTGCCGCAACGCAGCAATGGTCCACATGGTTGCTCTTTAAGAATTCAACCAACTTTGGCGTCAAAGATCCGCAATTCAATATGGATATTTCATTCTTTGCTTTCAAACTTCCATTCTGGCAGGCTCTTATTGGTTGGGGAATTTCAACTCTAGTTCTTGCAACAATCGCATCGTTTATCGTTCATTATCTTTATGGTGGAATTCGTCCCCAACTCCGTCGCGATCGGACTACTTCTGCAGCAAGACTTCAACTCTCAATTCTTATTGGATTTATAGTTCTCATCAAAGCAGTTGCCTATTGGTTTGATAGATACGCGCTTGTACTTAAAGAGAGCAAGTTAATCACTGGCCTTACTTATACAGATGTAAATGCAACTCTTCCCGCAAAGGCAATACTTGCCGCAATTGCAGTTGTATGTGCGCTTCTCTTCTTTGCAAACATCGTTCGCAAATCATGGCTGTTGCCAACAGCTGGTACAGCACTTCTTGTAGTTGCTTCAGTACTCATCGCCGGAATTTATCCGGGTGCAATTCAGCAATTTCAGGTAAAGCCATCTGAGTCTTCAAAAGAGGCGCCATATATTCAGCGCAATATTGATGCGACGCGCGCCGCATATGGTCTCGAGGGCGTTGAAGTTAAGGATTACCAAGCAACTCTTTCAACAAATGTCGGTCAGCTTGCAAATGATGCAGCAACGATTTCAAATATTCGCTTGATGGATCCGAATGTTTTATCTGCAACTTTCCGTCAACTCCAGCAAATTAAGCCTTATTACACATTCCCAGAATCTCTCGATGTCGATCGCTACACAGTTAATGGCGTACAAAGAGATGCCGTAGTTGCAGTCCGTGAACTAAACATCGATGGAAATCCAAGTCGAAATTGGATTAACGATCACTTGGTTTACACCCACGGGTTTGGTTTCGTTTCAGCTTTTGGTAACGCAGTAGATGCTGATGGAAAGCCAAACTTCCTAGTGGGAGATTTGCCGCCGACTGACGGTCTAGGCAAATTCGAACCACGTGTTTACTTCGGTGAGAATGTTCCGGATTATTCGATTATTGGCGGAGCAAAGACAAATACTCCGGTTGAGTTTGATTATCCGGATGATGCATCCGCTAATGGCCAAAAGAACTACACCTACACAGGCAAAGGTGGAGTTCCGATGGGAAGTGTTTTAAATAAACTTCTCTTTGCAATTCACTACCAAGAGCAGCGAATTGTTCTTTCTAGCCTCATCAACTCAGAATCTAAGATTCTCTACAACCGCAATCCTCGAGAGCGTGTAGCAAAAGTTGCACCATGGCTAACTCTCGACGGAGATCCATATCCTTCAATTGTTGATGGAAAAATCACGTGGATCATTGATGGCTACACAACAAGTGCGGGCTACCCATATTCACAAACGACAACACTTTCTAGCGCAACCTCCGATGCTCTTACAGCGAATTCAAATGCCGTAACTGCACAGGCAAATAAGAATGTGAATTACATCCGTAACTCTGTAAAGGCCACTGTTGATGCATATGACGGAACAGTGACTCTCTATCAATGGGATGAGAAAGATCCGGTTCTGAAAACTTGGATGAAGGCATTCCCTAAGAGCGTTCAAGCTAAGTCGAAGATTTCACCTGAACTTTTGCAGCACATTCGCTACCCAGAGGATCTCTTCCGCGTGCAGCGCGATGTTTTGAGTGCATATCACGTGCAAACAGCAGGTGCTTTTTACGGCGGGCAGGATTTCTGGCGCGTACCTCGCGACCCATCAACATTCGGTGCAAACGCCGCAGCGCAACCTCCGTACTACATGACCCTTGAAATGCCTGGCGAGAAGAAGCCAACTTTCGCGCTTACTACTCCATTTGTTCCAAGAGGTGGTCGCGAAAACCTTTCAGCATTTGCAACAGTAAATTCAAATGCGGGTCCTGATTACGGAAAAATTACCGTACTTCAACTTCCTCGAAGCACAAACGTTGCCGGACCTTCACAGGTGGCATCTAACTTTGAAGCGAAACCAGAAGTAGCAAACTCACTTTCGCTTCTGCGCCAAGGTGGTTCTGATGTTGTACTTGGCAATTTGCTGACACTTCCCGTTGGAGGTGGATTGCTTTATGTTCAGCCGGTATATGTGAAAGCAACCGGAAATACAGCGGCGTATCCATTGCTACAAAAAGTATTGGTTTCATTTGGCGATGTAATCGGTTTTGATAACACCGTTAAGGGAGCACTTGATCAAGTATTTGGTGGCAATTCAGGAACATCTGCACCAAATAATTCTGCAGGAACAACAAGTGGCAATTCTGCAAATGTTGCGAGTGCACTTCAAAGTGCACGACAAGCAATGGCAGATGCAGATGCAGCTCGGGCTAAAGGTGATTGGGCTGCATACGGTCGCGCGCAAGATAGATTGAAAGCTGCGATTGCATCAGCACTTGCAGCACAATCACGTAAGTAATCACTCTCTAAATAAACTCAATTTGGAGATTAACTCGCTTGCACTTACGATTGGTATACCGACGCGGGGTGGAGCAGCTCGGTAGCTCGCTGGGCTCATAACCCAGAGGTCGTAGGTTCAAATCCTGCCCCCGCTACGATTACAAAGAAGTGACTTACTGAACTGAAAAAAATAACTACACAGTTCAGAAAGTCACTTCTTTTTCATGAAGCCGTTAATTTAAAAGCGATTCAAGAACTAATTTTTGGACTGTGTACTTATCTTTTCAGTCCAAAAATCAGTTTTGATGAGCTTTGACCTAGCGGATGCGAAGAGAATTTGTGACGACGAAGAGGCTACTCAAAGCCATCGCGCCTGCTGCATACATTGGTGAAAGTAAGCCGCACGCTGCGATCGGCAGTCCAATAATGTTGTAGGCAAATGCCCATCCAATGTTTGTTTTTATTGTGCGAAGAGTGCGCTTTGAAAGTGTAAGTGCATCAACCACGCTCATTAGCTCCTGGCGCATCAAGGTGATATCCGCCGATGAAATCGCGGTATCGGTTCCGGTTCCCATAGCCATACTTAAATCAGCAGCAGCAAGAGCCGCAGCATCGTTGATTCCATCACCAATCATCAAAACGGTATGTCCTTGTGACTTTAACTCTGCAATTTTTTTCAGCTTATCTTCTGGCAGAGCTCTCGAAATTACCTGTGTTGTGGAAATTCCAACCGAATCAGCAATAGCTCGCGCACTTTCTTCGTTGTCTCCAGTTACTAACCAAGCATCTACGCCACTATTTTTGAGAGTAGAAATGGTTTCGGCGGCATCAGGCTTTACTTCATCACCAGTTGCAAAGACGGCGAGAGCCACACCATCCCAAGCGAGAACTGAAGCTGTGAGACCTAAATTCTCTGCGGTAGCGATCGCACTGTCGATTGCAGGATCGAAATTTGTTGCGCTGTGAGCAATAGCCTTTGGCGTTCCGATCAGAACAACAGGTGAGTAACCACCGAGGTCTACCCGACCAGCAACGCCTGAACCTGGAGTTTGCGTAAATTCGCTAATATTTTTTTGTGTAGCACCACGAGTGAGTGCGAACGTTGCAATTGCTTTTGCAACAGGATGGTCATTGGCAAGTTCTAGCGACAAAACGGAAGAAAGAATTGTTTTCTCGTTGAGGAAAGATGTGTATTTTGCGCCGAGTGTCGCATGTGCACTTGTTGGAATCACGCAATTTTGAACTTTCATAACCCCTGATGTGAGAGTGCCTGTCTTATCTAAAACAACCACATCAACTTTCTTAGCTAGCTCGAGTACGCGAGGATTTCGTAGAACAATCCCCTTTTGCGCACCACGCCCTGAAGCAACAAGTAGAGCCACGGGCGTTGCAAGGCCAAGTGCACATGGACATGCGATCACTAAGACAGTTATTGCGCTGGAAAATGATTCAGTAAGAGTGAAATCTAAATATCGCCAAACAAAAAACGTGCCTATGGAGAGAAGAGTTACGACTGGTACAAAGATTGAGGCAATCCGATCTGCCAACCTTTGAATTGGCGCTTTTGCTCCCTGAGCTTCGACCACCATCGCAGTTATACGAGCAAGTTCGGTATCACTTCCAATACGTGTGGCTCGAACAATGATCCTGCCGTTGTTATTTAGTGATGCGCCAATAACGCTAGATCCAGGTGCGATATCCACCGGAGTGGATTCTCCAGTTAGCATCGAGTTATTTACACTTGAATTGCCTGAAATAACAATTCCATCGGTTGCGATACGAGCTCCGGGTTTAACAACAAATTCATCACCAATTTCGAGTGATGAAATTGGAATCAACACCTCTAAACCATTTCGCAGAACAATCACTTCTTTTGTACCAAGTGCTAACAATGTAGAAAGTGCGCTACTTGCGCGTTTCTTTGCTCGAGACTCGAGGAAACGACCCAAAATAACAAAAAGTAGAACTCCGGCTGCAACTTCTGTGTAGACATCACCCTCACCAGTTGCATTTGCGTAAATTGACCAACCATAAGCAGTGAGCGAACCAAGTGAGATAAGGGAATCCATGGTTGGGTGAAAAAAATTGCGAAGTGCGGCTCTATGGATTGGCCATGCGACAAGAAATATGAGCGGGGCTGTTAATCCAATAGCAAGCCAAGCAGTTGGTGAATAAAGCGGATGCAAAATATTGTAGGTATCAAGCGTTTTGAGAATGAATTCATCAATGTGCGCGCGCCATGCTTCAACCATAGAAATGGCAATTGCCGGTGCTGCAAAAAGAATTGCAAAGAAGAGCGCTAACGCGGATTTTCTATTGTGAAGTGCTGGGCCTGCTGCGTCTTCGAGGAGAGTTGCGCTATAGCCAGCAGCTTTGATCTTCTTGATGATTTCACTTGGTTTAATTTCGTCGGATGCAAGTACGTGCACAGTTTCAGATGCGAAATTTACTGATGCGCTCACGCCCTCTATCGAATTCAAAGCTTTCTCAATTGTGTTCACACATGAGGAACAAGTCATTCCACTTACGGAAAAAGTTGATGACTTCAACAGTGATTTAGATAAATCAACCATTTTTAATTCTTTCCACCGACATTAGATATATCTAATGAGTCAACGATCAAGCTATGCAAAGAAGAATTAGTGGACATCCCACTCAAACCCCAAGGTCCATCATTACCTTCAATGTCCGTAAAGCGACCACCTGCCTCTCGCACAATCACATCCAGTGCCGCCATATCCCAGAGCGCAAGCGATGGTTCGACCGCGACATCAACTGCTCCTTCTGCAACAAGCATGTGTGACCAAAAGTCACCTATCCCACGGCTTCGCCATGCGCTTGCGAGGAGTGATTGAAATTTACTTAAACGATTTCCCCAACCAATAAAATCTGAATACGAAATAGAGGCGCTTGAAATCTCCCTAATTTTTGAAACCGCAATTTTTGTAGGAAGCCCACCATTAACGCTTACGAAAGCACCTCTATTTTCTGATGCATGCCAACGCCTAAATAGCGCAGGGGCACTTACAACGCCAACAACTACTTTCTCGGAACCATCGCTTTGTTTTTCTACCAAACCAATGAGCGTTGCCCACGTAGGGACTCCGCGTAGAAAATTCTTGGTTCCATCAATTGGATCAATTACCCAATAGCGATCTGTGCGATTTCCTGTTGCTGAATCTCCAAATTCTTCACCAACTATCGCATCATTGGGGCGATGCTGCGTTAGGAGTTCACGAATTGCATTCTCTGCCGCTTTGTCTGCATCGGTAACCGGAGTGTTATCTGGTTTTGTATCAATAATTAAATCAAGTGATTGATATCGCTTAAGAGTGATTGCGTCGGCAGCATCTGCAAGTTGGTGAGCAAAAGCCAAATCTTGCTCGCGAGTAGATGCCATGAGGTAACTCTAGCGCGAAGTATTAATCAAGTAGCGGGGGATTTGCATCCTTTAATTCAAGGAGTGAACGCAGACTATTTACTCGGGCTGTTCTCTCTGCATTGATTGCACCACCCGGAGCAGCCCATTCATTGAGAGCACAACCTTCCTCGTGATGCGAACAATGAGGCATACAACTTTCAATCACCTCACTGAGATCTTCAAAAGCCGCAACTATTTTATTTGAATCCAAATGCGCCAATCCAAATGCGCGAATTCCTGGTGTATCAATAATCCAGCCACCTGAAGGTGAAATATCTGAAGAAAGCGGCAAGGCAACAGCACTTGAAGAAGTATGGCGACCTTTACCGGTCGCATCATTTACATCACCAGTCAATCGCATTGCAGCGGGAACTAGTGCATTAATTAGTGTGGATTTTCCAACACCGGAATGACCAACTAATACAGAAGTCTTTCCAGTAAGTGCTGCATGAAGATTCGCTAAATCAACATCTTTACTGGCAGATTTGATTGCACTTGTCATAATGCTCACTCCGAGAGCTTGATATTCATTGATGAATTCTGGAACGGCGGAAATATCTGTTTTGGTGACCAAGATAATTGGGTGAATTTTTTCGTGAAAAGCACAGACAAGAAATCTATCGATGAGTCCACGTTTGGGTTCAGGATTTGCCGCTGCAACAACAATGACTAGTTGATCGATATTGGCAACAATAGTTCGCTCAACGCGAGCCGCATCATCAACAGTTCTACTCAAACTATTTTCACGAGGTTCAATCGAAACAATTCGCGCAAGCGAACCTTCAGTGCCTGTTATATCTCCTACGAGATTTACATAATCACCAACAACGACAGATTTTGGCCCCATTTCGCGGGCTTTCATCGCGGTGATGATGACGCCGTCATTTGTTATGCATGTTGTGCGGCCACGATCTACAGCGGTAACTAGTGCAAGGAGAGCATCGCTATGTGAAGGGCGATCTTTACTACGCGGACGAGTGCGGCGTCCAGGGCGGATGCGTACATCCGATTCATCAAATTCGCGCGCTGTCATAAAACCAAACTTTGCCAAAGACCTGGAAAGTCTGGCAGCGTTTTGCGAGTTGTAGCGACGTTTTCTACTTCAACGCCTGGAACAACTAATCCGATTACAGCTCCAGCAGTTGCAAGTCTGTGATCGTCATAAGTATGAAAAATTCCACCGTGTAGATCTTTTCCAAATGCGGATTTCGGTGTGATGTGAAGAGAAGTCTCTTCTTCAATGACATTTCCGCCGAGAGCATTAATTTCATGACTCAGTGCAGCTAAACGGTCAGTTTCATGTAATCGTAAATGGCCGATTCCACGAAGATGTGAAGGCGAATCTGCAAGCGCTGCCAACGCGGCAATAGATGGTGTTAGCTCACCAACATCATGTAAATCGATATCAATTCCGTGAATTGAATCTCCGCCAGAAATTTTGAGCCCTTCACTTACAAATTCTACTTTTGCGCCCATACGAGTAAAGATTTCGCGGAGCTGATCTCCAGGTTGCGTTGTTGACTTTGGCCAATCAGCAATTGTTATTGAGCCACCGCAGACCATCGCAATTGATAGAAAAGGTGAAGCGTTTGAGAGATCTGGTTCGATTACTAAATCTTGTCCATGCAACTTGCCGCTCTTAACACTCCAAGTATTTGTCTTGCTATCTACTTCAACCGTTGCGCCAAAATCTCGCAACATTTCAACGGTCATTTCAATATGTGGCATAGATGGAAGTGGACCACCTTGATGGGTAGCAGTAATTCCATTTGTGGTGCTCGGTGCAATCAGTAAAAGGGCAGATAAAAATTGACTTGATGCACTTGCATCTATCGTGAGCGTGCCACCTGGAATGGATCCTTTGCTCTTCACAATTAAAGGAAGGCTGTAGCGATTGCCGTGCTCGATTTCGATTCCAAGTTCTTCAAGTGCTGCAATAACTGGTCCGAGAGGTCTTTCATATGATCTCGGATCTCCATCAAAAGAAATGTCAGCAGATGCAAGGGCTGAAAGTGGTGGAAGAAAGCGCATTACTGTGCCCGCGTTTCCTACATCAATTTTTGCTGGACCCTTTAATTGTGATGGAGTAATAGTCCATAATTCTTTACTCATCTCAATCTTGATACCCATTGATTGCAAACCGGCAGCCATCAACTCGGTATCTCGCGAAATGAGTGGACGACGAAGAAGTGATTTACCCTCGGCCTGTGCCGCAAGTATTAGTGCACGGTTTGTAACTGATTTAGAACCAGGAATAACAACCTTCGCATTTACTGCATTTCGCCCTCGCGTTGGAGCAGGCCAAAGTTGCTGCTGCGCGCGCGAATCTGAAGACATAGTGGAGAGTCTACTGGGTGTAGTTGCGCAGGAATTTATAAGGTGATTGGGATAGCCTTTCATCGATGGCATCTAAAGATTTGGTACTCGAAAGCGCGGCCGATCGCACAACTCGGTTCGAGCGCGATGCACTCGTATTCATGGATCAGCTTTATTCAGCTGCTCTGCGCTACACAAAAAATCCCGAAGATGCACGCGACTTAGTACAGGACACGTACCTGAAAGCTTTCTCTTCATTTCACCAATTTGAAGAGGGCACAAATTTGCGCGCATGGCTTTATCGAGTTTTGACAACCACTTTTATCAATACATATAGAAAAGGCCAACGCCAGCCTCAACTTTCAAATGGAGAGCTAGAAGATTGGCAAGTCGCCGATGCGCAATCACATACAAGTGATCAAGGAAAATCTGCCGAAGTAGAAGCACTTGAAAATCTTCCTGATAGCGATATTAAAAGAGCGCTCCAGGAGATTCCAGAAGATTTCAGAATCGCAGTTTATTTAGCAGACGTTGAAGGATTTTCATATAAAGAAATTGCGGACATCGTAGGTGTTCCTTCCGGAACGGTTATGTCGCGCCTGCATCGTGGTCGAAAACTATTACGAGAAAAGTTGGCTAACTACGCCGCCGAACTTGGCTATGGAAAGGAGGCAAAGTCATGAGTTCTATCAATTCAAATGAGATCCCATGTGTAGAAGTTTTAACTTCTGTTGTCTTCTTACTCGAAGGCGCCCCAGAAGAATTGAGTAATCCACTTGCTGTCCAAGTTCACCTTGACTCATGCCTTGCATGCCAAGCTGAAGTCGCGCATGAGCAAGCAATGAAAACTCTCATGCAAGAAGTTCTTCGTAGATCTTGTGATGAAAAGGCTCCAGAAGATTTGCAACAAAGCATCCACGAGCAGTTACTTATGCAAATGGGCGGCGGTCAAGGAAGTGTTGTGACTCAGTACAGCATGACTGAAATCTCAATAGAGATAGACGAGTTTGGAAATATTGAGCATCGCGAAATTCAAATTGAGCAGACCCACATTTCACATTTCAAGGACGATGACGATGTCTCCTGAGGATGAAGTAATCGGTGCTGTTGGTTTTTCAACAATGATGGTCAGGCCTGGTGACACGTGCGTTGCAATGGGAATTTCCGATCTACCCATCCTTGCCCCATCGCACTACATGAATGTTATGGAAAGCGCTTGCATTGCTGCTGTTGCTGAATATTTAGAGCCAGGAGAGACAACTATTGTTAAAGATATTGAATTTAAAGTTATTGATTCGGCAGGAATCGGCGCTGAAATTCGTGGAACCGCACGTTGCATCGAAATTGCGGGACGCGAATTAATTTTTACGTGTGATGCTCATGAAGGTGAGCGCCATCTTGCAACTGCACTAATAAAAAGAACAGCGGTGGAGCGAATAACTTTCCTCGCCCGCACCGCTGCGCAATCTTTATTGTCTGAGAATTAAGCCTTCTTGGTCGCCCAGAAAATTTCTGCGATCTCGTCAATCTTTGAAATCAGAGAATCTGCAACCTTTACATCTTGAGTTCCCTTTGTACCAGCAGCACCTGCAAGCTTTGTTGCCTCATTAAAAAGTGAGTGCAACTGTGGGTATGCCTCGAAATGTGGCGCCTTGAAATAATCTGTCCAAAGTACCCAGAGATGCTCTTTAACTGCATGTGAGCGCTCTTCTTTAATTGCTACCGAACGTGACTTGAAATCAGCGTCGTTGCTAGCCGCGTACTTTTCCATGCAAGCCTTTACTGAAAGAGCTTCAATCTTTGCTTGTGCTGGATCATAAACTCCGCAAGGAAGATCGCAGTGTGCGTGAACAGTTACCTTTGGTGCGAAAATGTTTTTCATCTTCTCTCCTATATTTCTAGCTAATAGATGCCTCTGTAATTTTGAACTCTAGGTGTGTGAGACTACCGCCCATGAATAGTTTTCGCACGACGGGCAATTTCATACGTACCCTGCTGCCCGGAACTGTTCGTATCCAAGGCGCTTCTATGGAACCAACTTTCGGCGATGGTGATTGGCTGTTGGTTCGTTGGATTGGTGCTAAAAACGTATCGATAAACGATGTAGTAGTTGCAGAGCGCGAAGTGCAGCCAGGCATTTATTACATAAAGAGAGCCACGAAAATTGACGGCAAAAAATATTGGTTGAGTAGCGACAATCCGGCCGGAACAGATTCTCGAGAGTGGGGCTGGGTTAACGCAGAAGAAATACGTGGAAAAGTTTTATTTCGTTACTTTAGAAAACAAAGAACCAATTAACGGGTAAAGGCTTCTTCCATCAAGCCTTTTGCCTCTTCTTCATGCAAGTGATGGTTTCCTGTTGCAGGACTTGCGGTCGCTCGACGTGAAATTCTTCGCAAGATTCTTGAATCCAAACCTTGACCGCCAAGAACTTCAGTTGTGCTCAAAGCAACATGTGGCCACGGACCTTGGTTTGCAGGTTCATCTTGTACCCACAGCAAGTTAGCGTTTGGATGCTTTGCAGCTTCTGCTGCCATTTGATCTACCGGAAGTGGATATAAACGTTCGACGCGAATAATCGCTGTTGTGTTTTCACCAAGTTTTTCACGCTCTGCAACGAGATCGTGATAAATCTTTCCAGAACAGAAGATGACTCTTGTTGCGTTATTAACAACTGGATCACCAATTACTGGTCGGAAAGTTCCATGAGTGAAATCTGAAAGTGATGAGGCTGCGGCGCGAAGTCGGAGCATTGATTTTGGAGTAAATACAACAAGTGGTCGGCGCACTGGGTTACTTACATGCCAACGAAGTAAATGGAAGTAAGAGGCAGGACTTGATGGTTGGGCAACTGTCATGTTCTGCTCTGCACAAAGACTTAAGTATCTTTCGATACGAGCTGATGAGTGATCCGGGCCTTGTCCTTCATAACCATGTGGAAGAAGAAGTACAACAGAGGATCGCTCGCCCCACTTCTGTAGCGCAGAAGATACAAATTCATCAACGATTGTTTGCGCGCCATTTGAGAAGTCTCCAAATTGCGCTTCCCATAGGACGAGTGCGTTTTCGCGTGCAACTGAATAGCCGTATTCAAATCCCATTGCTGCGTATTCAGAGAGAAGCGAATCGACGACGAAGAATTGATTTTCATCTGAGATAAGGGAACGAAGTGGTGTCCACTCCTTTGCATTCTCTTTATCAACAATAACTGCGTGGCGATTACTAAACGTTCCGCGACGAGAATCTTGGCCAGCTAAACGAATTGGACGACCTTCAAGAAGAATTGAGCCAAATGCGAGAGCTTCACCCATTGACCAGTCGATTGAACCGTCGTTAAGAGATTCGACGCGCTTAACAAGTTGCGGAAGTAACTTCGGATGAACGTTAAAACCTTCAGGAATATCTGTTTGTGTCGCGGCGATCTTGCGCGCAGTTGCTTCATCAATTGCTGTATTTACAGCTTCTGAAGAAATTGCTTTCGGAACCGTGAAGTTTGGATCGGTTTCATCGACGTGGTTATTTACTGAAGCATAAACAGCCTCAAGTTGGTTCTGATATTCACGGGCAAACTCTTCTGCTTCTTCGGCAGTGATGTCTTTACGACCGATAAGTGCTTCTGTGTAGAGAGTACGTGTCGAACGCTTTGCATCAATGAGTTTGTACATAAGTGGCTGGGTGAAGCTTGGCTCATCGCCCTCATTGTGTCCACGACGGCGGTAGCAAACCATGTCGATTACAACGTCTTTATTAAATTTCTGACGATATTCAAATGCGAGGCGAGCAACACGAACGCAAGCTTCAGGATCATCACCATTTACATGGAAGACCGGTGCCTGAATTATTTTCGCCATATCTGTTGAGTAAGTTGAAGTTCGAGATGCATGAGGAGATGTTGTAAATCCAACTTGGTTATTAATAACGATATGGACTGTTCCACCAGTTCTGTAACCAGCCAATTGTGAAAGCTGTAGAACTTCGGCGTTTACACCCTGTCCTGCAAAGGATGCATCGCCGTGAAGAAGCACAGGCAGAATTGAATATGCTGCCTTGATATTCAACATATCTTGTTTTGCGCGAACGATTCCTTCTAGAACTGGGTTAACAGCTTCGAGGTGCGATGGGTTAGCGGCCAAATAAATCTTTGTCTTTGCACCTGATTCTGTGGTGAAGACACCTTCAGTACCTAAGTGATATTTAACATCGCCAGACCCATGTACTTCATTCTCTTTGTAATGTCCTTGGAACTCTTGGAAGATTTGGCCAAATGATTTGCCACCAATATTTGCAAGAACATTGAGGCGGCCACGGTGTGGCATACCGATACAAACTTCATCGAGGCCACGTTCTGCCGCTGAAGAAATAACTGCGTCGAGAAGTGGAATTACTGATTCGCCACCTTCGAGTGAGAAACGCTTTTGTCCAACAAATTTGGTCTGCAAGAAAGTTTCAAAAGCTTCGGCGCTATTTAATTTACGCAAAATTCGAATCTGTTCGTCACGCTCTGGTTTTGGTGAACCAATCTCTACGTGTTCTTGAATCCACTGACGCTCTTCGGGACTTGAAATGTACATGTACTCAACGCCTACGGAACGGCAATATGAATCACGGAGAATTCCAAGAATTTTGCGGAGCTTCATGAACTTTGCGCCGCCAAATCCACCGGTAGCAAATTCACGATCTAGATCCCAGAGAGTAAGTCCGTGAGTTACAACATTTAAATCAGGATGTGAGCGTTGTTTGTATTCAAGCGGATCGATATCAGCCATTAAATGGCCATAAGTTCTGTATGCCTGAATTAATTGCTGAACACGTGCTGTTTTGTTGATTTCTTCGTCTTTAGAGAACTCAAAGTCTTGTGACCATTGGATTGGCTCGTAAGGGATTCGAAGGGCTGTAAATAACTCTTCGTAAAAATGTTCTGCTCCGAGTAAATATTCGTGAATTCGGCGAAGGTAATCACCAGATTGCGCACCTTGGATTATTCGGTGGTCATAGGTACTTGTAAGAGTTACAGTCTTGCTAATTGCCATTCTCGCAAGAGTTTCTTCACTTGCACCATGGAATTCAGCTGGGTAATCAAGTGCGCCGACACCAATAATCAAACCTTGGCCTTGCACAAGCCTTGGAACGGAATGGACCGTGCCAATTGTTCCTGGGTTTGTAAGCGAAACAGTCGTTCCAGCAAAATCTTCAACTGTGAGTGCACCAGTTCGAGCCTTCTTTACAACTTCTTCATACGCCGCCCAGAACTGTCCAAAATCAAGTGATTCGCATCCCTTAATAGATGGAACAAGTAATTGCCTGGAACCATCTTCTTTTGCAAGATCGATAGCAATACCGAGATTGATGTGTTCGGGATGACCGACTGCAGGTTTTCCATCTAAATCACCGAAGAAAGTGTTCATCTCAGGCATTTCGCGAAGTGCCTTGATCATGGCGTAAGCGATGATGTGCGTGAATGAAACTTTTCCACCGCGACCACGTTTCAAGTGATTATTAATAACAATTCGATTATCAATCATTAATTTTGCGGGAATCACACGCACACTTGTTGCAGTCGGTACGTTTAGAGAACCTTCCATACTTTGAACTACTCGCGCAGAAACTCCGCGAATTGGTTCCAACCTTGCAGCCCCCGGTGTTGAAACTACCGGTGCTGGTTTTCTAATTGGATCTGCAGGTGTTGGCGTTGGCTTTGCAACGGGAGTAACCACTGGTTGTGTTGCAGTGACTGGTTGCGTGACTTGAGCTTGTGTAACCGGTGCAGCAACTTGTGTAACCGGTGCAACAGCTAGCGCCACTTGTTGTACAACTTGAGGAGCTACGGATTGTGCTGGGGTAGCTGGTGCATCATTTCGAAGTTGAGATTTTGGAACCGGCGGTACTCCGCGCTGTGCTGCAGGTGAAGTAGTACCTGTTGAGTTAGAAGAAAAATTGTTTGTTTTGAAATATTCAATCCATGAAGGTTCTACAGAGTTTGGATCTTGGAGGTAGCGCTCGTACATCTCTTCAACGAGCCAATCATTGGCTCCGAAATCTGCCGACACTGGCATCTCCTCCGTATTTCAAAAGACTCTCAAGCAGGCTAAGACTATCGGCTTGAGCCGCGCTCTCTGAATCAGAGATCTCTTTGGGAGCCGCGATATTGAACACAGAATGGCAATTTTTCACCTGTTGCGGGCCACCTATTTGAATTAGGAAAAGCTCCCTCTCCTGGTTGGAGTGCTCGCCGGAGTAGGCGCTCTAAGGGCTAAATTTCTCAAATTCTCAGCGAGACAGATTGCCCAATTATTGGCAATGTTCGCACCATGAGCACACCAGATTTTGCAGCGTCAAAAAAAGTTGCCGTTATCTCCGGTGGCAGTCGCGGTCTTGGATTTGAAGTTGCCAGAGGTCTTGCAAGTCAAGGCTTCAATCTCGTTTTGATCGCAAAGAATCCAGAACATCTAATGGCTGCAAAATCTAAACTAAATGGCGAATTCGGTACCGATATTGATGTATCAACTCACTCTGTTGATCTTGAAGACCAAAGCGCGACTAGAAAAGTGGCAACTCAGATTGCTGAATTAGTAACGCCAGATATTTTTGTGCTTGCGCACGGAGTTATGTCAGAGAAGATGAGCAAGACTTTAAAGACGACAGATCAAGAGTGGAATCGAGTGATGTCCATCAACCTTGATTCTGTATTCACACTCATTAACACCATCGCACCCAATATGGTTGAAAAGCGCGATGGTCGAATCATTGTTTTCTCTGCATGTTTAGGCCGAATGTCAGGCCCAGGTAATGCAGGTGGTCTAGCGCCATATCGAATCAGCAAGAGCGGAGTGAATGCACTCGTTAGAAACCTTGCACACGAAACCGGTCTTGGCGCTCGCGGAATTCTTGTTGATGCAATTTGCCCAAATCATTCACGGACAGATATGGGTGGCCCCGATGCACCACGAAGCGCAGAAGAAGGTGCAGAGACCGCGGTGTGGCTTGCAACTAGGAAATTTGATTTCAATAATAAATCCAATGAAAGCGAATCAGTTACCGGTGTACTTTGGGAAGATCATCAGATCGTTCCCTGGTGATTGCTGAAATCAGTCTTAAGATAAATAAAAACTATTGGTTTAAACGAGAATTATCGTTCGTGAGTAATTACGGTTAATTAGAAATAATAGTTAATCAGTAATTTTGGTTAATCAGGAATAATAGTTAACGCAAAATAAAGCGTGGGAACAGCAAGCAAGATAATCGGTACTGCTCCCACATAGAACTGTCCATCTATTTGATAGTAAGCAACTCCGAGTGCGATCAAGTTTGCAAGAACTGCTGGAGCTCGACCGAAGTTCTTTCCTCTTGCAAAACCACGGCCACATGCAATTAATCCCATTCCACCGGCGATTGCAAAGAGTAAAACGCCAAGAAGCGGAAGTATTTCTCTATCTGCATGTGTGAATGCAAGAACTAGAAGCCATGCCGCTAGGGCTAGTACTACTGCACCTTCAGCATATAAAAGGGCTGCCGCGATAGTCCGCTTGCGACTTTGATTGGCATTATCCGTAGTCATGGACGAAAGAGTATCAGCGAGTGAAATTTATTCTCATGATGGAATTAAAGATTCACTCACGCATCTAGCCGCACCTCCTTATTTCTATGAAAATTTACGCCGAGAGATTGCAAGTTCTGCAAGAACCGGTAAGCCAATTTCAATAATTAAATTCATTATAAAAAGTGATGGATCTCGGTATGAAGAATCCATATTGAGTTTTGCTGATTTACTCATGAAAAGCTTTCGCCAAGAGGATCTCATCGCGCGCATGGGGCAATTGGAGTTCACACTTCTAATTCGTGAAAATGAAGAACTTGCAGCCCAACTTAGCCGCAGGTTCATAAGTTCGTGGGCGCTTCTTGGGAGCAAAACGATTACCCCAAGTTATGCATTTGTTACCTACAGTAATAATGAAGGCGCACTTGCGCTGCTCGAGCGATTGGATTATTTCGAACCAATTACTCCATCGTT
>CAFBLW010000008.1_pt1 | contig 20649 bp, 22 predicted proteins | sample 7268291 | NCBI WGS metagenome assembly CAFBLW01 (sample SAMEA6814045, study PRJEB35770) | uncultured Candidatus Planktophila sp. | biome: Freshwater; feature: Freshwater reservoir; material: water | place: Czech Republic | collected 2017-05-23 | depth 30m m
ACTGAAATTGATCCAACAAAGGCGCTCGATGCGATGATGCAAGGATTCCGAGTTATGCCGATGGAAGATGCCGCAAAGGTGGGAGATGTCTTTATTACCGTTACGGGTAATCGAGATGTGCTTCGCGAAGAGCATTTCAGGGTAATGAAAGATGGCGCAATCATGGCTAACTCAGGTCACTTTGATATCGAAATCGATGTTGCATGGCTTGAACAGAAGGCAAAGAGCAAGAATTCAAAGATGCGCCACCAGACCGATGAATATGTAATGGCTGACGGTCGTCGCCTGTTGCTCATCGCTGAAGGTCGACTAGTAAATCTTGGAGCTGCCGAAGGTCATCCTGCTTCAGTAATGGATATGTCATTCTCGGATCAAGCACTTACAGCCGAGTACTTAGTTAAGGAAGCAAAGAATCTAAAGGCTGGCGTACACGAAGTTCCTTCTTACATTGATAAGGAAGTTGCAAGTTTGAAGCTTCGCTCAATGGGTGGACGAATCGATGTGTTGACTCCAGCTCAAGAACTTTATTTGAATTCTTGGGAGCACGGTAGCTAATGACTTTAGTTATGGTCGTCGATGACGACCAGGATCTCGCGGAGATGCTCGGCATCGTATTAACAGGTGCCGGCATCGACGTAGATCTTGTAAGTCGCGGTGATGAAGTGATGGATGTGTTTAGAAATAATCCTCCTGATCTTGTTTTATTAGATGTGATGTTGCCTGGAATTGATGGCATAGAAGTATGTAAGCAAATTCGAAAAGAATCGATGGTTCCAATCGTGATGCTTAGCGCCAAAGGAGATACGCAAGATGTAGTGCGTGGACTCGAAGCTGGCGCTGATGATTACATGGTCAAACCATTTCGCCACCCTTCAGAGCTCATTGCACGTATTCGCACGCGGCTTCGTCGCACTAATTCCGATGTGACTTCACTTCTGACTATTGGCGATCTTTCGATTGATGTAACAGGCCACGAAGTAATGCGCGCAGGCAAAGCTATATCTTTGACTCGTCTGGAATTTGATTTATTAGTTGCACTTGCAAAAGAACCTGGACGCGTTTTTACTCGAGAATCGCTCCTTGGTGAAGTTTGGGGTTATCGACACTCAACAGATACACGTTTAGTAAATGTTCACGTGCAGCGTCTTCGCTCAAAAATTGAACATGATGCAGAAAATCCAGAGATAGTTATGACTGTTAGAGGTGTTGGTTATAAAGCTGGAGTGACGGTCGGTTCCTAATGAACCGCTTACGATATTTTCTTCGTAACTCACTCGTTGCGAAGGTCATTCTCTCCACAGTATTTCTTTCACTAGGAGTTGTCTGGCTTACGGGATCAGCTCTTTATTCCCAGCTCTCTTCGGGAGTTAAAGAGGTAAATTTACAGTCGTCACTTGCTGAAGCTCGGTCCTCATTTTTTAATGCGCAATATCAATTTCTTCTAGTACAAGATAAATCTACATCCCAGATCAATAAGGTCACCAAGCAAGTAATTAAGTCCTCTACAGAGGTGGGCGTTAATCAGGCACGAAAAGATATTGTTCTTTTAAAAATTGAAGATACTGCGCTTTCAGACCCACGATACCAAGCGAATATTTATAATTTTTCTTCTGATGGAATTGCTTTAAATGCGATACCTGCTTCACTTCGCAAGGATCTTTCCAAGAAAGAAGATCTCGTCTATCAATACGCCACACTCTCTCGAATAAGTGGGGTTGAAACGGAATCTCTCATTATTGGACGCAAAATTGAAATCCCGAAATCTGGGCTATATGAGATGTATCTGATTTATTCACTAACAAGTCAGCGAACAACGCTGGAACTTATTTCAAATGCCCTATTGCTTACAGGATTGGCTCTCATACTCTTAATCGCGCTCATAACCTGGCTAGTGGTGCGGCAGGTTGTAAGCCCAGTTCGCGATGCCGCACGAATTGCAGAACAGTTCACAAAGGGTGATTTCTCTCAGCGTATGGAAATTAAAAGCTCTGATGAAATTGCAACGCTAGGCACTTCTTTTAATGAGATGGCAATGTCGCTTGAATCGCAAATTACTCGCCTTGAGAATTTATCCAGAGTGCAGCAGCGATTTGTTTCAGATGTATCGCACGAACTTCGCACACCTTTGACCACACTTCGAATGGCATCAGAAGTTATTTATAGCCATCGAAGTGGTTTTGATCCAACGCTCTCTAGAAGTGCTGAATTATTGATCGCTCAACTTGATCGTTTTGAGCGCCTCCTTGAAGATCTTCTTGAAGTCAGTCGCTTCGATGCAGAAGTTGCCGTGCTGGAATCAGTTGAATTCGATCTTGTTCCCCTGATTGCACGCTGTATTTCAGATGTTGGATCTACAGGTGATGATCACCCAATCTCCATTGATATGGATCCAGAGCTTGAGCAGGTAATGATTAAGGCTGATATCCGTCGAGTCGAACGAATAATGCGAAACCTCTTATCCAATGCGTTAGACCATGCAGAAGGAAAACCCGTTCGGGTTGAGATTGTTGAAACTCCGACTGAAGTTGCAATTGGCGTACGCGATTACGGTGAAGGTTTAGATGCCTCTGCATTGCATCGAGTCTTTGACAGATTCTGGCGGGCAGATCCTTCGCGTTCTAGAGTGCGAGGTGGCACAGGACTTGGACTTTCAATCGCGCTTGAAGATGCACGCTTACATAATGGTGAACTCGATGCTTGGGGTAGACCTGGTCTAGGCGCACACTTTGTTTTAACTTTGCCTCGTATCGCAGGTGAACAAATCACGGGTCGCCCTCTAAAGCTGGAACCCAGCGATGCACATAAATTCAAAAGTTAATTCCGAAATAATCTAGATACCCAACAATGCGCAGATGATGCGCGCCCTTGGTTCACTCTCAGAACTAATCTTTCCAGTCAGATGTCTTGGCTGTTCAGTACTTGGAATAGAAATTTGTTCATCTTGCAGAACTTTGTGGAGTCGACATATCTATCGAACTGAATCATCTTTTGATGGAAGAAAATTTCCAATCTATTCATCAGTTAAATATTCAGCCGTGGCCAGTAAAGTCATTATGAAGTCAAAAGAGGATGCTTTATCAATAGCTGACAATTTGATAATTTCAAGTCTTGACCATGCTTTGACATATTTTCAAAAAGAAATTGGGAGTGGCTTTCTTGTTCCAATCCCGTCGAGAATGAGTGCATCAAGAAAGCGGGGAAGAAAATATATAAATCGAATGGTTGAGGGACTAGGCATTACACCTCTTGATGTGCTTTCACATTCCCGAGCCGTAAGGGACCAATCAACGCTGCATGCGGCGGATCGGATTAAGAATTTGGATGGTGCACTTTTCGTAAATCCGCAAACTCAAAAAATCTTTAGCAAAAGTGACCCTGCAATTTCAGTAATTATTATTGATGATCTCGTCACCACCGGGGCGACCCTTAGTGAAGCAGCAAGGGCCTTGCACGCAGGGGGATTTCACGTTCTTGGCTCAGTTACCGCTTGCCTTGCCAAACCCGTAAGATAGGAGAGTTGCACCGATAGCTTTATTAGCGTCAAGAGTTCAATAAGGGGTAAGCATGCCGGCGTTCTTTGATCGAATTTTGCGAGCAGGCGAAGGAAAAATTCTTCGTGAGCTTTCAAAAGTGGTGGTCCGAGTCAACGCATTTGAAGCATCTATATCTCCGCTTTCCGATGAAGCTCTTCGCGCGAAAACTGATGAGTTTAAAAATCGTTTTTCAAATGGTGAATCACTCGATGCACTTCTTCCAGAAGCTTTCGCAGTTGTTCGTGAAGCGGCAAAACGAACTCTTGGCCAGCGCCACTATGACGTTCAAATTATGGGTGGAGCTGCACTTCACCGAGGAAATATTGCAGAAATGCGCACAGGTGAAGGTAAGACTCTGGTTGCAACGCTTCCGTCATATCTCAATGCAATCGCAGGTCGCGGTGTACACGTAGTTACCGTCAACGATTATCTTGCAGAACGTGACAGCGAATGGATGGGTCGAATCCATCGATTCCTTGGAATGTCGGTTGGAGTAATTCTAAATAACATGTCGCCGGCAGAACGTCGTGAAGCGTATGCAGCTGATATTACTTACGGTACAAACAATGAATTTGGCTTTGATTATCTCCGTGACAATATGGCTTGGTCGCTCAATGAGTGTGTACAGCGCGATCATTTTTTCGCAGTCGTCGACGAAGTTGACTCAATTCTTATCGACGAAGCTCGTACGCCGCTCATCATCAGCGGTCCCGCTGATAAAGCCACCAAGTGGTACGTTGAATTCGCAAACATTGCAACCAAACTGATTCGCGATGTCCATTACGAAGTTGATGAAAAGAAGAAGACAATTGGTATCCTCGAAGAAGGCGTCACTAAGGTGGAAGAACTTCTCAAAATTGAAAATCTGTACGAGGCAGCAAACACAACCCTCATCGGTTATTTGAACAATTCTGTTCGTGCAAAAGAACTATTCAAGCGTGATAAAGATTATGTAGTGATGAATGGCGAACTTCTGATCGTGGACGAGCACACAGGCCGTATGTTGGCCGGCCGTCGATATAGCGAAGGTTTGCACCAGGCTCTTGAAGCTAAAGAGCGCATTGACATTAAGGACGAGAATCAGACTCTTGCAACAATTACTCTGCAGAATTACTTCCGACTTTACGAAACTATTTCTGGCATGACTGGTACGGCTATGACTGAAGCCTCAGAATTCCACCAAATTTACAAGCTTGGAGTTGTGCCAATTCCAACAAACCGTTCTATGCAACGAATAGATCAGCCTGACCTTGTTTACAAGTCAGAACTTGGAAAGTTTTATGCAGTTGCTGCAGACATTGTGGAACGCCACAAGAAAGGACAACCTGTCCTCGTCGGAACTGTAAGCGTTGAAAAGTCGGAAGAACTTTCTGCACTTCTAAAGAAGTCTGGCGTCCCTCACGAAGTTCTAAACGCAAAGCATCATGAGCGTGAAGCATCAATCATCGCGCGCGCTGGCGTTAAGGGCGCAGTTACTGTTGCGACAAATATGGCTGGCCGCGGTACTGACATCATGCTTGGTGGAAATGCAGAGTTCATGGCCGACTTTGAATTACAGCGTCGCGGAATTTCTCCAGTAGATAATCCAAAAGAATATGAAGCTGCATGGCCAACAGAAATTTCTAAGCAAAAAGCTGCCGTCGCTGCAGGACATGAAGAAGTTATCGCCCTTGGCGGACTCTACGTATTAGGAACAGAGCGCCACGAATCTCGACGCATTGATAATCAGTTGCGTGGTCGTTCAGGTCGCCAAGGCGATCCAGGCGAATCCCGTTTCTATCTCTCTCTTCAAGATGATTTGATGCGCCGATTCAATTCAGGCCTTGTCGAACGCTTCTTATCTGCTGCCGGTTTGCCAGAGGATGCACCAATCGAATCAAAGATGGTCAGCAACGCAATTAGATCTGCACAGACTCAAGTTGAAGCCCAAAACTTTGAAATCCGTAAGAACGTTTTAAAGTATGACGATGTTATGAATCGCCAGCGTGAAGTTATTTACGGTGAGCGCCGCTTGGTTCTAGAAGGCGAAGATATTAAAAACCAAGTGGAAACATTTGTTGAAGAAACTCTCGTCGCCTATGTACAAGCTGCAACTGCAGAGGGTTACGGAGAAGATTGGGATCTCGACACACTTTGGCAAGCGCTCAAGCTTGTATACCCAGTTTCATTTACACCCGAAGAACTGACTACCGAAATTGGCAGTCGTTCAGCACTCGATACTGATTTTCTTGCAAACAAAATTTGTGATGACGCTAAAGCTGCATATGCCAAGCGTGAAGCTGAACTAGGTTCTGAGGTAATGCGCGAACTCGAGCGTAAAGTTTTGCTATCAGTTCTAGATCGCAAATGGCGCGAGCATCTTTACGAGATGGATTATCTGCAAGAGGGTATTGGACTTCGAGCAATGGCTCAAAGAGATCCACTTGTTGAATATCAGCGTGAAGGTTACGAACTCTTTGCAGCGATGATGGATGCTGTCAAGGAAGAGTTGGCAAGCCTTGTTTTTAATGTTCAAGTAACAGTTGAGGGAGATGGATCAAATCTCATTGCTCCAGGACTTGAAGCTAAGCCAGCAGAAGTGAACTCACTTCAGTACACCTCTCCTGATGAAAATGGAGTAACGACTTCGGGTGATGTATCTCGTAATAGTCCGTGCCCATGTGGTTCAGGAAAGAAATACAAGCGCTGTCACGGTGCTGCTTAAAGCAATTTAAGTTCGGTACATAGCCACTTTTCATTTACTCCTTCGAAACGAATAACGAGCGCCCGAAGCCGATCACCGTATCGAACCGTAACTGTTGATTCACAAATGCCATCAAGTGGTTGATTTTGATGGATGGTTCTAATTCTTCCAATTTCTTTCTGGCTACCTACACTCTTGAGCAGTTGCAAATAAATGAATCTATGGCAGTGCGAAATTAACTGTGCAGGCTGTCTGCGTCCAGCCCATATTTCAACCACCGAGACAGCGAACTTCATGGTCCATATATGTATATCCGGTAGGTCTAGAGCTGAAGTGGGAATAGGTTCGTCACCATCATCAAATTCTTCACCGAAAGTTGTCGGGACAAGATAGAGCCTTGCTCGATGAACAACTTTCTCTTGCACTTCTTGTACAACATTTTCTTTTCCAAAAAGATCTAAAACAGGATGGCTCCACATTGCTGGATCTTCAGTGCTTGAGATTAAATGTAAATCGTTTCGAATTAGAGTCGAAAAATTGATTAGTTCTGTAGTCATGAGGCAAGAATTGACTGGCGAATTGCTCGCGCCATCATCTAAAAAGATGGCTCGAAGTCATTCAAAAAGATGACTGTGGATAAGCCCATGTCACATACGACAGTGAAGTAGATATCTTCCCCTTCATGAAAACTAAAGCCCCCGCCGTCCAAATGAGAATCGTTGTCGCAGCATCTTTATTAGCTGCAGCGTTGATTTCATCCATTGTAATTACAAAAATTGGAAATACCTCGCAAGAATTTTGGGTTGCTTCGCGCTCCATTTCTCCGGGTGAAGTTATTGCCGCAGCAGATGTATCAAAGAGTTCAGTCTCACTTAAGAGTTCATCCGCGCTTTATCTTTCCAGAACGCTGAGCCCCGTTGGAATGATTGCAGTGCGTTCAATAGGACAAGCCGAACTCATTGCCCAATCAGCCATTGGTGTTGGTGGCGAAATTACGTCCAGTGAAATAGTGCCGCTCCATCTTTCAATTTCAGATATCCCAGGTGATATTTCAGTTGGTGAGGAGGTTGCAATTTATTGGGTTCCAGAGGCGATGGGATCTCAGGTGATAGGGGATCCTCAATTGGTATTGCGTGGGATTTTCCTTCGTTCGGTGGATCGAAAAAATTCGAATTTCGGTAACGATGTCGCAATCACAGTTTCCGTTGATAGTTCAGAAGTAATTTCACTTCTCAGCGCCACGAGTTCAGGACGACTTGTGATTGTCCGCGCGCGTGGATAAATCACTTTCGCCAATCGTTATAACTGCCATTGCGGATTCAGATTTCGAAGGCTTCGTAGCTAGCACTCTTTACAGTCAAGGATGGAGCGTTTCTTTTCGCGCGCTAAGCACAGAGTCACTGAAGGAATTTATTAATTCAAATCCAAGTACAGATGCGATTCTAATCTTTTCTCCGGATCTTCCGGGCATATCGCAAGAAATACTAAATTCGTTAAAACCTCTACTTCATCGAATTCTTGGCTTTGCAACTGCCAGTGGATTGGAGAATAAATTTTTCGATGTCACATCCAGACCAAAGGGCCCATTAGATTTGCTTGAAGCAATCCGAGGAAATATTCGAGCCCCCATGGTGCGCTCTCCTCAAGTTCGGGCAGTGAAAACTAAGCGAGCCGAAATTATTGCTTTTGGATCCCTTGGAAACGGAAGTGGATGTACAACTATTGCAATAAATTTCGCATTTGAACTGGCCCATCTTGGTAAGAAAGTTCTTTTAATAGATGCAAATCATTCGGCGCCGGCAATTGCGATTCTCTTGGACAAAAGAAATCTTAATTCACCCGAATCATGGAAGCAGATAAGTGAGAATATTTACAGTATTGAAATAACTCACGAAAATCTTGAAATGATTGCCTTGAAGCTAATCGACGCCGTGCAAGATTTCGATTGCATTGTTGTTGATCTTGGTTCGGTTATGTATCTGAGGAATATCTTGATTGATCGGAGGTGGAGCGCTCAGATCGCGATGTGGTGTTGTAATTCCGCCGATCAGTTAAACATAGTTACTGGACCGGGACTTCTGACTCAACACCGACTTCGCCAATTTATTGGCACGCTGGGAAAGATTTCGATATCAGCCAAAATCGGATTTCTCTTCAATGGCAAAGTTAGAAATAGAAAGGGAGAAAGAGAAGAAGAGCTCTTCATGGCAGCCGTTACTCCTTTACGCTCGGAATTTCTCTATGTTTTGCCTGATGATTTTCGGGGAGTTGCTGCAGCCCAAAATGAACAAAAACCTTTAGGAGAGGTCAACGAACGAGGCTCATTACGTAAGGCGATAGTCGAAATTGTGAGCGAGAGAGTTAGCTAATCTCTTATACGCTTAGCAACTATGCGTGGGTACATTTCGATTACAGCCAATGAGTTACATGATTGGCTCAAACAAGGAAGCGCTGTACTCGAAAACTTATATGCGCCGACTGCAGATTTTGTTGCGGAGAATTCAGATTTAGATGAAGAGGAACTTGAATTTACTCTCTCAATGCTTGCAGCCCAAGATTCTCTTGCTGATGAATCAGAGAAATTTCCGCTGGTTGCTGCTCTTGAAGTACCTAGTGCGCTAATCGCATCATCTTCTGAGGGAGTAATCACTCTCAAAGAAAGTGCTGCATGGTCGAGTGTTGAATGTGTTTTTCTAGTCGAAGATGGCGGCGAAGAACTTACTTGGTATGCAACTCAAGAAGTTGAAGATCAACTTAAGAATTGGCTTTCTTAGGAATCGCGATGCCAAATATTGAGGAATATATCGAGAGCAAGAGTCCGCTTTCTACCGACCAAGTTCATCGTCTTCGAGAGCTTGTTGCTGATTGGCAACTTTTAGCTGATCTTTCATTTGCAGATTTAATACTGTGGGTTCCGCTCCGTAAAGATTTTAAGAGTTGGCCAACTGGGTATGTAGCAGTTGCCCATATTCGCCCAACAACATCAGCTACCGTCTTTGCTAACGATGTAATTGGAGACGAAATTTCTTGGGGATCAAGGCCTCGCATCGATGAAGCCTTATCGAAAGCAGAGATTGTTAGAGATACCGAACCCGAAAAAATTGGTGACCTCATGATTAAAGAGGAAACCATCCCTGTTATTTTTGAAGGGCATGTAATTGCCGTAATTTCTCGCCATCGAGATTCAGAGTTAATGCGTCAGCCAAGTCGCCTTGAATTGAATTACCGTCAAATTGCGCATGATTTATATCGGATGGTCTCTGAAGGAACTTTTCCTTACGCTGATGCAAATTCACTTTTTGATCCTGCAGTTCGTGTAGGAGATGGATTAATTCGTTTGGATGTATCAGGCGTAGTTTCCTACGCAAGTCCAAATGCGCGCTCGGCATTTAGCAGAATGGGATGGACTAATGAACTTGAAGGTTTTGCACTTGGAGAGATAGCAAGAAGTGTTGCAACTTCTAGCCATGAAGCGCAAGAAGAGGGAATTGAAGTTGGGTTAAGTGGAAAAGCGTTACGAAGAGTTGAGATTGAAAACTCAGGAGGAACGATTGAATTCCTAGTGCTTCCACTTATCGCCGGAGAAGATCGAGTCGGAGCAATTGTTTTGCTTCAAAACGTCACTGAATTGCGCAGGCGTGAGAGAGAACTTGTCACTAAGGATGCAACAATTCGAGAGATTCACCACCGAGTCAAAAATAATTTGCAGACCGTTTCAGCCCTTCTTAGACTTCAAGCCAGACGCATTGAAGATCCATCGGCGAGTGCGGCACTTGAAGAAGCTGTACGGCGTATCGCTTCAATTGCCCTTGTTCACGAAACACTTTCCAGTGGTACTCAAACTTCGGTGGAGTTTGATGACGTATTAGACCGATTAGTCACACATGCTCTCGAGCTCAGTCCGCGAATGGGTCAACTAAGTATTGAAAGATCTGGAGAACTTGGTCAGCTCGACTCTCGCATCGCAACGCCTTTAGCGTTAGTTATCACAGAGCTGATTCATAACGCACTAGAACATGGTTTAGCTGAAAGCGGATCACATTTAAATATTGAGTTAAGCCGAGTGGGAAATTTAGCAACGATCACAATTGCTGATGATGGGGTTGGGTTGCCTAAAGGTTTTAGTTTGGTCGAATCTTCAAATCTTGGATTGCAAATTGTTCGGACACTTACCGAAAACGAACTTCGAGGTGAGATTGTTTTACAGAATTCAAACCAAGGAACCGAAGCAATTCTTCGTTTTCCGCTTTAAATTAAATACTGTTGTTTTGTTCCATCATTCGAGCACGATTACGTGCGGCGCGACGCTTAAGTGCACGACGCTCATCTTCTGAAAGTCCGCCCCAAACTCCAGCATCTTGACCGCTCTCAAGTGCCCATGCAAGACATGCATCTTTTACAACGCAGCGATTACAAACCTTTTTTGCTTCTTCGATTTGTGTGATTGCCGGTCCAGTGTTTCCAACTGGAAAGAAGAGCTCTGGATCTTCTTCGCGGCATGCAGATTGATGTCGCCAGTCCATGACTCATTGCTCCGTTCCCAGATTTAATCTGCGATGTTCGGCCAAATTGATCGAAAATGTTTACACGCACTAATGCGTAGGAGTTAATTCTCTCGTTAATTCATCAGTTAAACAAGGATGTACGTTAAAAGATTTTGCATAACGAGGTGATTTACTCCACTTATCGATGGTCACTGATGGTTATTAGTGGTGCCCCCGACAGGATTTGAACCTGTGCACCGGCCTCCGGAGGGCCGTGCTCTATCCCCTGAGCTACGGGGGCTCTTGAGTAAGCCAAGGTTATCCAAGAAGTGCGAGAATTCCTTACATGAGTCGAGAGCGTGCATATTTTGCGACAGGTTGTTTCTGGGGAGCAGAGCGCAGATTTTGGAAACTCGAAGGAGTGACTGCGACAAGTGTTGGATATATGGGTGGCACAACTGCAAATCCAAGTTATGAAGAGGTGTGCACTGGAAAAACTGGCCATGCAGAAATGGTCTTTATCGAATTTGAACCATCAAAAATCTCTTACGAAAGACTCCTAAAAGAATTTTGGGAGATGCATGATCCAACATCTCTTAATCAACAAGGCGGAGATATCGGTACGCAATATCGCAGTGCGATTTATACGACAACACCAGAACAAGAGAAAGTTGCAGCTTTGAGTTGCCAGGTATACCAAAAGGCTTTGGATGGCGAGGGCCTTGGGAAGATTGTTACTGAAATTAAGAGTGACAATGGCATTGAGTACTACATAGCTGAGGAGTATCACCAAAAGTATCTTGCCAAGAATCCAAATGGTTATGACTGCCATTCCAGCACTGGTGTCACATACCCATGAGTAAAGAGTATTTCGACAACGCCGAATTAGAAAAAATCCTCGATCCGCTCTCGTATCAAGTTTTACGCCACGGAGCTACAGAAAGACCCTTTACTGGTAAATACAACGACACCGATACGGTTGGAGTTTACAAATGTAAAGTCTGTGCCACCGAGTTATTTAGAAGTGAAAATAAGTTTCATTCTGGATGTGGGTGGCCAAGTTTCTATCAGCCTTCAACTTCAGATGCTGTTTTGCTCATTGAAGACCGTTCGTTAGCACCAAGAATTAGAACAGAGGTTCGCTGTGCAAAATGCGATTCTCACCTAGGACACGTATTTGAAGGTGAGGGTTACGACGTACCTACAGATCAGCGTTGGTGTATTAACTCAGTATCCCTTGTACTTGAGCCAAAAAATGAAATACTCAATCCGTGAGGAAAAAGTATGAGTGACAAAAAAGTTGCTGCCCCATCACTTGCAGAACTTCAAACTCACCACAGTGAAAAGTGGCGGGCTTTCCCAAAGGATGTTCTACCGTTCCCAGTCGCTGAAATGGATTTTCCTGTTGCAGAACCAATTCGCGAAGTGCTCAAGGAGATGGTCAATGGATCTGATCTTGGATATTTAGGAAATATTCCAGAGATGGGATCCGCATTTGCTGGTTTTGCTAAGCGCAGATGGGGATGGGAAGTGAATCCACTTCAAGTTCGCATCGGAACCGATGTTGGTGTTGCAGTTGTTGAATTAATTCGCATCTTTATGAAACCAGGAGAAAAGATCTTGGTGAGCTCTCCGGTGTATCAGAATTTCTATACCTGGATTAATGAAACTGGAATCGAAAAGGTCGATGTTCCATTCATAGAGAACGATTTGGAAGCTGACGGTTCGGGTTGGTCGATTGATTGGGCCGGTATTGAGAAGGCTTACAAGTCCGGGATTAAAGTGCACCTCTTATGTAATCCGCACAATCCACTTGGAAAGGTCTATTCAAAATCTGATTTATTAAGAATTGCAGACTTGGCCAAAGAAAACGGTGTCGTAGTGATCTCAGATGAGATTCATGCACCGCTAACTTATGGGCAAACACCATTCACACCATTTCTCTCGTTGGGAAAGAGCGCCGAAGAGGTAGCAGTATGCGTTACATCGGCAAGCAAAGGTTGGAATATAGCTGGCCTTAAATGCGCAATTATCATTTCGCAAAACGAAAAAATGGATGAAAAATTAAAGGAGTTGCCACCCGCCCTTCATTACCGAGCGTCTCTGCTTGGCGCATTTGCCAGCGTTGCGGCTTTTGAGAGCGGTGTAGTTTGGTTGGACTCAGTGTTGAAAAATCTAGATGAGAACCGAAAGCTCATCGCTGACTTAATCAACTCTTCAATTCCTGCGATTGGATATCGCCAACCACACAGCACATACCTTGCCTGGTTTGATCTAACAAAGTTAAATCTGGGCGAAAAGCCAACAGAAGTGATTTTGGAAAAAACTAAAGTTGCCCTAAATCCGGGGGAGATCTATGGTCCTGGATTTACAGGTTTTGCCAGATTCAACTTCGCAACCAGCCCAGAGTTAATTACAGAGGCCTTCAAAAGGCTATCCAAGTTGGCAAACACGTAGGTTTATCAGATGCAATCTCTCGAAAAGAGAGTATTTTTATCTCATGAAAACAATCCGCAGACTACTCGGAGCATTTGCTGTTATCGCAATTGCTTTTCGAGCTGTTGGGTCTTTTCTCTCTTGGATTGAAAAGCAAGATGAAAGTCCTGCGGATGCTTGGATAGATGAAGATGAATTTGAAGAAGCTTAAGTGAGTTCAAACTCTTACATTGCGGGATCTTGCAATATTGGCAAAGGTGAAATTCGTCGCCGTCAAATAGTGGCTCTCATTGGACTTGTTCTATCTATTCTCGCAATTCTTGGTTTCATTGCAACCAGTGCGCCGGCAGCATCAAGAATTTCAATATTTGCACCCTTTGCAGTTACCTTCATTGGCTGGGTTCAATCTCGTAAGAAATTCTGCTTAGCATATGGCTTTATGGGAACTTTTAATTTTGGAAAACTTGGCGACTTGTCTCGTGTTGCTGATCCAGTCTCAAAGTCTGCAGATCGCAAGACTGCTCTGAAAATTTTGGCCGAGGCGCTACTTTATGCAGCGATTGCCACCGCTGTCGTAGCGGCCATTCCCCTATAAAAACTTCCAAAGTCATCTTACATTGACTGGCAAGTAGTGCCATTCTTGAGTCACGCACTTTGAAAATGGGGGAAATCTATGAAGATCGTTTTTCACATCCGCCACGCAGATTTGGCAGAAGATTTTAAAAAAATTGCCGAAGAGAAATTAGCGTCCATGGATAGATTTAGTGTTGTCATCGATCGCGTTGAAGTTGAAATTTTGCATGAAGCAAACCCACGACAAGGAAAACACTCTCATAAAGTTATTCTTACATCACACGGTTCAGGTCCACTTATGCGCGCCGAGTCCGCAGAATTTAATGACCTAGCAGCATTTGATGCAGCGATTAAAAACTTTGAACTACAGATACGAAAGCATCATGAAAAATCCAAGAGTCGCAGTAGAGAAACCCTTCGCCATAAGCCCGTTTTGATTATCGACTAATTTTCTTTGGCGTTTTTAGTCTTAATTAGACTAGCAACGGTTGCGATACCAAGGGTCGCAACAATAAAACCAAGACTTTGAGCAATTGTTATTTCAGGCAAATCAATACTTCCGATGTGGTGAATATCGTATGCATGCATTGCATGGAAGAAGAGTTTTACTCCGATAAAGCCCAAGATTATGGAGAGCGCTTTACCGATGTAAACAAGGCGCTTCATGAGGCCGCCAATTAAGAAGTACAACTGGCGAAGACCCATGAGAGCAAATACATTCGCAGTGATAACGACATACACATTCTGAGTTAATCCAAAAATTGCCGGAATCGAATCAAGAGCAAAGATGATGTCGGTAAATCCAAGAGTAATGAGCGCGATTGTGAATGGTTTGAATCCCTTGTTCTGCATGAAGATAATAAATTTACTGTCCTTGACATCCTCTTCCTCATGGCCGCTTTCCGCAAAGAGCTTGTAAGCGGTAAATATAAGAAATGCTCCGAAGATGAAAAAGACCCATTCAAAAGCTTCTATTGCTGCTGCACCGAGGGAGATTGCAATTACACGAAAAACAAGTGCGATCAAAATTCCGAAGAGAAGAGCTAGCTGCTTGCTCTCTTCCTTAATTTTAAATTTAGCCAAGATCAAAACGAATACGAATAAATTATCGAATGAAAGTGAATACTCTGTGAGCCAGCCTGCAAAGAACTCTTGTTGAGTTTTTCCATCGGTCCAACTACCAAGGAAGATTCCAAATACCACTGCAAGGGCTATATAAAAAAGACTCCACAGACTGGCCTCTTTTAGAGATGTATGACTATTTCGGCGGATAACAGCCCACGCAAAGTCGAAGGCGACGATTATTGTCAGAGCCACAATTGTGAGCTCCCAGGCATGAAGTGAAATCATTTGCAAAGCCTAACAGAGTGAAATTTACGGTAATTTTCTCTCATGACAGAGAATCAAAGTTCGCTTAGCGAAATCTTTGATGAGCTAAATACCGAATTCTCCAAGACTGAAAATTTGGTTCGAGTCGTACTATCTGGTCGTCGTCGCAATATGCAAACAGCCACTGATCGAGTTGATATAAGGCCAGTACGCATCAAAGATGAATTATCGGTTCAAGTTTCATTTAGCGACGGTCGTCAAATGACAACTAAAAACTATGCGCCTGGCGAATATGACTTTATATCTGCTCTGAAATCAGGTTTTGCAAATATTCTTCTAGAGAAACTCGATGGTTCAATTTCACTTCGAATAACAAAGAAGGGTGAGCCCCTGGTCCATCGGGCACAAGGAAATTTTGAACAAGATTTATCTCACGACAGAAGTAAGAACAGACTATTAGATTCCGCTGATGCATTTCTCAAGGAAGTGGGAATATCTGATGCTTCCGGAAGTGTTAAACCTTCTAAACAAGATAAGTATCGACAAGTTGAAGAATTCTTACGAATACTCTCACCGGCGCTCACCTCTGCGATTGAAGCAGGACATATTGATAAACCAAGTAAAGAGAAACCTCTCACCATTGTAGATCTTGGTTGCGGTCATGCCTATTTAACTTTTGCAGCACATCAATACTTGTGGGCAGAAGGTATCCCAGTTCGAGTCGTGGGTATCGATGTCAGAACGTCCTCACGTGATAGAAATAATGAAATCGCCAGAAAGCTAAATATAGAAAAGACAATTGAATTTCGAGCCGAAGAAATTTCAGAAACAACCCTTGATTTCGCCGATGTTGCAATCGCTCTTCATGCTTGTGACACAGCAACGGATGATGCAATTGCGTGGGCAATAAATTGCCAGGCAAAGCTGGCTCTCATTGCTCCGTGCTGTCATCACGATATTCAGGCACAGATGCATGAAGCACCAGAGCCCTGGTCAATCTTGACTCGCAATGGAATTATGAAAGAACGACTAGGCGATCTCATTACAGATGCTCTGCGAATGCAGATTCTTAAACTTCGTGGATATCGAGTTGAGGCAATTGAATTTGTTGGGGGAGAGCACACGCCTCGTAATTTGATGATTCGCGCAGTAAGAACTGGCGCCCCCGCAGATTCAATCGAGAAGAAGCGCTATGAAGAAATGTTGGCGCTCTGGAAAGTTAAACCAGCACTTGCATCACTTATCAACGGTTAGACTGGGCACATGTCTAAGGTCCTCGCATCGCTTCCCGTTGGCGAAAAAGTCGGTATCGCATTTTCTGGTGGACTTGATACTTCAGTAGCCGTTGCTTGGATGCGAGATAAAGGTGCAATTCCTTGCACCTACACCGCAGACCTTGGCCAATATGACGAACCAGATATTGACTCGGTTCCAGGTCGCGCAAAGGAATATGGCGCTGAAATTTCAAGACTTGTGGATTGCAAAGTTCCACTTGTTGAAGAAGGACTCGCTGCAATTGCATGCGGGGCTTTTCATATTCGCTCTGGTGGAAAGCAGTATTTCAACACAACTCCACTTGGCCGTGCAGTAACCGGAACACTTCTAGTACGCGCGATGCTTGCAGATAAAGTTGAAATTTGGGGCGATGGTTCTACATATAAGGGAAACGATATTGAACGCTTCTATCGTTATGGACTTTTAGCTAATCCAAATCTTCGTATATATAAGCCTTGGCTTGATGCGGATTTTGTTCGCGAACTCGGCGGACGCAAAGAAATGTCAGAATGGTTAACTAAGCACAAGCTTCCATACCGAGACAGCGTTGAGAAGGCATATTCAACTGATGCAAATATTTTGGGCGCCACTCACGAAGCCAAGGATCTTGAAAAACTAGATACTTCTGTTGAGTTAGTTCAGCCAATTATGGGCGTTAAGTTCTGGGATGAAAGCGTCAAAATTGCTTCCGAAGATGTAAAGATTTCATTTGTTCAAGGTCGCCCTGTTGCAATTAATGGCAAAGAATTCGCCGATGTAGTTGCACTTATGAATGAAGCAAATGCAATTGGCGGTCGTCACGGCCTTGGAATGGCGGATCAAATAGAAAATAGAATTATTGAGGCAAAGAGTCGCGGAATTTATGAAGCACCTGGCATGGCACTACTCTTTATTGCATATGAGCGATTGATTTCGGCAATTCACAACGAAGACACAATTGCCAATTATCACGCAGAGGGACGCCGCCTTGGTCGTTTACTTTATGAAGGTCGTTGGCTTGATCCGCAATCTCTCATGCTTCGTGAATCACTCCAGCGATGGGTTGCTTCAGCCGTTACCGGTGAAGTAACTATTCGCATGCGTCGTGGTGATGATTATTCAATCGTTAATACAACTGGTCCTGCACTTAGTTACCACCCAGACAAACTTTCTATGGAACGTACTGAGAACGCTGCTTTTGGTCCCGTAGATCGAATCGGTCAGCTCACGATGCGAAACCTTGATATTGCAGATACTCGTAGTAAGTTAGAAATGTACAGAAACCAAGGTCAACTTGGCTCTGGCGACTTTAAACTTATTGGTGAGATTGGCCAAGGAGAAAAGTAGAGCTACTTCTTGCGCTCAACATCGCGCAAGATTGTGTGAATTTCGTTTGCAATCTCTTTTAACTCTTTGAGTTCCTCTTTTGCAATCATTTGCGCTTCTTTTGCGAGTTCGAATTCACCTAACGAAGCTGTGTGAGTCTCATCAATTTTCTGAGCAACTGCTTCTGAGGCTGCATTCTGCCCAACCATGATGATTGAAAGCAGTACTAACTGCAGAAAAGTTTGCGCAATCCACGCGACGATTACAACGAGATCGCCGGTCTTAAGGGCTGCTGGTAAAGATATGAGTGCAAGGGCGGCAAAACCATATGCGCACCACATTGTTGAAACACCGGAAGTAATCTTTTCGGCTAATTTGCGATTAAAGGAAGCTGCTTTGCTCATGCCGTAATTCTACTTTGCTTTCATAAGTTTCGTTTTAAGCAAGAATCGCTTGATATATCTCTTTATCCGTTTTGAAAGCTTTACTTTCTCCTCGTAGATTCGAATGACTTCGTCGTTTGTAAACCATCGAATACCCCAAGTTTCAGAAATATTTTTGTAGAGCCCACCGCCCATTTTCTGTGCTCGTGAAAGAGCTGGGGCAAATACTGCAAAGGCTCGTCGATCTTGCTTATTGGCAAGGCCTATGAGTCCATTTCCGGTATCCATGAGCATCGAATACAGAGTTAAATATTGGAAATTTGGAAAAGCATCACCTTCTATAAAGAAGAAGAATGGTGTCGATTCGACTACAAAGTCTTGCAAAATCTCTTCAATAGTCAGCTTCGCATTACTTGTTAGCGCTTCGAAGCTAACCTGAGGATTTGCTAGTAGCCATTTATAAATTTGACGGAGATTTAAGAATTTGTCGTCATCCAAGGAATATCGCTTTCCTATTTCGGACCAAGGCCCTAGTAGTCTAAATATTCCCTGATTCTGGTCTGATGCCTGAAAGTTATTAATTATTAATTGAATTTGATCGAGTGTTGCGCCACGACAGTCAATGACTGCTTCAAATGTTGGTACTGCCCAAATTTGCCTGGAACGCTTTCTAAGTTCTACAAAGCCCGGCACAAATTGAGCAAGGGTTGGCTCATTATGTGAACTCGTGTTTTTCTTATTCGCATCAGAGTGACTCATGCCTAGATGCCAAGAGTGAGCTTGGCGATCCGGAACAATGCGTACACCTTGAAGAAATAATCGCCAACCTAACTCGGTATCTTCAGCTGTTCTAAATATTTCGTTGTAGCCACCGACGCTCTCCCAAAGTGAACGTTTCAATGAAAATGTAGCGCCAACAAAATTTCTGAATCCTTCAAGTCCAGGCTCCACTAAATCTTTTGTTCGATCTAATCTTTTTTCCCAACGTTCTTTGCCCCAATGTTCTGTATGTAAAGCATCAAATCCATCAGTTTTGAGTAGTGCTGCTAAGGATTCTGGCGTGTAATCCCATTCCGCAACGAAACGTTTCCAACCCAGCACGGCATAATCATCTGCTTCGTGGTGCCATTTCATGTGATGTGCCAGATGTTCGGGCTCAAGGACCATATCTGCATCGACAAACCAGAGAACATCTTGACGAAGTTTGGCCACGACTTCATTTGTCGCCGCCGTCTTACCCCACTTAGAACCAGAGTTTTTAAATCGGATTAATTTTGTATTGAGGGGGCGCAGCTTTGGCAGGACAAGAGCGGGGGAGCTGCCATCGTCGATGACATAAACCTTGGTTAGTCGCTTCGGGTAAGTCTGTAAAGCCAGAGATGCGAGAGTGAGATCAAGTTTTTCTTGGCCATCTCGACAAGCGATTACGACACCGACGGAAAGTTTCGGATTCTTAATAATCTCTAAATCATGGGGGCGATTAAATCGATATTGGCCAAGTTTCACTTCTTGTCACCAACTTCTGTACCAAAAACTTCATGCTCCCAAACGCCCACAACCTGTTCACGAGAACTAGTGAGGTATTTCGAATAATTAGTCACATAAGTATGGACGGTGAATGTGCGGCGGTAGATGTACCCAGCTCCAAATGTGCGCCATATTTTTCCACCATTTTCTGTGATGCCACCGAGAATAAATCTATCGACGGCCGTTGTTCCTTCACCAAACCAACCAGCCTCTTCAGCTGCCGGACGTTGCGCAAGAATTGTTCCGCCGCATACCCAATCACTCCAAAGTTCTACTGCTTGAGTTCCTTTTTGTGAGAAGCGTCGGACAGTGAGATCGAGTGGTTCGAGATAAACATAATTCATAGCTTTTCCAACGACTTCGGCGCGCGTATCAATCATGGCATCAGCCAAATCGCGTAAGTGCTGCGGGCCGTAATAATCGTCGTCATCCATTTTTGCGATGCACTGACCAGATGAAGCTTGGGCTAATCGCGTTAATACCTGACCTAACGTCATCGAACTTTCACAAGGAATTACTTCAACGGATACTGACCTTCTCTTTAACTTTGCTATCAGAGCCTTGTGTTCAGCTTTCAATTCAAACCCATGAAGCCCAAGTACTAATTCAAAACTTGGAAGCGTTTGGCGTTGAACTTGGAGCAAAATACTCGTTAAATCCGCCGGGCGAAGAGTGGCAATCAAAACTGAAATAGTTGGATATCGCTTGATTTTTAATCTGCGGTCAAAGCGCAAAGTGCGCTGAGCATCTATCTCTTCAAAGAAGGCGGTTGTTCGATCAAGTGCAATCATTGATTCGTTATCCACCTGCGTAGATTACCAAGAACTTAAACCTCTGTTGGAAGCGGATCTGCCAATCTAAATCCAACGCTGCGAATAACGGCAATAACTTCTGGCCCACCATTGGCTCGAATCTTGGTACGCAGGCGAGAAGCATGGCTATCGACAATGTGATCGGTGCCCAGCCCTTTCATCACGCCAATAGCTTCGAGAATCTGATTACGTGAAAATACCCGCTGTGGATTTTCCATCAAGAGCTGCAAGAACTGGAACTCGGTATTGGTCAGCGCAACAGTCTTTCCATCAATAGTAAAAGTATGTTGACTCAAGTCCATTTGCATC
>CAFBLW010000009.1_pt1 | contig 17866 bp, 15 predicted proteins | sample 7268291 | NCBI WGS metagenome assembly CAFBLW01 (sample SAMEA6814045, study PRJEB35770) | uncultured Candidatus Planktophila sp. | biome: Freshwater; feature: Freshwater reservoir; material: water | place: Czech Republic | collected 2017-05-23 | depth 30m m
GCCAATCTTTACGCCTGTAATTGCGGATGCACCATCGCCATCTTCAAAGTAGTATTTGTCTTCTAAATGAGGAAATATCTCGAAAAGTTTTAAGGGGCTAAAGATGTCTGAAGCAACAGGTACTGCTCGCGTCAAGCGCGGCATGGCTGAGATGCTCAAAGGTGGCGTCATCATGGATGTCGTCAACTCTGAGCAAGCGAAAATTGCCGAAGATGCTGGCGCTGTTGCAGTGATGGCACTTGAACGAGTACCTGCAGATATTCGTGCTCAAGGTGGAGTTGCACGCATGTCGGATCCCGACATGATTGAAAAAATTAAAGCTGTTGTTTCGATTCCTGTTATGGCCAAAGTTCGTATCGGACACTTTGTTGAAGCTCAAATTATTGAGAGCCTCGGAGTGGATTACATCGATGAGTCCGAGGTTTTAACCCCAACAGATTACGAAAATCATATTGATAAGTGGAACTTTAAGGTTCCATTTGTTTGTGGTGCTACCAATCTGGGTGAAGCCCTTCGACGCATTAACGAAGGTGCAGCAATGATTCGCTCGAAAGGTGAAGCCGGAACTGGCGACGTCTCTAACGCGATGACACATATGCGCAAAATAGGTGGTGAAATTCGTCGCCTTACATCAATGCGCGAAGATGAACTTTATGTGGCTGCCAAAGAAATGCAGGCACCATACGCTCTCGTTAAAGAGGTTGCCGAAACTGGGAAACTTCCTGTGGTGCTATTTACTGCAGGAGGAATTGCTACGCCGGCAGATGCCGCGCTTATGATGCAAATGGGTGCAGATGGCGTATTCATTGGTTCTGGAATTTTCAAATCTGGAGATCCTGCTAGTCGCGCAGCAGCTTGTGTTAAGGCAACAACTTTTTTCAACGATGCAAAGGTTCTCGCCGACGCATCTCGTGGCCTAGGAGATGCAATGGTTGGCATCAACGTTGCTGATATCCCGGTTCCACATCGCCTCGCTGAGCGCGGCTGGTAATTCTAAAAAATATCTAACAATGAAAATAGGTGTCTTAGCTCTTCAGGGTGATTTTCGCGAACATCTTGAAGCAGTGAAGGTAGCCGGACATGCAGCTCTAAGTGTCAAAACACTTGATGAGTTAAATGAAGTCGATGCTCTGATCATTCCGGGTGGTGAATCCACCACTATTGTTCACCTCGCAAAAACTTTCGGGTTGTTTAAACCATTGCGGGAAAAAATCAAAAACGGAATGCCAACTTACGGTTCATGTGCGGGAATGATTTTACTGGCAGATAAAATTTCGAACCCAGCTCCCGGACAGGAAACTCTTGGTGGACTCGATATCGTTGTGCGAAGAAACGCATTCGGTAGACAAGTGGATTCATTTGAAACCGAATTGGATTTTGCTGGATCCAATATGAATGCGGTATTTATTCGCGCACCTTGGGTTGAATCAATTGGTAAAGATGTTGAGGTTCTTGCCTCGGTAAAAGCTTCAGATGGGCAGGTTCACCCCGTTGCCGTCCGCCAAGGTGGACTTCTTGCCACGTCTTTTCACCCAGAGCTCACCAATGATTTGCGCGTGCACTCTTACTTTTTTGATGAGATATGCCAAGGAGCTATAAAGTAACTCCGTGCCCATGTGGCTTAAGGTATTACTTCTAAAAAAAGATATAAGAAGAGGTGTTTGATGTCAGGCCATTCCAAGTGGGCAACGACAAAGCATAAAAAGGCTGTCATTGACGGTCGTCGTGCAAAAAACTTTGCAAAGTTGATTAAAGCTATTGAAGTTGCTGCACGAAATGGTGGTGCTGATGTTGATGGCAACCCAACCCTCTTTGATGCGATCGCAAAGGCTAAGAAAAATTCAATGCCTGCTGACAATATTGACAGAGCGGTAAAGCGCGGCGCAGGTCTTGAATCCGGTGGAGCTGATTGGCAAACAATTATGTATGAGGGCTATGGACCCAATGGTGTGGCAATCATGATCGAATGCCTTTCAGATAATAGAAATCGTGCGGCATCAGAAGTTCGAGTTGCAGTTACGCGCAATGGAGGATCTATGGCAGATCCCGGCTCTGTTGCCTACCTCTTTAATCGCAAAGGCGTAATCATTGTTGGAAAAACTGATGGCGTTACTGAAGAGAAAATTCTCGAAGCTGTTCTGGATGCAGGGGCTGAAGAAGTAAACGATCTTGGGGAGTCCTTCGAAGTAGTTTGCGAAGCGTCAGATTTAGTAAGTGCCAGAACAGCGCTACAAGGAGCAGGGATTGATTACGAATCTGCGGATTCTTCCTTCTTGCCTTCCATGACTATTCCTCTTGATGCAGAAGGCGCCAAAAAAGTCTTTGAACTCATCGACGCCATAGAAGAACTTGATGACGTTCAGAATGTGTTCAGTAATTTCGATGTATCCGATGAAGTTATGGCGAGCCTTTCCTAACCATCTTTAGCAAACCGACATAGGCTTAGAAATTGTGAGCCATCAGAAGAAGCGAGTTTTAGGGGTCGACCCGGGCCTTACTCGTTGTGGCATCGGAGTTATAGAAGGTGCTGTTGGTTCACCTATTTCACTTGTCGGTGTTGGAGTTCTTCTAACCCCCGCCGACCAAGCACTCGAATTTCGATTGCTTTCACTCGAAGAGCAAATTACTGAGTGGGTAAATCTTCACTCCCCAGATGTGATTGCTATCGAACGAGTTTTCTCGCAACATAATGTGCGAACCGTTATGGGAACAGGACAAGCAGCAGGAATAGCGCTGCTTGTTGCTGCAAAGGCAGGAATTCCAGTAATGATGCACACTCCGAGTGAAGTTAAAGCAGCGGTCACAGGATCAGGACGCGCAAATAAAGCCCAAGTCGCAGATATGGTTAAAAGATTGCTGAACTTGGAAACGATTCCAAAACCAGTCGATGCAACCGATGCCCTTGCTTTAGCAATTTGTCATTTATGGCGAGGTGGAGCAAACGCTAAAATCGCAGATGCTTTATCGAAGGAAAAGTCACGATTAGCGAAATTGGCCCGGCGATGATTTCACTTGTGAGCGGTGTTGTTCGATCAATTTCCACCGATAAGGCGATAGTAGAAGTTGGGGGAGTCGGCTTTACTCTTTCGATAACGTCTTCGACTGCCGCCTCACTTTCATTAGGTGCACCAGTTTCACTCTTTACAACTCTTGTGGTTCGCGAAGATTCTCTTACGCTCTTCGGATTTGCAGATGATGAATCACGTTTACTCTTTGAATTACTACAAACTGTTTCTGGAATTGGACCAAAGGTTGCCCTGTCTATTCTTAATTCTTTAACACCAGACCAATTGGCAAAGTCGGTGGCAACAGAAGATGTATCTGCAATCGAAAAGGTTCCAGGCATCGGACGAAAAGGTGCGCAGCGACTTATTCTGGAATTAAAGGGGAAGATTTCACCAGGTATCGGTCACAACAAATTAGGTCATCAACCACCATGGCGCGAGCAGCTAACTAGCGCACTTGTATCCCTTGGTTTTACGGCAAAAGATTCAGATGCAGCTATATCCATGGTGATTGGAAAACTTGCTGAAGATGCAATAGATGCAGCCTCCGTTGATATTTCGGAGCTACTTAAGTTGGCTCTGCAAAGTGGAAGACGATAGGTATGGCGCAAGAACGTTTAGTTACTCCAGAGAATTCGGGCGATGACTCGGCTGTTGAAAGTGCTCTGCGCCCAAAGACTTTAAGCGATTTCATTGGTCAGGAACGAGTGCGTTCTCAAATTGATGTCTTACTTACCGCCGCTCGCAAGCGAAACTCCACTGCCGATCACATTCTCTTATCTGGACCTCCAGGGCTTGGCAAAACAACTCTTGCCTTAATTCTTGCTTCAGAAATGCAAACTCCAATTCGAATTACGAGTGGACCTGCCATCACGCATGCTGGTGATTTAGCTGCAATCCTGTCTTCACTTGTTGAGGGAGAAATTTTATTTCTAGATGAGATTCATCGCCTTTCAAGACCGGCTGAAGAGTTGCTCTATCTCGCGATGGAAGATTTTCGAGTCGATGTTGTAGTGGGGAAAGGTCCTGGTGCGACTGCCATCCCGCTGCAACTTCCACGATTCACATTAGTTGGTGCAACGACCCGAGCCGGACTTTTGCCAAGTCCGTTGCGAGATCGTTTTGGGTTTACTGCGCATTTAGATTTTTACGACGAGAGTGAGCTGCAAGAAGTTCTGCGAAGGAGTGCGGCGCTATTGTCATTGGAAATCGATGCGAAGGCGATTGCAGAAATTGCGGGGAGATCTCGCGGCACGCCACGTATTGCAAATCGCCTTTTACGAAGAGTTCGTGACTATGCCCAAGTGCGTGGTTCCGATTCGCTGACTCATCAGGATGCAATGTCTGCTCTTGAAATGTACGAAGTTGATGAAAAAGGATTAGATCGCCTTGATAGAGGAGTCCTCGTAGCGTTAATTGAAAGATTTAACGGGGGGCCAGTTGGGCTTTCGACGTTAGCAATTGCCGTGGGTGAAGAAGTAGAAACTGTCGAATCTGTTGCAGAGCCATTCTTGGTTCGGAATGGATTTATAGCCAGAACGCCGCGTGGTCGCATAGCGACTCCTATGGGATGGGCGCATGTGGGACGAACACCACCGGCAAATGCAGCAACCCTTTTCGACACACCTGCGCCTGACGCCTAGACTCTGCTCTTATGTCCACACCGATAAAAACTGTTAAGAGTTCTGGCCGTCCAGGTCGTTCCCTCGCCGTCCTGGCTGTAATTATTTTGGCCTTACTTGTTACTGCACTTATTCAAGGTGCAACAGCAGTTCGCTTAGGCCTAGATTTGCGCGGCGGAACTAGTGTGACGCTTCAGCCTCGCGCTTCAAATGATTCAAATAAAATTACCTCTGAAGCAATTGATCAGGCAGTTTCAATCATTCGCCAACGCGTTAACTCACTTGGTGTGGCAGAAAGTGAAGTCACAGCTCAGGGAAGTGGTGTAAATCGCCAGATTGTTATTTCGGTACCGGGTGAAAGTGGTCGTCGTGTTGTTGACCTCGTGGGGCAAACGGCAGAACTTCGCTTTCGACAAGTTCTTGCAACTGGACCAGGTGTAGTAAATCCGAGCGACACTTCAACTGCAGCGACTCCAGCTGCTGGCGTTAGCCCAGAAGTAAATTCCAAATTCGCTTCTATCGATTGCACAAATGCAACTAGCCGTGAAGGTACGGGTTCGGATAATCCTGGCGACACTCTTGTAGCTTGTTCGCGCGATGGTGGCACAAAATACATCTTGGCTCCCGCAGAAGTTCTTGGACGAGATATTTCTAAGGCAGCAGCTGGTATTGCTTCTCAATCTGGAAACCAGTGGATAGTTACTCTTGAATTTAACGGAACTGGTACTAAAAACTTCGGAACACTTACTTCTCGCGTAACTTCACTTGGTTCCCCAATGAATCAGGTTGCCATCGTGCTTGATGGTTTAGTTGTTTCCGCTCCGGTCATCAACGAAGCGATTCCATCAGGTAACGCACAAATATCAGGATCATTTTCGGCAACTGAAGCTCAAGACTTAGCGAATGTTTTAAAGTATGGAGCGCTGCCACTTGCATTTGATCGCGGTGAAGTTCAGCAAGTATCACCAACTCTAGGAGCCGATCAATTGAAAGCTGGCCTTCTTGCAGGGTTCTTAGGCCTTGGGCTCGTTCTTATTTACTCACTTCTTTATTACCGAGGACTGGGAATAGTTACTGTTGGTTCGTTGGCTGTCGCTGGTGGACTTATTTACTTACTCTTCCTCGTACTTGGAAAGGCAATCGGATTCACGCTTACTCTTGCGGGAATCGCGGGCGCCATCGTTGCAATCGGTGTAACTGCTGACTCCTTCATCGTCTACTTCGAAAGAATTCGAGACGAGGCTAGAGAAGGTCGATCACTACGATCGGCCGTTGAATCTGGTTGGGTGAAAGCTCGTCACACAATTATCGTTGCCGACTCCGTATCAATCATTGCGGCAATCCTTCTCTATTTCTTCGCAGTAGGTGGAGTACGAGGGTTCGCATTTACTTTGGGGCTGACAACTTTGGTTGACTTACTGGTTGTCTTTATCTTCACTAAACCACTAGTAACAGTTCTCGCAAAACTAAAATTCTATTCATCAGGTCATCCACTATCTGGCTTTTCAGCTAAGAGCATTGGTATGAAACCTCAATCTTCAAGTGTGGAGGCGTAATTCATGTCAAAGTTAACAGGCCTAGGTGGTCGCCTTTATTCGGGAGAAACTTCTGTTGATTTCATCGGAAATAAGCGCCGTTGGTATTCAATCTCTGCAATATTCATTTTGTTATCTATTGGCGCTCTTTCAATTCAAGGATTACATCTAGGAATCGAATTTAAAGGCGGTTCTTCTTACACAGTTACCAAGGCCGGAGCCACAATTGATCAAGCTCGTTCGGCCGTTGCAACAACTGGAATTCCGGGTGAAGTAATTGTCCAGAAAGTCGGCGCAGACAAGGTTCGCGTACAAACTGGAGCGCTTTCTGTCGATCAATCAAAGGCCGTTGAAGCATCTTTGACAAAGGCCTTTAGCGTCAGCGCTGAGTCCATCGATACTCAAATTATTGGCCCTTCATGGGGTAAGGAAATTACAAAGAAGGCAGTTTATGGTCTCATCGCATTCTTATTAGTTGTGATGCTCTTTCTTGCAATGGCTTTCGAACCCAAGATGGCAATCTCTGCAATTATCGCGGTGATGCATGACGTTTTCATTACTGTCGGGATTTACGCACTTGTGGGCTTTGATGTTACTCCTGCAACAGTAATTGGATTTTTGACGATTCTTGGATATTCCCTTTATGACACCGTTGTTGTCTTCGATAAAATTCGTGAAAATACGAAATCGATTGCGGCAACAGGCAAGAGCACATATTCCCAAGCTGCAAACTTGGCAGTAAATCAAACGCTTGTACGTTCGGCAAATACATCACTGATTGCACTTTTGCCGGTTGCATCCATTCTCTTTGTTGGCGCCGGTCTCCTGGGAGCTGGAACTCTGAAAGATCTTTCTCTCGCGTTATTTATTGGGCTTGCCGTTGGTACATATTCATCAATATTTATTGCTCCGCCAATTCTCGCGACACTTCGCGAACGTGAACCAGCAATGCAAGCACTTGCAAAGCGTGTAAATTCTCGTGGGAGCCTGGCTACAGCAGAGCAAACTCTTAGCGCTGGAATCCGTCCATCAGTTGGTCGTGGACCTCGCAATCAACCAAAGCGCAAGGGTCGCAAGTAATTTCTTAGGCATTTGGTGACGCAATGGATACATTGATTGATCCGTTAGTTGCGGAAGTTAGAAGTCATTATCCAACTTTGCAATCAGATGCCATCGAGCGTGCCTATCAGGTTGCGCGTAAAGCGCACGAAGGCCAGAAACGAAAGTCAGGCGAAGATTACATAACGCACCCAGTGGCAGTTTCACTAATCCTTGCCGAGCTTGGTCTTAATGAAGAAACAATCATCGCTTCGTTGCTGCACGACACCGTTGAAGATACGCCATATTCACTCGATCAATTGCGCCTTGATTTTGGATCTGAGATAAGCAACCTCGTTGATGGCGTAACCAAGTTAGACAAGCTCACCTACGGTCCAAGTGCCGAAGCTGAAACGGTTCGCAAAATGGTCGTGGCGATGTCACGAGATATTCGAGTTTTGGTTATCAAACTTGCAGATAGATTACATAACGCGCGTACTTGGAAATTTGTCTCATCAGATTCTGCCACGCGAAAGGCGCGAGAAACCCTAGATATTTATGCCCCTCTTGCGCACCGACTAGGAATGAATGCGATCAAATGGGAGCTAGAAGATCTTGCATTCGAAGTTCTGGAACCCAAGAAATTTGAGGAAATCTCAAGACTTGTTGCAGAACGTTCTCCATCACGAGATGCGCTCACTGCAGAAGTCATCGAGACAGTGCAGACCGATCTAGCAAAGGATTCCATCGAGGCGAGTGTTACAGGCCGCAAGAAGCATTTTTATAGCGTTTATCAAAAGATGGTTGTGCGCGGGCGTGAGTTTAATGACATCTACGATTTGGTTGGAATTAGAGTTTTAGTTAATGATGTTCGCGATTGTTACGCTGTTTTAGGTTCGATTCACGCGCGATGGAGTCCAGTACCTGGGCGATTTAAAGATTACATCGCTATGCCAAAATTCAATTTGTATCAATCACTGCACACAACGGTGATTGGACCAACCGGCAAGGCGATTGAGATTCAGATTCGAACCTTTGACATGCACGCTAGAGCCGAGTTTGGTATCGCTGCTCACTGGAAATATAAGCAGGGAAGTGAAACTGAAACATCATCACCTGAAATGCTCTGGTTACGCCAACTTCATGAATGGCAGAAAGAGACTGAAGATCCTTCTGAGTTCCTGGAAGCGCTTCGTTTTGATCTTGGTAGTCCTGAGGTTTTCGTATTCACACCCAAAGGAAGCGTTATCGCTTTGCCTGGCGGTTCCACTCCGGTTGATTTTGCTTACACAGTTCACACTGATGTCGGTAACCGATGTGCTGGAGCAAAAGTAAATGGGCGCTTGGTTCCATTGGAAACAAAGTTAGTCAACGGTGATGTAGTTGAAGTCGTTACAAATAAGAGCGATTTAGCCAGCCCGAGTCGTGATTGGCTAAATTTTGTTAAGTCACCTCGAGCACGGTCCAAAATAAAAGCATGGTTTAGTAAGGAACGTCGCGAAGAAGCAATCGATGCAGGTCGTGAATCGATTGCAAGACAAATGCGCAAAGCAGGTTTACCTCTCCAAAAAATCTTTGCTGGGCAATCCCTTTTAGAGCTTGCTCACGATATGCGTTACTCAGATATTTCGGCCCTCTATAGCGCGGTTGGCGATGGTCATGTTTCAGCTGCGTCGGTTATTGAAAAACTTGTAGCCGCAATCGGATCTGAAGATTCGCACCCAGAACCAACTTTGGAAGTCATTCCGACGGGAGCACCAACAGCAAAGCGTTCTAGCAACGCAATTGAGGTAGAGGGCGTCGCCGATGTTTTAGTAAAACTTGCTCGCTGCTGCACGCCCGTACCAGGCGATGAAATCATGGGTTTTGTAACTCGGGGATCGGGTATTTCGGTACACAGAGAAGATTGCATTAATGCTGGAGATCTTCATAAATTTCAGAGCGATCGAGTTGTAAAAGTTAAATGGCTTGCTGGTGCAATTTCGACCTTCCTAGTAAATATTCAAGTAGAGGCTCTAGACAGATCTAGGCTTCTTGCTGACGTTACCCGCACTCTTTCAGAGCAACATGTAAATATTCTTAGCGCCGCCGTTAGCACTTCAAAAGATCGCACCGCGATTTCTAAATTCACATTTGAAATGGCAGATGCCACTCATCTAGATTCTGTCTTAGCAGCGGTACGCCAGATTGAAGGCGTCTACGACGTTTATAGGTTGTAGATTTTTAGGAAAATTCGGCAAGAGACTTTTCAGCCTCAAGAAGCCAGACCTTGCGAGCGGCGGCAGATTCCAAAGCCTCTGTAGCTTTCTTTGAATTTCCTGCAGCTTGCGCTTTCGCAGCAACCTTTTCGTAGTTCAAAATTGCATCATTGAGTTGTTTAACGACATCAGCTGCTCTTGCCTTAGCCGCTGGATCGCTCTTACGCCATATATCAGCCTCTGCGCTCTTGATAGCTTCCTCAACCTTTGCAACTCGAGCATCGAGAGCGGCGCGTTTGTCGCGATTTGTAATGCCAATCTTTGTCCATTGGTTCATTAATTCGCGGAAAGTTGCCTTTGCAATTTTCACATCTGTAAATGGAATAACAGCCTCAATTTGCGTAATGAGAGCCTCGCGCTTTTCAAGATTTGCAGACATAGACACTTCCCGTTTTTCTAAATCTGCATTTTTTGCAGCGAAGAAAGTGTCCTGAGCAGTTTTGAAACGGTTCCAAAGTTTTGCGTCATCACTTGGCTTTCCGCGTCCAGCGGCTTTCCAGGAATCCATCAGAGCTTTAAAGCGACGAGCCGTAGGTACCCACTCAGTTGAAGTCGCAAGCCTTTCTGCTTCTTCAATGATCGCCTTCTTTGCCGAGCTGACCTGAGATGAAGTGGCTTCAAGGTTTGCAAAATGAGTGCGACGTCGTTTATCAAATTTATTTCGTGAGGCAGAAAAACGCTTCCAGAAATCGCCGTCAGTTTTTTTATCAAGCCTTGGTGCTGATTTCCATTCATCTAAAAGTGCCTTAAGGCGCTCTCCAGTAGCCTTCCAATTTTCTGAAAACGCAAGTGACTCGGCTTCAACAACAATCTTCTCTTTTTCTACAATAATCTGCTCACGACGTGCAGCTTTAGCCGCCGCTTCTGAAGCTTTCTTTGCTTCAAAAGCTTCGCGATGGCCTTCGATGAGAGGTTCGATCTGTTCAACTGATGCTGCTAGAGCCACAAGATCGCCAACTCCATTTAATTCTTTGACTTGCTGGCGTAATTTACGGACAGATTCATAGGCATCATCAGGAACCATTGCTGCGCTAGAAACTCGCGCAGCGGTAAGGGCAACTTCAGAAGCTAGAGCTTCGAATTTTCTTACAAAGTATGCAAGTGCTTCTTCATTACTTTTACCCGGATATGAACCGACGGCCTTATCGCCTTCTGGTGTGATTACATAAACAGTTCCATCTTCGCCAACACGACCAAATTTTGCAGGATCTCCGATGAGTGCGCTAGCTGCACTCGGTGAAACGGGCTTTGCTACTACTCCTGGATTGATGCTCTCGGTCATGTTGTTTCCTTTCAGCGCGTTAGCTTCTTTAAAAGCCTTCGTTAATGGGTGTCTTGTAAAGCTCGTTCTAAGAGGTAAAAGGTACCCTGTCCTTCGATGTAAATCCACGCACAATTATTGAAGCTAATCTCCCGGGAGGCCAGATGATTGTTGAGTCCTTTCCGGCGCCTATGTATGCGACCAATTGCTGGATTATTGCAACGGGCGTAGGTCAAGAGTGCATCATCGTAGATCCCGGTATGCCAGATATTTCCCATGACATCGAACTGATCATTTCTGAAAAGAAGTTGAAACCCGTTGCCTCACTATTAACGCATGGACATTTAGACCACACTTTTTCTATAAAACCATTGGCCGATGGTTATGGAATTTCGGCCTACATTCATATTGAGGATAGAAGAGCCATTTCTAACCCTTCGATATTGCATGGAACGCAATTTATTTCTGATTTTGTTGCCGAAAAAGAATTCCTAGAGCCAATAAGCGTCGTGGAATTGCGAAATGGTGATGTTCTTGATTTTGTTGGATTACGGATTAAGGCTATTCATGCACCAGGACATACTCCCGGCTCAGTGATATTTGTGATTAATGATGAGTTACTTATTAGCGGAGATGTTCTTTTTGCAGGGTCGATTGGCAGGACGGATACCCCTCTAGGTTCTATGGAGGCGATGCAAAAGACGCTCAAAACAAAAGTTCTCCCGCTAGATGATTCACTTCGCGTACTTCCAGGACATGGGCCAGAGACTTCCATCAAATTCGAGCGCGCAAACAACCCTTATCTGAAAGAATTGCGCTCATGAAGTACGAAAAAATTCAGGCACCAAAAGGGGTAAGTGAATACGTACCTCCTGAGTCGGCTGCCTTTGAATGGGTTCGTGAAAATCTCATTACGCCAGCAAAACTTGCTGGTTATCAACTTATGGAACTTCCGGTATTTGAAGATACTGCGCTTTTTTCAAGAGGCGTGGGTGAGTCAACGGATGTTGTTTCAAAAGAGATGTACACCTTTGAAGATAGAGGTGGTCGTTCCATCACTCTTCGCCCTGAAGGAACTGCCGGCGTAATGCGTGCAGTAATTGAAAACGGTTTAGACCGCGGTCAACTTCCTGTAAGAGCTTGGTATTCAGGAGCATTTTTTCGTGCAGAACGTCCGCAAGCTGGGCGCTACCGACAATTCTATCAAGTTGGAGTCGAAGCGATTGGATTGGATGATCCTGCAATTGACGCCGAAGTAATCTCAATTGCAGATCAAGGTTTTAAGAATTTAGGCCTAAAGAATTATCGATTGGAGATTACATCACTTGGCGACGCCGAATCCCGTGCTGCTCATCGCGTAGATTTACAAAAATATATTTCGAAACTCTCTCTTGATGAAGCTACGGCGGCGCGAGCACAGATAAATCCTTTACGCCTCTTTGACGACAAGCGCGATGAAATAAAAAAGTCAATGAAGAATGCTCCGCTACTCATGGATTATTTGAATGAAAAATCTAAATCTCATTTTGCACAGGTTCAGAGTTACCTTGACCAATTAGGCATTTCCTATGTCATAAATCCGCGAATGGTGCGAGGTCTTGATTATTACACTGGAACAACTTTTGAATTCATTCATGAAGATCTTGGCGCCCAATCTGGAATCGGTGGTGGTGGACGCTATGACGGACTTATGGAGATATTGGGTGGACAATCTCTATCTGGAATTGGATTCGGACTTGGAGTCGATCGTGCACTTCTTGCGGCTCGCGCCGAGGGAGTATTGAAGGACGATCAATTCTCATCCGATTTATTCATAATTCCTTTGGGTGAGCAAGCCAAAGCGATTGCGCTCTCACTTGCTGCGCAGATTCGCCAAAATGGGGTTCGCACTGAGATTGCACTCGGGGATCGCGCTCTCAAAGGTGCCATGAAAGCTGCAGATAAAAGTGGTTCTCGGTATGTAATCGTTTTGGGAGAGAGTGAAATCGCCGCTGGAAACGTGGAAATCAAACGCATGTCAGATGGTTCATCAACCTCGGTTAAGATTGCGCAATTGCAATCTGTAACTTTTACTGACTGACTATTTATTTAAAGGTGGCGGCTGGATGTTAAGAACTCACGACGCGGGAGAAATTCGCGCAAGCCATGCTGGCAAAACCGTAACGCTTGCTGGTTGGGTTGCCCGTCGTCGCGATCATGGAGGTGTTGCATTTATCGATTTACGTGATGCGACAGGTTCAGTACAGGTGGTTATCAGGGATGAAGCGATGGCTGCAAAATTGCGGGCTGAATATTGTTTAAAGATTGTCGGCGAAGTTGTAAAACGCCCAGATGGCAATGAAAATCCCGCACTTCCCACAGGCGAAATTGAAATCATGGGTGATGATGTAACTATTCTCAGTGAAGCAGCACCGCTTCCGTTTCCTGTCGATTCCGGATCGGAAGCTGACATTTCTGAAGAGGTAAGACTTAAGTATCGTTATCTTGATTTGCGTCGTGAAAAGCCCGCACACAACCTTCGTTTGCGCTCAAAAGTGACATCAACGATTCGTCGAGTGATGGAAGATTTAGATTTTCTTGAGATTGAGACGCCATACTTAACCAGATCGACTCCCGAAGGCGCGCGTGACTTCTTAGTTCCAGTGCGCTTACAACCTGGAAGTTGGTACGCGCTTCCACAGTCGCCACAGCTCTTCAAGCAACTTCTGATGGTTGCCGGAATGGAGCGTTACTACCAAATAGCGCGTTGCTTTAGAGATGAAGATTTTCGTGCAGATCGTCAGCCAGAATTCACTCAACTTGATATTGAAATGTCATTCATTGATCAAGCCGATATTTTGGCAGTAGCCGAAAAACTCTTAGTTCGTGTTTGGAAAGAAGCTGTTGGTTACGATATTCCAACTCCAATTGCTCATATGACTTATCGCGATGCCATGGATCGATTCGGATCTGACAAGCCAGATCTTCGATTCGACCACGAGTTAATCGAATTGACTGATTTCTTTAAAGAGACTCCCTTCAGAGTTTTCCAAGCACCATATGTTGGTGCAGTGTCGATGCCAGGCGGAGCTAACTCTGCTCGACGCGAACTAGATGCTTGGCAGGATTGGGCTAAGGCACGAGGCGCAAAGGGACTTGCTTATATTTTGGTTAACGATGACGGAACTTTGGGTGGCCCTGTCGCAAAAAATATTTCGGAAGCCGAGCAAGCAGGAATTGTTGCTGCAGCCGGTGCTAAGCCAGGAGACGCACTTTTCTTTGCTGCTGGAGAACGAGCAGGTTCGCAAGCACTTCTCGGTGCCGTGCGTTTAGAAATAGGAAAACGATGCAATCTGATCGAACCAGGAAGATGGGAATTTGTTTGGGTTGTTGACGCACCAATGTTTGAGCCAACGGATAATGGTGGTTGGACAGCGGTGCATCATCCATTTACGGGACCTAAACCTGAATATGCCAATACCTTTAAATCTAATCCTGCAGAAGCTTTGGCTTATGCATATGACATAGTTTTGAATGGAACCGAACTTGGCGGAGGTTCGATTCGTATTCACGATCGCCAGATTCAAAAAGATGTGTTCACGGTTATCGGATTATCCGATGAAGAAGCAACTAGCAAATTTGGATTCCTTCTCGAGGCTTTTAATTATGGTCCGCCACCACACGGAGGTATTGCGCTCGGCCTAGATAGAGTATGTGCACTTTTGACAGATAGCGATTCAATTCGTGAAGTAATTGCTTTCCCAAAGACTGCAAGTGGTGGCGACCCACTTACTGGCGCTCCAACTCCAATTACTCCAGCACAGCGTAAAGAGAGCGGTATTGATTGGGTTCCAAAAGCCCCGTAAGTAATCGCGTCTCGGGTAGGCTTACTTAGAGATAGACGCACTTGTTAACAGAAAGGGGAATTCATATGGGTCCTGGCGGTATTGCAACCATCATCGCGGCTTCCTCCCTTTTCGTTATAGCAGTAGCTATTTCATTTGCAGTCATTCGTATTGGCCGCCTCATTGACGAGGCGAAGGTTTCTTTAAAAGCAATTACAGATGAGACGGCACCTTTGATTCATGAATCAACTAGAACTGTAGGTCTGGTCAACGCTCCTCTTGAGAGCATTGCGAAGATAACTAAGAACGTCGAAGATGTAACAACGAAAGTTTCCGGTGCTACTTCTTCTTTCGTTGACAAAGGGGGACCAGCGGTAAAAATAGCTGGTGCTCTGTTGAGTGCGGCATCGATTTCGCGCTCAAAAAAGAAGAAGAAGGCTGAGTGATTCTTAGAAGTGGAATCGGCAGAGATACGTTCGCGCTGGCTGCGCTTCTTCGAGAAAGATAATCATCAAGGGCTAACGCACACTGTTGTCCCATCGGCATCGTTAATTGCTGACGATCCAAACCTTCTACTTGTCAATGCAGGAATGGTTCCCTTTAAACCATTTTTTCTGGGTGAAGTAACTCCGCCATATAAGCGTGCAACTTCTGTTCAAAAATGCGTGCGAACACTCGACATTGATGAGGTTGGTAAAACAACCCGGCACGCTTCATTTTTTCAAATGTGTGGCAACTTTTCCTTTGGTGATTATTTTAAAGAAGGAGCGATTGCACTTGCATGGGAATTATTAACTCGTCCAATTAGTGATGGGGGATATGGCTTTCCAGAAGAGCGTCTATGGGTAACAGTGTATTTGGACGACGACGAAGCGGCTGATATCTGGCATAAGAAAATTGGAATTCCGAAAGAACGAATTCAACGTCGCGATATGGCGGATAATTTTTGGTCGATGGGAGTACCAGGACCGTGTGGTCCTTGTTCTGAAATTTATTACGATCGTGGCCCCGAATATGGAAAAGAGGGCGGACCGATAGCTGATGAAAATCGATATCTAGAAGTTTGGAATTTGGTTTTCATGCAGAATGAACGCGGAGCCGGCGGAGGAAAAGATGACTATCCGATTCTTGGTGAATTGCCGGCTAAAAGTATTGATACAGGTTTAGGACTAGAACGTACTGCAGCGTTATTGCAAGGTGTTGAAAATATTTATGAGATAGACACAACGATGCAAATTTTAAAGAGAGCAACCGAGCTATCAGGTGTTACATACGGAAAAAACGAAAAATCGGATGTGGCACTTCGTGTAGTTGCCGATCATGCTCGCACAGCAGCGATGCTTATCGGTGATGGCGTGACGCCTGGTAATGAAGGCCGTGGATATGTTCTTCGCAGAATGATGCGTCGAACAATTAGAAATATGCGCCTTCTAGGTACGGATGATCCCATCATGTCAGAGCTCACAGTTGCCGCTATCGGCGCGATGGGCCCGCAGTATCCAGAACTAATAAGTGGCTCGAAGAGAATTCTGGCAGTTTCGGTGAGCGAAGAGGAATCATTCCTGCAAACGTTAAAGAGCGGAACTCAAATTTTTGATTTAGCCGCCTTAAATCTCAAAGAGAAAAAAGCGAACGTATTAGCGGGGGAAGAGGTCTTTAAACTTCATGACACATACGGATTTCCTTTTGATTTAACGCTCGAGATGGCTCGTGAAGAAGGTCTCGAAGTTGATGAGGCCGGTTTTACGAGGTTAATGAAGGAACAAAAAGACCGCGCAAAGGCTGATGCTAAGTCAAAGAAGAGCGGTCATACAGATGTAAGTGAATATAAGAAAATTGCCGATGCTAAAGGTGTCACGCAATTTATCGGATACACACTTGCTGAAAGTGACGCAAAAATCACTGGTCTTTTAGTTGATGGAATTGGCCAGAAATCGGCAAAGGCCGGCGACGAAGTAGAAGTAACTCTTGATCGCACGCCATTTTATGCAGAAGGTGGCGGACAATTAGCAGACGGTGGTCACATCACTCTTTCAAACGGAGCCGTTGTTGAGATCGATGATGTTCAGGCTCCCGTAAATGGTCTTTCCGTACATAGAGGTCGTGTAATTTCCGGTGAAATCGAAGTTGGCGCAGACGCACATGCTGTCATTGATAAGGAGCGTCGCGATGCAATCTCGCGTGCGCATACTGCAACTCACATGGTTCATAAAGCATTTCGTGAAGTCCTTGGTGAAACCGCAACACAGGCAGGATCAGAAAACTCTCCTGGTCGCTTCCGTTTCGACTTTCCTGCTACAGGCGCACTCTCGGAAGGCGTATTAGATGAAGTGGAATCACGTGTTAATACATTACTTCTCGATAATTTAGATGTCACAGCCGAAGTTATGTCCCAAGATGCGGCTAAAAAGCTCGGTGCGATGGCGCTCTTCGGTGAGAAATATGGAGAGAAAGTTCGCGTCGTAAGCGTGGGAGATTGGGCTCGCGAACTTTGCGGTGGAACGCACGTTACTCGCTCTGGTCAGCTTGGTGTTGTTAAGATGCTTAGTGAATCATCAATCGGAGCAGGCGTTCGACGCGTTGAAGCACTTGTTGGAGTGGACGCTTATAAATTCCTGGCGCGCGAGCACATTCTTCTTAATTCACTTACTGAATTAATTAAGGGGGCACGAGTCGAGGAGCTCCCGGAACGAATCTCAGGACTTATAAATAAAATTAAAGATATTGAGAAAGAACTCGGAGCGCTGCGTTCATCGCAAGCACTTGCAGGCGCCTCTGCGTTATTGGAAAACGCAAAGAAAATTGGGCAGACAACAATCATTGCAGCGCAACTTGTAAATGGAATCGGTGGCGATGATCTTCGAAAGATCGCTCTTGATTTGCGTAGCCGAAATGAGAATTCAATAGTGGCTCTAATTTCAAACGTTGATGGCAAACCTGTACTCGTGTGTGCAGTGAGTGAAGCTGCCAGGGCATCTGGTTTTAAAGCTGGGGCACTTGTAAAAGTTGGCTCCACTGTCTTAGGCGGTGGCGGTGGCGGTAAAGATGATTTTGCTCAAGGCGGAGGCGTCGATTCTGCAAAGATTTCAGAAGCGCTCCTTGCCATTGAAAACACGCTGTTAGGTAGATAGTTATATGGCTCGAATTGGCCGCCGATTAGCCTTCGATTACGGGGATGTGCGAATAGGCGTAGCAATTTGCGATCCTGATGGAATTCTTTCAACTCCGCTAACGGTCTTATCTACCAAAGATCCAAATCTACTCAAGCTCGTTCAAGGGCTCATAGAAGAATATGAACCTGTGAAGTTTTACATTGGGCTTCC
>CAFBLW010000010.1_pt1 | contig 17813 bp, 14 predicted proteins | sample 7268291 | NCBI WGS metagenome assembly CAFBLW01 (sample SAMEA6814045, study PRJEB35770) | uncultured Candidatus Planktophila sp. | biome: Freshwater; feature: Freshwater reservoir; material: water | place: Czech Republic | collected 2017-05-23 | depth 30m m
CGCTAAATCCAAATACGAAAAGTAGTGAGCCAAGAAAAACTTTGCCTCTTGCTTTTGAAAAACCAGCCGCAAATGAGATGTAACCCGGGACTAGAGGTAAAACGCAAGGCGATAGGAAGGAGACAAGACCTGCAAATATTGCAATCGGAAATGCTGTAATTAAGAATCCGTCTAATAAATTATTCACAACGAAATCGGTCACTCGCTCGCTACTTTCTCGAGTAAGTTTTTAAGAGAATTAACCGTTACTGCTCCAGAAATTCTCGCTGCTACTTTTCCGCTCGAATCAATGATTACCGTAGAAGGTATTGCGTTGGCAGGTAAAGATCCTTTAAATCCAATGAGAAGTGCGTCATCAATAAATGTTGGATAAGGGATGGAAAGCTTGCGAGAAAGAGCTTCTGCGTTGACAGGATTATCTCTAGTGAGGATTCCCATAAATTGCACATCAGGATAATTGTTTGCAAATTCAATCAGAGTTGGAATTTCGGCACGGCAAGGTGAGCACCAAGAAGCCCAAACATTTACAACACCAATTTTTCCAACAGAATATTTAAAGTTAGTTCCGAGAAGTGTCTTACCTTCAAGAGCGGGTGCATTTACCCGATCTGATTTCGAAATAAATGTCACAGAACCGTTTCCGGATACGAAACTTTCTTGTGGCGTCGAGACGCCACCACTACAACCTGTAAGAGCAATCGCTAGAGGAAGCAGGAATACCAGATGAGATTTGCGCACTACTACTTCTTTTTCTTAGGCAACAAATGCCCAGCGGGCTCGTTATAAGTTAAACCTGAAATCATTCCCTCATCATCGAAATGAACACTCGTGACGGATGCAAGAGTGCAGATGCGCTTGCGAGGATCGTGAAGTAATGAGCGACCTTCAATCGCACTTCTCAAACTCCAAATCGGAAGTTGATGTGAAACAACGATTGCATCTTTACCTTTCGCAGCATCTTTCGCAGCAAAAACTGCTGCAAGCATGCGGTTGATCTGCTCTTCATACGGTTCGCCCCATGATGGCTTAAATGGGTTGTATAAATGTCTCCACGATGCTGGATGTTTTAAGACGCCACTTCCAGGTTCGAATGATTTTCCTTCAAAAATATTTGCTGCTTCAATTAAGCGCTCATCTGTTGTGATTTTAATATTATGCGCTGCAGAAATCGGCGCTGCAGTTTCTTGTGCTCTTTGTAATGGAGAAACGTGAAGGGCTCCAAGATCAACGCCTTTTGACCATTCTCCAATCACGCCGGCCATTTGCTGACCACGATCTGATAATCGCCATCCTGGTTGGCGGCCGTACAAAATCTTTTTTGGATTCTCGACTTCACCGTGGCGAATAACGTGGACTGTGGAACTCATGGCTTAAGCATAAAGCGTGGAATTAGAACGTGTTCGCTAGGGTACTCACATGGACCAAAACTCGACTCGAGCAGCATTTTTCGATGTCGATAACACCCTCGTTCGTGGTTCCACAATCTATTTCTTGGGCCGCGGCATGTATCAACGTGGTTTTTTCTCCAAAGCCGACATTTCGCGATTCGTGTTGGCAAACCTCCGATTTAGATTAACCGGTACAGAGAAACAAGAAGAGATTCAAAGATTTCAAGATGCTGCTACAGATTTCATTGGTGGACACAATGTTCAAGAAATTCGAAATGTAGCCCAAGCAATTTACGACGAATTCGTATCTCCGAAATTATGGAAAGAAACTATTGAAATAGCACAATCCCATTTAAGAGCGGGAGAAGAAGTGTGGCTGGTAACTGCAGCCCCTGAAGATATGGCAACTCTCATTGCTGAGCGTCTCGGTTTTACTGGAGCCTTAGGAAGTAAGGCTGAAGTTTCAAATGGAACTTATACCGGCAAGATGACCGGGCCTTTGTTGCACGGAAAAGAAAAATCAATTGCTGTAGAGGAATTAGCGAAATCTCGAAATTTTAATTTGAGTCAATGTTTTGCATATTCCGATAGCCATAACGATCTGCCGCTTTTACTAACGGTTGGAAATCCTTCAGCGATTAATCCAGATGCAATTCTTCGTTTGCGTGCTCTGCGTGATGGCTGGCCAATTCATGACTTTAGACATATGCGAGTTGCCAATCGCTTACTTGGCCCGATTGTTAGCCGTATGGCAGCTCTCGGTACGCTGCTGACGCCAAGACGCCGTTCGCGCTAGCTACCAACTTGCCAGTAATGTAGGCAAGTTATGGAAACGCGCTCCTTTGCAGATTACTTACGTAGCCTCGATGATGCTGCGCTAATTTCCTTATTTGCACATCGCCCAGATTTGATTTCACCTGTTCCGCCAGATGTTGCCTCCCTTGCCATTCGTGCGACCTCTGCACCAAGTCTTGCGCGGGCAGTAGACGCACTTAACGCATGGCAACTTCAAGTACTCGAAGCATGTGCAGTAACTCCCGAACCGTTTACTGAAAAAGTAATTTCTGCACTCACCGATAAGGCTGCACTATTTGTTATTCCGGGCCTACTTGAAAGAGGGTTAATCTTCACAGGCAAAGACGGATATTACGTACCAACAAATTTGAGAGAAGTTTTGGGAAATGAAATTGCAGGACTTGGGCCAGAAACCATGGCAAAACTTTCATTAAAAAAGCTAGAAGATGCACCCCCTGCATCGAAAAAAGTCTTGGACGCAATGGTTTGGGGTCCACCACGTGGAAGTGTTTCGGATATAAAGAAACCAAGCGTTGGCGTTGAATGGCTTCTCAAAGAGAATTTCTTAATTCCTTTTAATCAAAAAACTGTACTGCTCCCTCGCGAAGTCGCAATTCATCTTCGTGGAGGAAAAATTCACCGAGAATTACTGACTTCGTCCCCCGCAATCGTCGGAGAGAATAGAGATGAAAAAAATATTTCACTCGCAGCTATTGCAAATATTTCAACAGTACTGCGGTGGGTAGAAGAACTCTTAAATTTTTGGGCGCAAGAACCCGCAGACGCGCTTCGTTCCGGCGGGCTTGGGATTCGGGATCTGAAAGAAATCTCACTTCACTTGGGTGTTGATGAAAGTTGCGCTGCCTTTGTCATGGAACTTGCCTACATAAGTGGCTTACTTACAATTGATCCAGATGATCGTATTTTGCCGACAACAAACTTTGATATTTGGTTAACACTTTCACCTTCCGAGAAATGGCAACGCCTTGTCGCGCCTTGGCTAACAACTTCTAGGTTGAGTGGGCTTGTGGGGAAAGTTGAAAATAAAAATATTGCACCTCTTGGTCCCGAACTCGATCGTGCCGCGGCAGCATCTACTCGAACTCTGACTTTAAAACTCTTACAGGAAATTCCTAATTGCGAACCAAACTTTGAAAGTATCTACAAGGCCGCGCTATGGCATCGACCATCAAAACGTTATGGTGGATTACAAGGAGATTACATTGCCTGGGCGTTAAGAGAAGCCGAATGGCTTGGAATCACTGGTCAAGGAGCGCTATCTAAATATGGTGCAGAACTTCTAGATGGTGCCGAACTTGATTCAATCAATCAAGATATGCCAAAGACTGTTGATCACATTCTTATTCAAAGTGACCATACAGCGATTGCACCTGGCCCACTTGAACATGAAGTTGCGCAAGTTCTGGCAATTATTGCTGACATTGAAAGCCGTGGCGGGGCAACTGTATATAGATTCTCAGAGGCAACAATCCGTCGTGGTTTAGATCATGGGAAAACTGGCGATGAGATTAAGATCTTCTTAACGAAAACTTCTAAAACTCCAGTCCCTCAGCCTCTTGAATATCTGATTACAGACGTGGCCAAAAAACATGGCAAGTTACGAGTTGGAAGTACCTCTTCATTTATTCGCTCAGAAGATCCTTCAATAATTACGCAGATCATGAATGACAAGCGGTTGGATGTCCTCTCTCTTCGTCAGATTTCTACTGATGTGATTATCTGCAATATGGATTCAGCTGATTCAATCTCACTTTTACGCTCTTGTGGTTATTTACCTGCGGGTGAAGACTCACGAGGAACTTTGCTAAGTGGTCCGCGAATTATGCGTGCTCAATCAAAGGCACGCCCTCCGCGCATCATTGGTGAGGTAGAAGTTCCAGATGAAATTCAATTGCAAGGAGCTCTAAGAGCGCTTCGCACAGGAGAGAAATCGACACACAAACAGAGCACACTTCGAAATATTGCAAGTAACGCACTTGGCTCGTTACCAAGAACCACTGCAAATGAAACGCTAGAAATGTTAAGTGACTTCTTGCAAAATCAGCCAACTAAATCTCTTTCGATTGGATATGCCGATAACAATGGACTTGTTTCGCACCGAATAATTGATCCACTTAAATTATCTGCAGGCTCACTCATGGCTCGTGACCATGCGACAGGTGAAATTACGAGCTTTAGAATCGCGCGTATAACTGGAGTGGCGGCGTTATGACGAGCGAGAATGCGACCAAATACGGCAGACTTGACCCTATGTTGGCAGCAATTGAAGCTCTCGTAAGGTGCGAATCACCAAGCGATGATCTTGCTGCATGTAAGAACGTAGTCCAACTAGCGAGCGATATTGCGACTCGCGTTCTCGGCACACCCGCACAAATTAAAGAAGTTGAGGGTCGTCCCGTGTTCTGGTGGGGCTCAGAGACTCCAGAAGTTTTAATTCTTGCGCATTTAGATACGGTTTGGCCACACGGTTCTTATAGTCCCCTTTGGGAAATTAGCGGTGATGTAGTCCGCGGTCCGGGTGTCTTTGATATGAAAGCCGGTTTTGTTCAGGCACTTTATGCACTCAAGGGAATTGAAAAAGTTGAAAATTCTGTTGCACTTATCGCAACTACAGACGAAGAAACTGGAAGCTTCGCATCGCGCGCACTCATAAAGGATTTATCTTCGAAATCTAAAGCCGTATTAGTTCTTGAAGCCTCATTAGATGGAAAAGTTAAGACTGGCCGTAAAGGTACAGCGATGTACAAAATTGCAATTCATGGACTTGCTTCCCATGCTGGGCTTGAGCCAGAAAAAGGTATAAATGCAACAACTGAGATTGCACACATTGTTTTGGGTCTTTCATCTCTTGAAAATTCGAAGTATGGAACAACTGTTGTGCCAACACTTATGAATTCAGGTAATAGCGCAAATACTGTTCCAGATCTTGCTGTGCTAGAAATTGATGCTCGTTCTTTTGAAGAATCAGAACTAAAGCGAGTGGATGCTGCAATTAAATCCCTCAAACCAAAGCTTGAAGGTGCTCGAATTGAAGTGACTGGTGGTTTAAACCGACCTCCGCTTGCGCCATCATCTACCTCAGCTCTTTACCAACGCATTGAAAAGGTGGCTAAAGAAATTGGAATGGCACCGCTTGGTTCTGCAGAAGTTGGAGGAGCAAGTGATGGAAACTTTGCAGCTGCAGCAGGTGCACAAGTTCTTGATGGACTTGGCGCAGTTGGTGGTGGCGCCCACGCTGCAAATGAATGGGTAAGCCTTAAAACTATTGAAGAGCGAAGCGCGCTTTTACACGCATTCATTAAGGATCTTCTTAAATGAGTGATGGTCCACTTATCGTTCAGAGCGATAAAACAATTCTGCTAGATATTGACCATCCACTTTCAACCGAATGTAGGCGAGCGATTGCTCCATTTGCCGAACTTGAACGTTCACCGGAGCACATTCATACCTATCGTTTGACCAACTTGGGTTTGTGGAATGCACGCGCTGCAGGTCATGATGCTGAGTTGGTTATCGATACCTTAATTAAATATTCTCGCTACGCAGTTCCACATTCAATTCTTGTTGATGTTGCCGAGACTATGTCTCGCTATGGGCGGCTGCGTCTTGAGGCCGATCCTGTACACGGTTTAATTCTCGTCACAACTGATGTTGGAGTCCTTGAAGAAGTTATACGTGCAAAGAAAATTGCACCGCTTCTTGGTGCGCGTATCGATAACGAAACAATTGTTGTCCATCCAAGCCAGCGTGGAGCTATCAAACAATCGCTTTTGCGTCTTGGTTGGCCTGCAGAAGATTTCGCTGGATACGTTGATGGCCAGGCGCATGAAATCGCTCTTAAAGAAAGTGATTGGAAAATTCGTCCCTACCAATCCCTGGCCGCTGAAGGATTCTGGCACGGTGGTTCTGGAGTTGTCGTTCTGCCATGTGGGGCTGGAAAAACAATCGTCGGGGCAGCAGCAATGGCGCATGCAAAGGCAACAACTTTAATTCTTGTCACAAATACTGTGGCTGCACGCCAATGGAGAGACGAACTACTGCGACGAACAACTCTCAATGAAGATGAAATTGGCGAATACTCTGGAGCAAAGAAAGAGATTCGCCCGGTCACAATTGCCACTTACCAAGTTATGACCAAGAAAAAGAATGGCGTCTACGCCCATTTAGATTTATTTGATACCCATGACTGGGGGCTAATTATTTATGACGAAGTGCATCTACTTCCAGCGCCAATTTTTAGATTTACTGCAGATATTCAATCTCGTCGTCGCCTTGGGCTAACTGCAACTTTAGTAAGAGAAGATGGAATGGAAGGTGAAGTTTTTTCACTTATCGGTCCTAAGAGATTTGATGTGCCTTGGAAAGAGATTGAGGCGCAGGGATATATCGCTCCTGCAGAATGTATTGAAGTTCGGGTAAATCTCACTGAGGCAGAGCGTCTCTCATATGCAACGGCCGAACCCGAAGAACGTTATCGCTACTGCGCAACAACTCGGACAAAGCGAAATGTCGTAGAAGAACTTGTATCCCACCATGCAGGTGAGCAAATTTTGGTTATCGGCCAGTATCTGGATCAATTAGATGATCTTTCTGAGACTCTAGGAGTTCCAGTAATTAAAGGAGAAACTCCAATCAAAGAGCGAGAAAAACTCTTTGCCGCCTTTAGAACTGGTGAAATTACCTGCCTGGTTGTTTCAAAGGTTGCAAACTTTTCAGTCGATTTACCGGAAGCAACAATTGCAATCCAAGTATCAGGCGCATTCGGATCTAGGCAAGAAGAGGCTCAGCGACTTGGGAGAATTCTTCGACCTAAAGCAGATGGGCGAGGCGCCAAGTTTTACTCGGTAGTTTCGCGCGACACAATCGATCAAGATTTTGCGCAGAACCGACAACGCTTCCTTGCAGAGCAAGGATATTCATACAAAATTATTGATGCCGACGATGTTTTTCAAGGGAAGTTTTAAATCGAACTGGATCAACTTTCCAAAAATCATGGTGTTCACCATCGATATGAATGACCGGCACTTGTTCCCCATATAGTTTTTCAAGTTCTGCAACTCCGTCAATATATTTGACTTCGATATCAAAAATAAGTTCGAGTTTTAGCTCTTGAAGCGTCTGAACTGCCTCTTCACAAAGGTGGCAACCGTGTCTTGAATAAACAGTCACCACGTTACTCATTACTTCTTCTTTCCCTGCTTAAATATTCTTAGCAAGATCTCATCTGCCACAAGCTTTGCATCATGTTTAGTTTGTGCAGCGTTCTTCTCGGCATTCTTTAATACAGTTTCGACAGTTGTTTTTGTAACGTTTCCAACCATTGGTCCATACTTCTTTGAAAAAAGTGAGTGAATTATTTGGCTGACAGAATCGGCAAGTTCGGCACGAGCTTGGTCCAGCGTTGGTTCTGGTTTCTTAACGTTTCCTTGAAATTCCAGCAGAATTGGTCGCTCTGCTCGCATACGAGCAATAGTTTGATCCTTATCTGACATAGGCGCATTCTCGCATCCTGATAGCGTTGGCGCCATGTCAACCAAGCTGCGCAGGGTATTGGTTGTCTTCACCCTATTCGTAGCTTTTCTGCAACCAAGTGATGCTTTCGCATATGGGCGCGAGTCAGAAGCCAATGTTTGGGGCGCGGTTTACGCAACTTCAGTTTCTAATACACCACTAACGCAAGGCCCATCACCTAAATACGTACTTGAGAAAAAATCTACAATCTTTGTTAAATACATTGATTTTCCAGACTGGGCAAAAAATGAATTCCAACTAGCGGTAGATGTTTGGGCTGCAAACTTCGCATCAACGGTTCCAATCAATATTGAAGTTTCTTGGACCTCAATTGCAACACCAGGAGTGCTAGGACAGGCACGGCCTGAATCACTTCGAAGCGAATTTACAGGTGCGCCCGACTCGACTTTGAGTTATCCCATCGCGCTAGCCAATGCGATATCAGGTCGAGATCTAAATCAAAACCGAGCTGAAATTCTCATTGATGTAAATTCCAATACCACTTGGTATCGGCCAGATACTGGTCGATCTATTTCACGAAATGAATTTGATCTCGAGTCAGTCTTCCTTCACGAAATTGCTCACGGACTCGGATTCCTTTCGAGTGACCACTTTGAAGATAATCCGACTAAACCAAATTACGGAAAAATCACATTAGATGATCCAACTCCCTTCGATGCTTTTGCAGTTACCTTCGAGGGAAAAAGACTTGCCGATTACCAATCAGGTTCACCTGAACTTCAAACCGCCGTGACATCTCGCCTTGAATGGGTGGGCGAACTCGGTATTCAAGCCAACGGTGGTGTTAGACCTCTTTTACATACTCCAAATCCATATGTAGAAGGTTCATCAGTAAGCCATCTTGATGAAAATACTTTTGCAAATACAGGAATTAATTCAGTAATGACTCCCGGTATTGCACCAGCCGAGATTTATCATCAACCCGGTCCATTGGTGTTGGCGATGATGGATGACATGCGAGGTAAGCCTTCATCAGGGCTTGCAAAAGTTGTTCCGCAGAGCGTCAAGAGCGTTAAGGCGCTAATTTCTGATTCGTCTGCGCTGATTTACTTTGGTCTTCCGGAGAATAATCGTGAAGCTCAAGTAACTGAATATCGCATTAAAAATCTTAAAACTGGCATAACGAAAAAATTCTCTTCAAGCCCCGCCAATTTCACAGGATTAAAAAACGGAACCGCATATACTTTTTCAATAACAGCAGTAAATGAAGTTGGTCAATCAGAGGCAAAAACTACAACGCCAATAACGCCTAGCGCGACGTGGAAGAAAACAATTTTAGATGGCGCAGCAGATGCGAGATATTTATCGACTGCAACTTTTGGCTCTAACCCTGCCCTTCTTTACAGTAATTCCAAATCTGGTGAGCTCATTCTTTCAACTTGGAACGGAAAGAAGTGGGTTAAGAACGTTGTAGATGGAACAGGCGGAGATGAAGGCCAAACCACAAATCCCATAAGCGGTGTTACAACAATGTGCGCGAACACCGTTGATAAGAAGCCACTCCTTCACATTTTCTATAGCGAGCCTGTTGATCAAGATCTGCGATATGCAACATTCGATGGAAAAAACTTCACATATGAAATCGTCGACGGTAACGCACCCACTGTGAACGATTACAGGGATGCTAATCGCACTAAGACAAATGGGAAATTGAGTACTTCGATGGCTTGCGTAGCTGATGGCCGAGGAGTTCAAGTTTTCTATCGTGATGACACGCAAGGCATCCTTTTGGGAGCTGCAAAACTTAGCGGCGCTTTAGATTGGGTATACGAACTCGTCGATGGTGATCTCGTGGCTGATGGACGAAGCGATGGAAATGTTGCTTTCGCGCTCGATGCATACTCTGACGGAAAGAAAACTTGGGTTTTATATGACTCTATGCGCCCGGTAGATAACTCGCGTGATGCAAAGTTTGGTGAAATTAGATTGGCGGTGCGTTCGACAATCACTGCTCGCACTTGGAACTATAAGACCTTAGATTCGACTTCTACTGCGCCATTTGTTCCGGGATACGACGTTGATATAACGCCAAGCCGAACTGGCGTAAATGCAACCTGGTTAATTACACCTGTTGCAAATGTGCCAAACCCTCTTCAAATTCGCTGGGTTAACGTTGAAAAAAGTGGATCAGCAAAAACTATTTCTGTTCCAAACTTTGGAACACCAGATAAATTCCTAACCGGAGATGGCAAAACAACTATATTTAATTGCCAAGAGCGCTTATGTGCCCTCGACACTGCTACAAGTAAAGTTACTTTGGTTTCAAAAGAACAAAACCCAGACGGTGTTAAATCCGCCTGGGTCTTGATCAATAAAACTCGTTACCTTGTTGCTGGTATTAAAGGCCAGCTAACACTTTTACGTCCGTAAAGAAGTAGCTATTACTTAGCGTTACGACGCTGAATGCGAGTCTTCTTAAGAAGTTTCTTATGCTTCTTCTTCGCCATACGCTTGCGTCGCTTCTTAATAACCGAACCCATAAATCACACTTTCTCTATCGTTGAACTTGAGTGCAAAGGTTACCGCGAAATAAGGTGGAAAATCGAAATCGTTTGCGCGCCTATCCCCTTCGCAAGCACGCTAATCCCACCATCTGGAGAATATGTAGCCGCAATTGGCGCCCCCATAGCTGGATTTGTATAGCCAGAAGTAATTACACCTTTGCCATTAAAGAGCACTACTAAAGATTGCCCTTTCGCTAATTTTGATCCGGATAATCCAGCTGGAAGTGCTGAAGGAGCCATTGCAACTGCAAAGTTGCCACCTGACAAATTCATGCCGATCGCTTTCCCGCTTCCTGAATATCTCGTCGTCCATGTAGGAGCAAATTGTGAAGTGAATTTAGTAATTGCTATTTCATTTCCTTTCGGCGAAATAACATCACCGGTAAGAAAGGATGATGGGGTCGAACTATTCCAACTTCTCTTCGCCTTCGGGGCCGAACTCCTGACTACTGAAGCTATTGTCGCTGTTTTTGAAATTTTAATTAATACTCCATCAATAGCTCCGACTAATTTCTTGCCACCAAGTGTTTCGCTACTAGATCCAAAGGCGCTCACCGTTGCGTCAGAATTTCTAGTCACTGCATTAATCGAAGTCTTACTTGTTCCAATAGGTACCAGTTTTCCAAAGATTCCGGTCTGAGAAACTGAAAGTACAAATGCACCATTCGCCCGCAATCCAGCGATAGTGGCTCCTTTTGAATCTACTGCAATGGCTGTGACGAGTGCGGAGGCTTTCAGGGGAAAAGAAAATGTTGAAATTAAATCCCCATTTGGCGATAGAAGCCAGAGGCTTATTTGGTCCATATCTTTGCGCAACTTTGGAAGTGTTTCGATGTTTACTCCGTCGGGGTTAATTGCACCGATTTGTGCAGTAACAGTCTCAGGCGCTGGAATTGATGAACTACTTCCGGCCAGCCAAATATTTCCGGAGCTATCAGAAGTGATTACCGTAGCCATTTCATTTTGACCGCTATCTATTACTTTGCTCCACACATCTGAACCACTTAAATTCTTAGCAACAACTGTTACATCAAGAGTTGCCGAAGTCGTTGAAGTAAATGTAATTAAATTTGTCCCGCTACTTGCAATGCCTTCTGCTTGAATATCTGCGGTAATAACAGTAGCTTCCTTAATTGCAATTGGTTTTGGTGCAGCAATTGCAGAACTGGAATTCGCAACGATAATCGCAAAGGCAACAAGAACGAGCTTTCGCATTTTTAGGCTAATTCTTGTGAGCGCTTATGCGCAGCAGACATTGCGTCAGCAACAATCTGTGAAAGATGTGAATTTTCAAAAGATGCGAGAGCGGCTGCCGTTGTTCCCTTTGGACTCGTGACTTTCTCGCGAAGAGTGGTTGGACTATCTCCTGATTCAGCCAAGAGCGCAGCAGATCCAACGATTGTTTGAATCGTAAGAGTTGTTGCATCAGCATCGGATAGCCCAAGTTTTTTCGCTCCTGCAATCATCGACTCGACGAATGCAAAGAAGTAGGCAGGTCCAGATCCACTTGTTGCAGTTACCGCATCCTGTAAATCTTCGGCGACTTCTATAACTTTTCCAGTAGCAGCTAAGAAACCTTTGACATAGTCACGTTGTTCATTTGTAACACCGTCACCAAGTGATATTGCGGCTGCACCTTTACCGACCAACGTAGGTGTATTTGGCATTACGCGAATTACAGGATTTGAACCACCTGTATGTTCAGAGATAAATGAAATCTTCTTTCCGGCTGCAAAAGTAACAATCAGAGTTTTTGCGCCGAGTAGCTCTTTGATCTCAGCTAGAAGGGCCTGCATATCCTGAGGCTTGGTCACTAGGAGCAGAACATCGCTTTTGCAGACATCTGTAAGAGTCGCGGCCTTTACTCTGTAACGGTCAACCAATTCATCAGAGCGTTCTTTGCGCTTCTCTGAAATTGAAATTAATGAAGGCTTCACTCCAAATGAGATGAGGCCAGCAATTAAAGCTTCGCCCATTACCCCGGCGCCAATTACTCCGACGCGAAATTCAAGATTAGCCATAGCGAAAGAGTACGCGTAGGCTCTGCGACTATGTCTGAAATAAAGCCAGGTTTCGCACGCGATTGGGTTGAATTCACCGATCCAAATGACCCAGAAGAAATCTTTAAATGTGACCTCACATGGCTTACATCTTTTTGGACCTGTATTTACGGTGATGGTTGCAAGGGTGTATTTGAAAATCGTCCAAACGATGGCTGCTGCACAGAAGGCGCGATGTATTCGGATGAAGACGACGAAGAGCGCGTTCGCAAAGCTGCTGCAGATTTAACGCCAGATATGTGGCAGTTCTGGGAGCAAGCGCAACCTAAGAAGCCAAATGGCCAACTTCGAATCTCAGATATAGATGAAGATAAAGAGAGAAAAACACGTACCGTTGATGAAGCGTGTATTTTCTTAAATAGAAAAGATTATTCTGCTCCAGGTTTTACTGGAACTTTTGGTTGTGTACTTCACCACCTCGCACAGAAAGAAAATCGCCACTTTGTAGACACCAAGCCAGATGTTTGTTGGCAACTTCCTCTTCGCAGAAGTTATGAAACTCGCGAAGTTGGCGAGCGCGAATACTCAGTGACCGTCATCGGTGAATACGAGCGCCTGGCATGGGGCGATGGTGGAGATGATTTCGATTGGTACTGCACATCAAATACAGATGCGCACGTTGGTAGCGAGCCTGTTTATATTTCAAATAAGACCGAGCTCGAAGCCTTGATGGGTAAGGATGCCTACGACGTACTCGCCGCACATTGCGACAAGAGAATCGCTGGAATCAAAGATGCCCAGGCTCGTTCACTCCCGCTCTTTGTAATTCAACACCCAGCAACACTGGCCAACGGGCGCTAGTCACCGGTTGGTTCTACTCTCCTCTCATGGCCAAAGTTGAGAAGGATCCCTTCCGCTGTACCGAATGCGGATGGACATCGCAAAAATGGGTTGGCCGCTGCGGTGAATGTCAGGCATGGGGATGCGTGGAAGAAATTTCAGCGCCGAAGAAACTCTCACTTGTTCCTGGACGCGTCACTCAAGCAGCAACTCCTATCGGCGATGTTGATCTTTCATCTGCGCGTGCACGAGCAACCGGAGTATCAGAGCTAGATCGCGTACTCGGTGGTGGTCTAGTTCCGGGAGCTGCAATTCTTCTTGCCGGCGAACCTGGCGTTGGTAAATCAACACTTCTTCTCTCTGTTGCTGCGCAAACTGCCGCTAAAGGAATTCCTGCGCTCTACATAAGTGGCGAAGAATCAGCATCACAAGTACGTCTTCGTGCTGAGCGTATTAACGCAGTGGATCCAAAATTATTCCTCGCCTCCGAAACAGATTTAAGCGCAGTAATCGCACATATTGATGCAGTTAAACCTGAGTTACTCATCATCGACAGCGTGCAAACAATTGGTAGCGCAGCAGCAGATGGAGCACCCGGTGGTGTAACCCAAGTGCGTGAAGTTGCAGGAGCACTCATACGAATCTGTAAAGATCGCGATATCACTCTTCTACTCGTTGGCCATGTGACAAAAGATGGATCAATTGCAGGCCCAAGACTTCTCGAACATATCGTCGATGTTGTTCTGCAATTTGAAGGCGAACGCCACTCAAGGTTGCGTCTCATTCGTGCAATAAAAAATCGCTTTGGTGCATCCGATGAAGTGGGTTGCTTTGATTTAAGTGATACTGGAATCGAAAGTGTTTTAGATCCAACCGGTTTATTTACTTCTCGTCACGCCGAACCAGTTCCCGGAACATGCGTCACAGTTACTCTCGAAGGGCGCAGACCGCTGCTCGCAGAAATCCAAGCGTTAGTAAGCCAAGGTCGCGAGAATGATTTCGGAAATGCAAGACGTGTTACAAGTGGACTTGATTCAGCTAGAACATCTATGACACTTGCTGTGCTTGAACTTCGTGCACATATCCGAGTAGGTGGTCGCGATGTCTATGCAGCAACAGTTGGCGGAATGAAGATGTCAGAACCTGCGGCAGATTTAGCACTGGCGCTAGCAGTTGCATCTGCTGCAAAAGCACTCGCACTTCCCGCAGATTTAGTTGCAATTGGAGAAGTTGGGCTTGCAGGTGAAATTAGAAAAGTTAGCGGAGTATTACGCAGATTGCAGGAAGCACATCGCCTCGGATTTAAACGCGCACTTGTTCCAGCTGGTAGTGATGTGAAAATTGAAGGAATGGAAATATTTGAAGTCTCACGACTTGATCAAGCGCTGCAACGCGTAAAAATCACAGGTGAATGAGCCTCTACGAAAAAGAGATTGTCGGTTGGTTTAAGAAAAACCAGCGTGATCTTCCTTGGCGCAAGAGCGATGCGTGGGGTGTTTTAGTTAGCGAAATAATGTTGCAACAAACACCAGTAGCAAGAGTTTTACCAATCTATATCGAATGGATGAAGCGTTGGCCATCTCCAAAAGATTTAGCCGCAGCCACGACATCAGAGATAATTACTGCTTGGGGAAGACTTGGTTATCCCCGTAGGGCGCTTCGATTACATCAATGTGCAAAAGTTATTTCCGAGCAATACAACAATCGATTGCCAGAGACCGAGCAAGAGCTCCGAGCGCTTCCAGGTATCGGTGAATACACCGCAGCTGCGATAGTTGCCTTTGCATTTAAAGAACGCTCATTGGTTCTTGATGTAAATATTCGTCGCTTATTTGCAAGAGCACTAGATGGTCTAGAAGTTCCAAAGCCATCTGTAACTAAGGATGAGCGTAAAAAACGAGCAGAGTTAATACCGGCTCGAAATCCACATCTCTGGGCAGCTGCAACGATGGAGCTCGGGGCCCTTGTTTGCACTGCACAAAACCCTAAATGTCAGATCTGCCCCATTGCAGATTCTTGCAAATGGCGATCACTTGATTTTCCAAAGACCGAACAGAAGAAGCGCACACAAGCGTGGCACGGAACCGACAGGCAATGTCGTGGCGTCATAGTTCAAGCACTGCGCGAAAACAAAGTGCTATCTAGTAAAGATGTTAAGAAACTTTGGCACTTAGATTCGCAAGTGGAGAAAGCTCTTAGTTCGCTAACTAAAGATGGCTTAATCACTTCACCAAAGAAGAATTACTACAGCCTTCCGAAGTAAAGAAATTTAAGCAGTTGGAGCTTCGGCGAGATCTCCTGGTGAATCAGGAGTTGAAGCCTTAGGCGCACCCTTAAATGTAAAGGTTGCAGCCTCTGCTTCTCCTTCAACATCAACGACGATGATTTCGCCAGGATTTAGTTCGCTAAAGAGAATGCGCTCTGAAAGCGAATCTTCAATTTCGCGCTGAATAACTCTGCGAAGTGGTCGAGCACCAAGAAGTGGGTCATAGCCACGAGCAGCAAGTAAATCCTTTGCCGCTTGTGTGAGTTCAATGCCCATATCTTTCGCCTTTAGGCGGTCATCAAGATTTGCAATCATCAAATCAACGATTTGAATAATCTGATCCTTATTCAACTGGTGGAAGACAATGACATCATCAATACGGTTAAGGAATTCAGGGCGGAAATGAGTCTTGAGTTCGTCATTAACTTTGCCCTTCATGCGCTCATAGTTAGTGAGATCGTCATCTGAATTAGCAAAACCGAGTCCAAGGCTCTTAGAAATATCGCGAGTACCAAGGTTTGTTGTCATGATGATGACTGTGTTCTTGAAGTCAACTGTGCGACCTTGTGCATCAGTTAAGCGACCATCTTCGAGAACCTGTAAAAGCGAGTTGAAGATATCTGGGTGCGCTTTTTCAATTTCATCAAAGAGAACAACAGAGAATGGGCGACGACGTACCTTTTCAGTTAACTGTCCACCTTCGTCGTAACCCACATATCCTGGAGGTGCACCAAATAAACGAGATGCAGTATGACGCTCTGAATATTCAGACATGTCGAGTTGGATGAGTGCGCTTTCATCTCCGAATAAGAATGAAGCAAGTGTGCGAGAAAGTTCTGTTTTACCAACACCTGATGGACCAGCGAAGATAAATGACCCGCCAGGACGCTTTGGATCTTTAAGACCGGCTCGTGTACGGCGAATGGCTTGTGATAACGCCTTAATCGCTTGATCTTGACCAATGACACGGCGGTGTAGCTCATCTTCCATACGTAGGAGGCGAGCTGTTTCTTCTTCAGTTAATTTAAATACTGGAATTCCAGTTGAAGCAGAAAGTACTTGCGCAATGAGTTCTTCATCAACTTCGGTGACCTTATCTAGATCGGTCGCCTTCCAATTCTTCTCAGCCTCTTGCTTATCTGCGATGAGGTGCTTTTCTTTATCGCGTAGCGATGCTGCGCCTTCGAAATCTTGTGCATCGATTGCAGATTCCTTTGCCTTGCGGGCTTCTGCAATTTTTTCGTCGAATTCGCGGAGTTCGGCAGGAGCAGTCATTCGCTTGATACGAAGACGTGAACCTGCTTCATCGATAAGGTCAATCGCCTTATCTGGCAAGAAGCGATCTGAAACATAACGATCTGCCATATTTGCAGCAGCTGCAAGTGCGCCATCTGTAATTGAAACTCTGTGGTGAGTTTCGTAGCGATCACGAAGCCCCTTCAAGATTTCAATGGTGTGTGCAACTGATGGCTCTTTAACTTGAATTGGTTGGAAACGACGCTCAAGGGCTGCATCTTTTTCGATGTGTTTGCGATATTCCTCAAGTGTTGTTGCACCGATTGTCTGGAGCTCGCCGCGCGCAAGCATTGGCTTCAAGATGCTTGCCGCATCAATTGCACCTTCTGCCGCACCAGCGCCAACAAGAGTATGAATTTCATCGATGAACAAAATGATGTCACCGCGAGTTTTGATTTCCTTAAGAACTTTCTTTAGGCGCTCTTCAAAGTCTCCGCGGTAACGGCTACCTGCAACGAGTGCTCCAAGATCGAGTGAATAAAGTTGTTTATCTTTCAAAGTTTCTGGCACATCATTTTTAAAGATAGCTTGGGCAAGACCTTCTACAACAGCAGTCTTACCAACGCCTGGTTCGCCAATAAGAACTGGATTATTTTTTGTACGACGTGAAAGAACTTGCATAACTCTTTCGATTTCGGTTTCGCGACCGATTACAGGATCGAGCTTTCCTTCACGAGCAGCCTGTGTGAGGTTGCGTCCAAATTGATCAAGAACAAGTGAAGTCGATGGAGTTCCTTCTGCAGGTCCACCGGATGCAACAGCTTCTTTTCCTTGATATCCAGAGAGAAGTTGAATTACTTGCTGACGTACACGGTTTAGATCTGCGCCAAGCTTTACAAGAACCTGAGCTGCTACGCCTTCGCCTTCGCGGATAAGACCAAGCAAAATATGTTCTGTTCCAATGTAGTTGTGGCCAAGTTGAAGAGCTTCGCGAAGTGAGAGTTCAAGAACCTTCTTTGCGCGAGGAGTAAATGGAATGTGCCCGCTTGGTGCTTGCTGACCTTGTCCAATAATTTCTTCTACTTGTGCACGAACGCCTTCGAGCGAAATGCCAAGTGATTCGAGTCCTTTTGCGGCAACGCCTTCACCTTCATGGATTAGGCCAAGGAGGATGTGCTCTGTTCCGATGTAATTGTGATTGAGCATGCGTGCTTCTTCTTGAGCCAAGACA
>CAFBLW010000011.1_pt1 | contig 17602 bp, 16 predicted proteins | sample 7268291 | NCBI WGS metagenome assembly CAFBLW01 (sample SAMEA6814045, study PRJEB35770) | uncultured Candidatus Planktophila sp. | biome: Freshwater; feature: Freshwater reservoir; material: water | place: Czech Republic | collected 2017-05-23 | depth 30m m
GACCTTCGGCAGCTCCAAGATTTACTAGTCGACCTTCAGCGATGAGCAACAGGCGACGACCGTCAGCCATTACATATTCATCGGTCTGGTGGCGCATCTTTGAATTCTTGCTCTTTGCCTTCTGCTCAAGCCATGCAACATCGATTTCGATATCAAAATGACCTGAGTTAGCCATGATTGCGCCATCTTTCATTACCTTGAAATGCTCTTCGCGAAGTACATCTCGATTACCCGTAACGGTAATAAAAACATCTCCCACCTTTGCGGCATCTTCCATCGGCATAACTCGGAATCCTTGCATCATCGCATCGAGCGCCTTTGTTGGATCAATTTCAGTAACAATTACATCCGCGCCCATTCCTTTTGCACGTTCTGCAACGCCTTTACCGCAGTAACCGAAACCGGCCACAACCAATATGCGCCCTGCTAGTAAGAAGTTTGTTGCGCGAAATACTGCATCGAGTGTTGATTGACCAGTTCCGTAGCGATTATCAAACATGTGCTTTGTATCAGTGTCATTGACGGCAATCATTGGGAAAGTAAGCGCGCCATCTTTTGCCATTTGATTGAGTCGAATAACTCCAGTAGTTGTCTCTTCGCATCCACCAGCGATATTTGGAAGAAGTTCTTTGCGAGTCGTATGAAGTGTGTTCACGAGATCGCAACCGTCATCAAATACTTGGTGTGGTTCGATATCGAGTGCTGCATTAATGTGTGCGTAGTAACCATCACGATCTACTGCATTGCGTGCAAAAACAGAAATTCCAAATTCATGTACGAGTGCAGCTGCAGTGTCGTCTTGGGTTGAGAGAGGGTTTGATGCACAAAGTGCGATATCCGCTCCGCCGGCTTTTAAAACGCGCATGAGGTTTGCTGTCTCTGTGGTCACGTGCATACATGCTGCAATGCGAACACCTTTAAATGGTTGAGACTTTTCAAAACGTTCACGAATCTGCGCCAATACTGGCATGTTGCGCTCTGCCCATTCGATTCTCTTTCGTCCTTCTGCAGCAAGCGCCGCATCTGCAATGTCGTGGCGCGGAAGAGTTGATGTAACTGGTGAATTCACGTAAATCTCCTTTAACGGTAATAAAAAACAGTTGATTGGACTGTGCTTACCTAAGGCGTAGGGCTCTACTTTGCTAGGCGGCTATTTGCCTAGATTACTGCCCAAAGTAGAAAAGTCGCTAGTTCAGGCTAGGCGCGTATTGTGGCGAGCACCTCATCACGAATTTTCTTCATGATGGCCTCGGTATTACCTTCGACATTGAGGCGAAGAAGTGGCTCAGTATTTGAAGCTCTTACGTTAAACCACCATTGACTTGAATTAACTGTAAGACCATCGAGATGATCAACGCTATTACCGGCGCTTTCTCCGAATTTATCCTCAACTTTTTTCATCGAAGATATTGCATCATTGACCTTCGAATTAATTTCACCACTCGCGATGTAGCGACTGTATGGCTTAAGAATTTGCGAAAGTGGTTCCTTTACTTCGCCCAACGCTGCAATTGCATGAAGGGCTGCAAGCATTCCAGAATCGGCTCTCCAAAAATCTCGGAAATAGAAATGCCCTGAGTGTTCGCCGCCAAAAACTGCGCCAGTCTCAGCCATAAGCTTCTTAATATATGAATGCCCCACGCGAGAGCGAACTGATTTCCCGCCATTCTCTTCCACAATTTCAGGAACGGCTTTAGATGAAATCAGATTATAAATAATGGTTGAACCAGGGTTCTTTCTAAGCTCACGATCTGCGATGAGGGCTGTAAGCGTTGATGGATTAACACCATTGCCCTTCTCGTCGACTAAAAAGCAACGGTCAGCATCGCCATCGAATGCAAGCCCTATATCTGCTTTCTGTTTTTTTACTGCAGCTTTTAAATCTTTGAGATTTTCTTCATCGATTGGATTTGCTTCATGATTTGGAAAAGTCCCATCAAGTTCGAAATACATCTCGATTACTTCTGCATTGAGTTTTTTAAAAACGGCTGGAGCAGTATGGCCAGCCATTCCGTTACCTGCATCGATGACAATTTTTAATGGACGAATCCCATCCAATGGTACGAGTGTTAAAAGATGGTCAACATATTCTTCTAGGAGATCAACACTTTTTTCTACTCCGACGCTTCGAGGTGTTATTGGTGCGCCTTGCGTAACAAATTTCTCAATAGTTAACAACCCTGATTCTTTTCCTATCGGCCTTGCACCACTAAAGCAAAGTTTGATTCCGTTGTACTCGGCGGGGTTGTGACTAGCCGTAAACATGGCTCCAGGAAAATTTAATTTTCCGGCCGCAAAATACAACATATCTGTCGAGGCAAGACCAATTCGAATTACATCCATTCCCTGAGATGTAACACCGGCAGAAAATGCATCTGCAAAAATTGGTGAGGATGGTCGCATATCTTCACCGATGACGACCGTGGCTGGTTCGCGCTCTTGCTGTAGAAAAATTGCGAACGCAACTCCGGTCTTAAAACAAAAGTCTGCAGTTAATTCCTTATCGACTAAACCGCGAATGTCATACGCTTTAAAAATTGACATTACTGAGATGGAACAGCTCGCAGGTGTCCGCGTCTTCCAATATTTGCTTGTGATGATTGATTTGAATTCATTGACTGGGCGGGCTCCACTGGAGCGGCAGCTGCTTCTCTGACTGCATCTGCGATTGCCATCAAATCATCTTCGGATGGACCAATATTTCTATCCGAATTCGCTTCTTCTTTAATCACGTTCCAACCATGAGGAACGGTTAATTTTTTTCCGTGAACTTCACACAAATCGTATGCATGCGGTTCTGAAAAAGTTGCAAGCGGACCAACAACAGCCGTTGAATCTGCATAAATATATGTAAGTGTCATCGAGGCCATTGCGCGACAACCAACTCGAGAGCAACCTCGACCGGTTCGTACATGTGCGTTCATAGATACAACATTAACGCCAGAGGTGATGATTCTTGTGGATTTCATCGTTGAACAAGGCGGTGCCTACGGAGTGAGTACCTGAATACTTGACGTCGGTACCGCAGATTTTGTTAAAACGCTGCCTGCTTCCAGTGGGAAATAACCTGATCCGCTCTGCGTGGAAATCAAGGCAGCTCCATGAACTCCCTTTGATACGTTTGAAAAAATAATGGCTCGCACATTTTGTGGAACTTGGTAAGCGACAAAATCAATTCCATTAATATCAAATGTTTTTCGTTTGCCATTTAGGTAAATAACTTCGGCTCCAAGGGAAATGTCGCCACCGATAAAGACAAACTCTGGCGAAAGTCCTGTGAGAGCGAGGTTATACGAAGTTAATTCTGCTGCTGCGGTGCTCCAAATAAAATCGGATTTACCTTTCATCAGTGTAGAAGAGAAAACTGCAGCAACAACAGGTTGCTCAGACGTTATATGTAAACCAAAGCGTCCTTGGTTAAGACTTGGATCAAATGGAATAGAAATTACTCTGCCCTTTGGCACCACTAAATCTTGCAATCCAACGGGGGAAAAAGAGCCTTCCGAAGATGCAAGCTCGACGCTAATACGTGCATCGACATCTGATGGATTCAATACTCTAATCGTGTGCGAGAGTGAAGAAGTTGCTGCTGCTGAAGGCTTTGCAATTTTTTTATTTACTTTTTTCTTACTCGGCTTTGCAATGCTTTTGACCGTTTGAGGAATGGCTGGAATAAAAATATCTTTTGACGGACTCGTCGTCGCATTAACAATATCTCCGCCAAGACTCTTAAGACCTTTTCCTCTTTCATCGATCATGTAAGCGCTAAGTCGTCCAGCCCTTGGCACGACCTGCATCACGATTGCTTTCGAACCCGGTGAGAGTGCATCCAGGCCTACAGAAACTTGAGAGTTCGGTGCGATAGTTACAACTTTATTTGGTTGTTCGCTTACTTCATTCCACACTCTTACATCGGCAATCGCAGGACTCAATCCACTGTTGATGAGTAATAAATCGCCACGGCTAGTTACATCAGAGGCTCCTCCTACAAACCATTGTGAGGAGATTGGTGATTTACAAATAGTTGCACCCGCCCAAACACCGCTACGCACTTGCCATACCGCTGGAGTCATGTCGTTACTTTCAAATACTGCCGCAGAGCTTGCTTGGTTATACCTGCGAGTTTTAGAGGGCTTGAATGTTGTTGAAGAACTTCCAATTAATTTAAATGGAGTCTTACTCGATGAAAGTGAGATTGCGGTTAGTAAACCTTTACCGGTTGAGGGGCAAACAACTGCCGGATAGCTCTTGATGTAGCGACTTGGCGTAACCGTGGCATTTAATACGTTAGAAATTGCAAGAACCCCTGCAATAGCTGCAGCAACAATTAATGGTCTATGTAATTTCATGCTAACTCCTCTTCGGAGATTTCACGTCGACGTCGACCCGCTGGGAGTGCGAGAGTAATTACGGTAACCAAAATAACTATTTGAAGTGAGAGCCAACCTCTTCGCAAAGTGCCATCATAAAATAGTTCAACTTCTCCAGGCTCTGTTACAGAAAATACTGGTAAATCGAGTGCGCTCCTGGATCTTGCAAGTCTTTTTCCATTTTGGGAAAGTTGCCAACCTCGACTGAAGTTTTCTGTCAGAGTAACAATTCCTGTTGATGGCACAGAGTAAGTTCCTGATTGCTTGTTCAAAACTAGAACTTGGCTTTCCCCACTAGCTGGAGTGAAAACCAATTGGCCCGCATTGCCAATGACTTTCCATGAAACGCCTGCAGAAGTTGAGGATGCTCGCGTAAAACCACCAAGGCCATCAATTGTTCTAACAATGCTGGGATTTACTGGGCTCTTAAAAAATAAGTATTTAATGCCATGAGCCGCCAGCGTTGTTCCGCTTGAAAGGCCACTTCCGTCTGCGATATTTCTGACAGCTTCTGAAATAGGTTTACTTTCAAAAGGTGCTACATCGGGTTGGCCGAGTGTTACATCGCCACCTCGCGCAACGTAGAAATTTAGCGCGTAATCATTCTTATCTTGAACTCTAAGTACCACTGTCTTGGCATCGCGTTCTACCGCCAAGAACGCCGGTAACACCTCCGGCGCACCTGACTGAACGGGTGAGACTGCTCCTTGAGTAGTAATCCAACCAATTGTGGCAACTCCGTATATTGCACTTACAGCAAGTAGAAGGGCCGCGGCATAGTGTCTGAAATTTAGGTGAGTTTGAATAAGCGTTTCACGTAATTTATCGAGCATGATCACGCCAGAAATAATTGCAAGAATTGTCGCAATCGCGATGAAGGTGCCAGCATAAATTGGATCTGATGCCGCAGTTCCATTTCCAGTAAGTGAAATTGAGGAAAAAAGCGTTGCGACCATTAAGAGTGCCAGACCAAATTCTGCAAAAACGCGCGCCCTTGTGACTGAGAAGAGAGCGATAATTAATACGGCAAACATCGGACTGATATTCCACCAAGGAAGGGCTCCCGGACCACCAGGATTTCCCAGAATTGCATAATTTGGTCCACCACCAGCAATTGCGTAACCAGCATCCAAAAGCAGGCGATGGGGATGCACAATGAGAGCCAGGCTCCATGGAATATTCATTAAGAATGTAAAACCTACAACGACTACTCTCCGCTTAATTCTTTCAATAAAAATTGTTGATTTAAAATTTCGTTCGAAGAAAAAGTAATCCTTAACGACTGCATAAACCATCAAGCCTAAGAGTGCTAAAAGTGCCTGGGGTGCAAATGCAAAGGCCAACCCCAAGATGCATGAGACTTGGGCAATTTTGCGTGCTTTAACATTTTCGATTTCATACCAATTCTTAGACAATTTAATAACAAAGGGAAAGAGCCCCATCACAACGAGCAACCCAAAGCGCCCTGTGTTATTGGCAGAAATTGCAATTGGAGATATCGCATATAGAACTGAAGCAGCAGCGGCCAGCCATCGCTTTTCGGTCAGAGTCCGAAGTAACGAGTACATCGAAAGCGAAATAAGAATTGGCGCAGCGATAAAAAATAAGGTCATGAAGAGTGGCACATTTCCGAGAGTAAGAATCGATGCGATTGCAATTACTGGAATCCAGGGTGGCGAAGGATTTGTTGAACCCATTCCCACGTTATGCCAACCAGAAAAATACGCACTCCACAAATCACTAGCACCATGCAACTGAGCTGGCAGAGATCCCCCCGAAAGTGCTCCGAATCTATGTCTGGACCAGGCAAGAGAAATAAGGGTTAAACCAGTCACCATTAAAAATAGCGGGCGCTTTAAAAGCGTCCACCAAGCACTTCGAGATTTCGGTTCAAGTAAATCTTCATCTTCAAGAGAAATTACGCTCTTTGCGGGAACGCTTTGATCAAGTGCTTGCTCTGGAAATATCTGCTCTCGAAGCCAATCGAAACTGCGAGCGAAGTTTGCACGGATTTGTGAAGATCGCGGCGGAATAAATTGGGCGACAATTCTTGGTGAAACTAAGCGATGTTTTTTCCGAAATTTTCTTGCAGCAATCAGTTCGTTTGGCTTAAAGAGTAGGGATCCAATTGCAAGAATTTCATCACTTGCATAACCCGGAAGTTTTGCAAATAAGTAGCCGATTGCCCGAAGCGCTGCTCCAAATAGAATCTGACCAGCAAGCAAGGGCAGCATCCACCATGATGAATTTGCTAAAAGAACATAAGCCGCATTTCTTCGATCGAGTAAGCGAGGTCTATGTAAGAAAGCGCCCTGAACATCAACAGAACGACGCTCTGATGCTGAAGCTTCGGCGTGATAAGCAAGTGCATCGGTAACTGCAATGACTGTATGTCCTGCCGTACGAACTCTCCAGCCAAAATCAACGTCATCTCGAAAGAGTTCGAGGTTGGGATCAAATCCATCAAGTTCTTCAAAAACATCGCGTCGAATTAGCGCACCTGCAGTGCTTACAGAGAGCACATCGTGAATTCCATCTCGTTGTCCTTGATCGTATTCAGATGGTTCAAGACCAGTCCATCTTGCACCGTTGGCAGTGATACTTATTCCAACTTCGAGTAGGTGCGAGTGATCGTGCCAACCTAAGAGCTTTGGTCCAGCCATCACTACATTTGGACGATCCTCTAACGCTTCAAGTAAGTACCGCAGCGCTTTATTATGAGGTGCCAAATCATCGTGAATAATCCAAAGCCATTCTTCGACATCATTTTCTTTGTTGTAATCAATATCTAATTCAGGAAGCGTTGAAACCGCGTAAGAAATTGCCTGACCAAAACCTGCATCGCGATCTAGGGAGAGAACAGGGATGCGAGCACCTTTTAATAATTTAACTGATGAGTCTTCTGATCCAGTATCAACTGCAATGATGGAATCAACTTTACGTTTCTGCGATGAAATTGCAGCAACAACTTGTGGTAACCATGTTGCGCCGTCGTGCACAACAAGAATCGCAGTTACGCGATGGGAAGTCATAAGAGTTACGCTGGGCGGCGCTTCAAACGGCGGCGCTCACGTTCGGAGAGTCCACCCCAAATTCCAAAACGCTCATCGTGTGCGAGCGCATATTCCAAGCACTCTTGGCGAACGTCGCATGAAAGACATACGCGCTTTGCTTCACGAGTTGATCCCCCCTTTTCTGGGAAGAATGCTTCTGGATCAGTTTGCGCGCAAAGTGCGCGCTCTTGCCAGGAGAGCTCCATGCTCTCGCCGTTGGCTAATTGAATTGTTGGTCCAGCAGTGGGGGCTGATGGCTTTCCCGTTGATGTTGCTTCTGGGCGGATTGGCATTCGCTAATCTCCTTGCAGACCTATTTAAAGCCTTGTGTGAGTGGCCCATTCCCATGAATGGTGCGCGCTAGAAACGAATTACACGCTTGTAATACGACTATGTCAAGTGCGGGAGGTGGGCAAATAAGCCTAAATCTGGGGCTATCGGGAGATTTTTTACAAAGAAATGGGTGAATATGCCTTTTTGGATAAGTAATGGCGCGATATTTCGGCGCCGGCTTCGACTTTTGCACCCGGTGCAATAAATGAATGGGAAATATTTGCTCCGGAACCAATCCATGCGCCATCACAAATAATGGAATCAACAATTCTCGCTTCGGCGCCGATCTGGCAATTTGCCCCAATTGAGCTGCCCCCAGAAATGGTTGCGCCTTGGCCAATCGTTGAATTCGGGCCCACCTTAAACTCCGCGCCCACCGCATCTCTTGAACCCTTAAAAAGTGCGGCAGGTGTTCCAACATCTAACCAATAAGACTGCTCTTGGTAACCAAATACCGGGCGACCACTTGCAACGAGAGCCGGAAAGGTTTCGCGTTCAACACTGACAACTTTGCCAAGGGGAATTTGATCAATGACCGAACGATTGAAAACATAACAGCCAGCGTTAATTGAATTAGTTACGGGGTTGTCCATCTTTTCGAGGAATGCAGTGACTCGGCCATCTGGATCAGTTGGCACGCAACCAAAGGCTCGTGCATCTTCTACTGAAATCAGGTGCAGAGTTGCATCTGCGCCTTTCTCCTCGTGGAATTTAACTTGGGCTGCGATGTTGTGGTGGCTTAAGACATCACCATTAAATATCACTACATTTTCATCGCGATCCAAAAGCTCGGCAGCGTTACGAATTGCTCCACCAGTACCGAGTGGCTCTTTTTCAACTGCGTATAAAAGCTTCATTCCCCACTTAGACCCATCACCGAAATACGGTGTGAAGATCTCTGAAAGATATGAGGTGGCTAAAACAACGGTTGTGATACCGGCTTTTTTAGCAGCAAGGATTTGATGTTCTGTAACTGGAATACCCGCAATCGGAAGCATTGGCTTTGGCATCTCATCGGTCAATGGCTTGAGCCTGGTTCCAAAGCCTCCAACTAAAAGAATCCCGGCGCTCACTTTTGTAGCGCGCTTTCTATTCTCTTCGCCGCACTTTGAATTTCTTGATCGGTTGCAGTCATTGCAATGCGAATATGCGAACTTCCTTTTTCCCCATAAAAAATACCTGGCGTGGCGATAATTCCGATTTCAGAGAGCCACTTAACCGATTCCCAGGCGCTTTCATTGCGAGTGCACCAGATATACAAACCGGCTGCGCTCTCGTCGATTCTAAAACCTGCGCGAATTAAGGCTGGTTTAAGTGCTGCTCGGCGAGCGTTGTAGCGAGCTCGCTGCTGCTCTACGTGTTTGTCATCGCCAAGGGCGGCAATCATTGCGTGCTGAACCGGCAACGCCACCATCATCCCTGCGTGCTTCCTTACCTCTCTAATTTCTGCGATGAGCAATGGGTCACCGATAAGAAAAGCTGCACGGTATCCCGCCATCGATGATCGTTTGGAAAGAGAGTGGACCGCCAGAATATTTGTATTGTCTCCATCTGTGTATTTGAGAATAGAAGTTGGTTCAGTTGTATCTGCAAATTCAAAGTAACACTCATCTGAGATTAAAACTGATCCAGATTTTCTTGCCCAATTAATTGCACTTTTATATTCAGGGCCGCTATGAACACGACCTGTTGGATTTGACGGAGAATTAATCCATGCAAGATCTGCTTTGGGCCAATCACCTGCATCAATACCTACGGCAAGGCTTTCAGATTCGGCGAGTATGGCTCCCACTAAATATGTCGGGTAAGCCACCTCTGGAAAAATCACTTTCTTGGATTGTAAAAATGTAGGAAGCCACGCCACTAACTCTTTTGAGCCAATTAGTGGCAGAACATCGAAGTCGCCAGTTGCTCCTAATTTACTTTTTGCCCAATGCGAAATGGCACTTCTAAGTTCAGGCGTACCGGCAGTTAGAGGATAACGCGGTGAATTTGAATTACTTGCGAGCGCATCTTGGATAAATTCCGGAGTGGAATCAACTGGTGTGCCGACAGAGAGATCTATGGCTCCCTCAGGATGTTTGCGTGCAATCTCTGCATATGGAGCAAGTGCATCCCATGGAAAATCAGGAAGTTGTTTGCGCACTTACAGCCTGTTGTTCTTGTTTAAGAATCTTTTGGAGGCATCGCCGCAACATCTGCATGATCCTTATTTGTTGGACCAAGTTTAGATGCGCCGCCAGGTGAGCCAAGTTCTACGAAAAATTCAGTGTTCACTTTTGCAAAATCTTTCCACTGTGAAGGGACGTCATCTTCGTAGTAGATAGCTTCCACCGGACATACGGGTTCGCAGGCACCGCAATCGACACATTCATCTGGCTGTATGTAAAGCATTCGTGAGCCTTCATAGATGCAATCGACTGGGCATTCTTCGATGCAAGACTTGTCTTTGATATCAATACAAGGCTGGGCAACTATGTATGTCACTTCTCGAACCTCCAGAGGCGTTATGTGAGAGTTAATTCTAACCATGCCAACTCGAAGAAGTCGCAATATGGTTGTGACATGAGTGAGAGCACGGGCGTGGCCTCTGGCACATCGCTGGCCGGGCTCATTGGAAAGCGCGTCACAATTCGGCTCAAAGATGGCGATGGCTTTCGAGACATCGTCGGAATATTGGAAAGTTCGAGCACGCTTATAAATCGCAAAGGCGAAAAAATAGATTTTTCACGTGAAGAAATAGCTCTTTGGCGAGAAGTTATACCTCTTCCAGATCGAGCAGGCTCTGGTGCACCGTTATCACTTCGCATAATGGAGCTTGAATTCTTATCGAACAAAACATGGCCCGCACCTGTGACTCTCGATCGCGGCCAATGGCTATATAGAAAAGCTCATGGAATTTCCTTGCGTGCTAATTCGGTTCTTCCAAAAGGTAAGGCACCTTTTGGTGAACCAATTCAAAGTATTGAAGATGAAATAAATTTCTGCATTGACTATTACAAGAGCGCAGGTTTGACGCCAACTATTGTGACGCCGCTACCAATTTATCGAGAGCTAGATGAAAAGCTTGAATCCCTCGGTTGGGAATCTGAAATTAGCGCGCTCTTTCTTGTAAGGGATATCGATTCAGGTCAATCACCTGAAATCAAGGGTGTAAAACTAGTGGTCACAACGGCTCCGACTCCTGAGTGGATAGGGGTTCAAGGAGATCAAGGAATTGAAGATGTCATGAGCGCTTTTCCGGCTACATATTTGGCGCTTACTTTCGAAAATGAAACGATCGCAACTCTTCGGCTGGCAGTAGATAAAGATTGGGCAATCGTGACGAGACTTTTCATAAAAGATGCTTTTCGTGGAAAAGGTTTCAGTAAAGCTCTGATGCAAGAAGCTTCTCTCATTGCCTGGAAGCAAGGAGCCATAAAAATAAGTTTGCAAGTTGATTCAAGTAATCAGGTCGCGCTATCCCTGTATTCAAGTCTTGGCTACAAGATTCACCACCGCTACAACTATCGGGTGCTTCGATGACACTTTCTATTTACGATACAAAGTCGCGTCAAGTTAGCCAAGTCCCAATGACAAATGGTGTCGTACATATGTATTGCTGTGGTCCTACCGTTTATCGAGATGCTCATGTAGGAAACCTTCGTACCTTTCTTCTCTCAGATTTGATTGCTCGCACTCTTGAACTCGGTGGATTGAAAGTAAAACTCATTCAAAACATCACCGATGTCGGCCATATGGCAGAAAATTTGGAGAGTGAAGATAAAGTACTTGAGCAAGCAAAAGCTGAATCCATCTCACCCTTCGCAATAGCTAGAAAATATGAAGAGAGATTTCATACTGATTTAGCACGCTTGAATATAAAACCAGCACAAGGCTATCCCCGAGCAAGTGAAACTATGGATTTGATCATCAGCTCCATTTGCGAGTTGATTGAAAAAAACGCGGCCTACATCGGTAGCGATGGTTCGGTTTACTTTGATGCTAAATCTCTACCAACTTATGGCGCAATCAGTGGAAACAAACTTGATGCGCTAAAGCCTGGCCATCGATATGAATACACCGATGATGGTGGCAAGAGATTTCATGCTGATTGGGCGCTTTGGAAAACCGCTGGCAACAGAACTGAAATGATTTGGGACTCGCCATGGGGACCAGGATTTCCAGGCTGGCACATTGAGTGCACTGCGATGTCACTTAAGTATCTTGATAAGCGAATTGATTTACATGTGGGTGGAATTGATTTACGTTTCCCTCACCATGAAAACGAGCGCGCGCAATCTAATTCGATAATCGCGGACGAAGCAGTTGGGATTTGGGTTCACGGTGAACATCTTTTATTTGAAGGTAGGAAAATGTCGAAGAGTGCGGGCAATGTGGTACTCGTAGAAGATTTAATTTCTCGTGGACTGGACCCGCTCGCCCTACGCTTTGTATTACTTGAAAATCGGTACAGATCTCAGATGGATCTGACTTGGGCATCCCTGGATACAGCACATGCAACGCTTCGTAGGATGCGAGAATCCATGGCCAACTGGGGCGACTCAACCAATGAATTAGAAGATTTAGAAATCAAGCAAGCGCTAGAAACAGATTTAGATACACCTCGCGCGATGCAGAGAATAAGAATCGTCGAAAAGGATAAGAATTTAGCGCCGGAAGAGAAGCGTGCAATTTTCAATTATGCCGATCGAGTCCTTGGTTTAGATTTAACTAGAAAAATAGAGAAGGCACCTCTTCCATCAGATCTCAAAGAAATTCTTGCTGCTCGTGATGTTGCCAGAAAAAATAAAGACTGGGCGCAAAGCGATAGCCTACGAAAAGAGTTAGAAAGTCGTGGACTTGTAATTAAAGATAAAGCCGATAGTCAAGAATGGGAATGGTCTTAGGCGGGCAGCACAATTGCGACTATAAGTGCAGTGAAACCAAAAAATAGAAGTGCTGACCCAGAATTATCTCCCTGCACTAAAAGCTCTCCCCCCGAACCCAGAAGTGAAGCTTTAGAAAAAATGAGAATCCAAGAAATTGCAGCAACTATTTTGTAGGTGCGCTTTCCAAATTTTCGTCCCACCGCCCAGATTGAAATAAGGGTTCCAAGAATTGCGAGTATGGGTCCAATTGGAAGAGCGAAATTGTGCAAAAGAACTGCACAAGCCCCTGTTAGAGCGCCGATTGCAACGGAGAATAAATAATTCATTTATTTGGAAATTCCAGCGAAAAGATCCATCTCACGACCTTCTGAATTAAAAGGTTGCGCCTTTAAACCCTTAACGAGGCGGTAGTACTCGTTACCCCACACTTGCAAACCCAAATTATTAGATAGAGCAAAGAATGGTCCATCGAGTGCAATTTGTGTTCGATGAGCTTTCATCGCTTCCATTTTTGCATCAACGAATTTGTTCCCATCAATTACTGTAGTAACAAGTGAATCATCAGCGGCAAATGGAATGTCATCGACACTTTCTGCTCCAAAAAAATCAGTACCAGTACCTTTTAGCTTTTCGATACCTTCTGCAATGACGGACTTTGGCAGCGTGTTCCAATAAATTTTTGAAATCTGCCACTTAGATTTTTCACTTGCTCGCATGGCGACTTTGTGGGCTTGAATGTGGTCTGGGTGACCATAACCACCGATTTCGTCATAAGTAACTAAAACATGAGGTTTTACTTCATCAATAACTTTCGCAACTAGATCCGCTGCGTGCTCAACATCTGCCTGCCAGAAAACATTTGGATTCGAGTTTTGATCGGTTCCCATCATGCCGCTATCTCTAAAAATCTCATCTCCGTCACCCAGAAAACGGTGATCTTCGATTCCGAGTTTCTTCATAGCGTTTGCTAACTCAACAATGCGGTGAGCGCCGAGCTCATCTGATTGTGTACTTGCCAAGTGACTCAATTCCGGAACTAAAACTTCGCCCTCTTCGCCGCGAGTGCAAGTAATGAGAGTTACATCTGCGCCAAGTGAGGCATACATCGCCATGGTTGCGCCATTGTTAATGGTTTCATCGTCTGGATGGGCATGCACTAATAAGAGACGAAAACCACTGTAATCACTCTGCATGGCGCTCATTTTTTATCCGTCGTTTAATAAACCGGAAGTGATTTATCAATCTGCTTCGCCCACGCTACAACACCACCTTGAACGTGAGTTGCATCTGCAAATCCTGCATTCTTTAAAATTGCCAAGCACTCTGCAGAACGAACACCGCTCTTGCAGTGCAAGATTATTGGCTTGTCCTGCGGCAAACCTGCCAGGGCGCTTCCATCAAGAAAACCTTGTTTTGGAATCAAGACTGAACCAGGTATGCGAACTATCTCAAATTCGCTTGGTTCGCGAACATCAATCAACAAAAAGTTATCTTTCTTATCAATCTTTTCTTTGAGTTCAGTTACTGAAATAGTTGAGCCAGAAACCGCCATTTCGGCAGCATCTGAAAGAACTCCACAGAACGCTTCATAATCCGGAAGTAGTTCGGTCTGTGTTGGCTTATCGCTACAGATTGGGCAGTTAGGATCTTTGCGAATCTTTACTTTTCTAAATGACATTTCAAGGGCGTCATACACCATCAATGATCCAACCATTGGCTCGCCAACACCTGTTATAACTTTTATAGCTTCAGTTGTTTGAATCGAACCGATCGTTGCGCAAAGAACTCCGAGTACTCCGCCTTCGGCACAGCTTGGAACCATACCCGGTGGAGGTGGTTCTGGATAAAGGCATCGGTAGCAAGGTCCGTACTCGGCCCAAAAAACACTTGCCTGTCCATCGAATCGATAAATAGATCCCCAGACGTAAGGCTTTTTAAGAAGTACACAAGCATCGTTTACTAAATAGCGTGTAGCAAAATTATCTGTTCCATCGACAATGATGTCGTACTTTGAAAAAATTTCTTTTACATTGGTTACATCTAGACGAATTTCATGAGTTATAACTTCAACGTTTGGATTAATCTCAGAAATCTTTTCTTTTGCTGATTGCGCTTTACTCTTTCCAATATCTGACTGCCCATGAATAATTTGTCGCTGGAGGTTAGATTCATCGACAGTGTCGAACTCAACAATTCCAATTGTTCCAACTCCTGCTGCTGCAAGATACATAAGGGCTGGGGAACCGAGTCCACCCGCTCCTACGCACAGAACTTTTGCGTTCATTAGGCGCTGCTGCCCTGCCATCGCGACATCAGGAATGATTAAGTGGCGGCTGTATCTGCGAACTTCATCAACAGTTAGCGCTGGTCCTGGTGTAACCAATGGTGGAATCTTCATATCGCTATTCTGCCGTAGCCAGTGAAGAGGTGCCAATTTGATTTGTTTGGCTCTACGATAAGCGCAATGAGTACCGCAGAAAATTCTCCAAATGTGAGCGAGATTAAGAACGATAAAGCTCGCCTGCCTCGTGATGAGCGTCGAGCAATTTTGCTCAGTGCCGCTCTTGAAGTATTCACCGCTGCTGGATATCACTCAGCAGCGATGGATGAAATTGCAGATCGCGCAGGTGTGAGCAAGCCCGTGCTCTACCAACACTTCCCTTCAAAATTGGATTTATACCTTGCGGTATTGGATGTTCATATTGATTCCCTGGTTTTTGAAATTCAAAAAGCAATTTCCTCCACGCCAGATAATGCAAAGCGAGTAAGAGCAACTGTCCTTGCATACTTCAACTTCATTGAACAAGAAGGCGAAGCATTCAGACTTCTCTTTGAAAGTGATATGAGCGTTGAACCACAAGTTCGCGAACGGCTAAATCGAATGACATACGACTGCGCTGCCGCCGTTTCTGCAGTTATTTCCAATGACACAGGACTTCCGCAAGAAGCATCAATGCTTCTTGGAGTTGGCATGATCGGTTATGCCCAAGTTATGGCACGACACTGGCTTGAACGAGATAGCAAATTAACTCGTCAGCAAGCAGTCGATATCGTTGAAAATTTGATGTGGCGCGGTATTTCAGGATTTCCTCGCACATAATTCGTAAATGAACTCTGCAATTGGCAGATAGGATAAAGGTATGGCTACAAAGAAATCAGATAACTCAGACGCTTCACACGTAAGAATTGCCGTAACAAATATCAATAGTGAATTAGCATTCGAAACAGCTACATCTCCCGCCGACATTAAAGCTGCAGTCGCTGCAGCAATTTCTGCTGGATCCCCGCTAACACTGACGGATATCCGCGGTCATGAAGTAATCGTTCCTGCAGACAAGATTGGTTATGTAGAAATCGGCCAGCCGGCAGAGCGCCGCGTCGGTTTTGGCGCACTCTAAGTGGGCAACACCTTCGCCGATCTTCCACTTCGCCCCGAAACTCTCGCGGCGCTTGCAGAACACGGATTTGAATCCCCATTTCCAATTCAAGAACAAGTACTTCCTATCGCACTTGCTGATGGCGATGTGATTGGTCAGGCAAAAACTGGAACTGGCAAGACTTTAGCTTTTGGAATTCCGGTAATTGAAAGAGTTATTGCCCCGTTAGATAAAGAATGGGCTGAGTTAAGCGCCAAAGGGTCTCCTCAAGTATTAGTCGTTGTTCCAACTCGCGAACTTTGTGTTCAGGTAACAAAAGATATTGATGAACTCACAGGAAATAGAGGAATCAGAACTCTTGCAGTTTATGGAGGCCGCGCATTTGAGCCCCAAATTGAAGCGTTGCAAAATGGAATCGAAATCGTTGTTGGAACACCAGGTCGCCTTCTCGATCTTTATCGCCAAGGACAACTTAAATTAAAAGAGGTCTCTCGAGTCGTGCTCGATGAAGCTGATGAAATGCTAGATCTTGGATTCTTGCCCGATGTAGAAAAGATTTTCTCAAGCACTCCAAATCGCCAACAAACAATGCTCTTTTCGGCCACTATGCCTGGTGACATCATCGCTTTGGCAAGAAAATTTATGAATCAACCTGTTCATATCCGTACACAAGATAATGAAGATGAAAGTGCGGTGGTTTCTCGCATCGAACAACATGTACTTCGTGCACATGCAATGGATAAAATTGAAATGCTTGCAAGAATTCTCCAGGCAGACGGTCGTGGCCCCACAATTGTTTTTTGCCGCACAAAACGTACCTGTCAAAAAACTACGGATGATCTAGTTGAGCGCGGATTTAAAGCGGCACCAATTCACGGAGATTTAGGACAAAGCGCTCGTGAAAAAGCACTGAATGATTTTAAGGGTGGTAAATCAGATGTACTGGTTGCAACTGACGTTGCCGCACGCGGCATTGATATCGACGGAATCACGCATGTGATTAATTACCAATGTCCTGAAGACGAAAAAACCTATGTACACAGAATCGGACGTACAGCTCGCGCGGGTGCAAAAGGTATTTCTGTAACTTTCGTCGATTGGGATGAGTTAGCTCGTTGGAAGATGATTGATACAGCTCTTAATTTAGGACTTGCAGAGCCAGAAGAAACGTATTCATCATCGGAACACCTATATAGCGCTCTGAATATTCCAGCAGGTTCAACCGGAAGAATGGTCAAAGCCAAACTTGTTCAAAAGCAAACTGAGTCTGAATCAAGACGTGAAAAGCCCGTTAAATCTGAAACAGCCCCCCGCAAGGAGCGCACACGGGTTCGAACAAAGAAATTCTCTTCTTAAACTAAATCCAGCTTTTCTAATATTGAATATGTCGCTTCTCTAAAATTTTCGGCCACTGTACTTGTCTTTGAGCGTGTAAGTACGCTTACATCCACGCTCTGTGCTGATTCGACTTCTGAACTCGCTTCGATGCCACAGTCAATGTATTCAATTTCTGTTGCAAACTGTTCACCATCTCCAATTTGCAGTGCGAAACTTTGAACAGAACCTGCGAGAGATTTTATTTGTAGCGCCCCACGTAA
>CAFBLW010000012.1_pt1 | contig 15240 bp, 11 predicted proteins | sample 7268291 | NCBI WGS metagenome assembly CAFBLW01 (sample SAMEA6814045, study PRJEB35770) | uncultured Candidatus Planktophila sp. | biome: Freshwater; feature: Freshwater reservoir; material: water | place: Czech Republic | collected 2017-05-23 | depth 30m m
GGTTGTTGAAGTTGGCGACGAGGTAACTGTTGAAGTTCTCGAAGTTGATTTCGAGCGCGAGCGTGTATCACTTTCACTCAAGGCAACACAGGAAGATCCATGGCAAGCATTTGCTCGCACTCACACAATCAATCAGGTTGTCCCGGGTGTAGTAACTAAGCTCGTACCGTTTGGTGCATTCATTCGCGTTCACGAAGGTATCGAAGGTCTCGTTCATATTTCTGAGCTGGCAGAACGTCACGTAGAAATTCCTGAGCAGGTTGTTGCCGTTGATGACGAGCTCTTCGTAAAGATTATTGACATTGATCTAGAGCGTCGCCGAATCTCACTTTCATTAAAGCAAGCTAATGAAGGACATGAGGTTGAAATCGAAGCATTCGATCCAACTCAATACGGAATGGCTGCTCGCTATGACGCAAACGGAAACTTTATTTATCCAGAAGGTTTCGATCCTGATACACAGGAATGGAAGCCAGGACATGATTCACAACGTGAAGAGTGGGAGCGCCAATACCAAGAAGCGCAGACTCGCTTCCTAGCTCATAAGAAGCAGAAGGCTGAAGCAAAAGCTGCCGATGCTGCTGCACCTGCGGAAGCAGTCGCTGCCGCGGAATAGTTTCTAATAGTTAAAGCCCTTGCAGGGAAAGCGATGTTAACGAACACATCGCGCCTGTAAGGGCTTTAACTTTTTAATATGTGTTGAAGGTAGGCTAAAGCTATGTTGGTCGTCGGCTTAACGGGTGGGATTGGCGCGGGAAAATCCCTTGTCGCGCAGAATTTCTCCGAGCTAGGAGCAATCGTTGTCGATGCGGATCAATTGGCGCGCATTGCAGTTGAAAAGGGAAGTGCTGGTTTTGACGAAGTTGTTGCCAGGTTTGGTGATGCAATACTCAAAAACGGTGAACTCGATCGTAAAGCGCTGGCTGAAATAGTTTTTAACGATGTGGCGGCTAAAGCCGATTTAGAGGCTATTACTCATCCGAGAATCAAGTCTCTTTTTAAGAAAGCTGTTGCAGAACTAGGGCCAGAAGACATCATGATTTACGAAATACCGTTGTTAGTTGAGACCAGCGCTGCCCATAATTTCGATTTTATTATCACCGTTGAGGCGCCTCTAGAAATTCGAAAGGCAAGGCTGCTAGAACGTGGAATGCAACAGGGCGAGATATTGAAAAGAATTGCTGCGCAAGCTCCTGAAGAAGGCCGAATCGCAATCGCGAACGCTGTTATTCGAAATGATGGTGACGAAGACCATCTACTTCGGAGTGTAGAAAATCTTTGGGAAGACTTAGAACGCCGTTCAAAGTAGGCTAACAAAGTGCGTCCTGTCTCAGATCTGCAGCGAAAGGTAAATCCCTTTCAGGTTATTAGCGACTATGTTCCAGCTGGAGACCAACCTCAAGCCATTAAAGAGATTGTCAGGCGAATCAAGGCCGGCGAAGAAGATGTCGTACTACTTGGTGCCACCGGTACTGGTAAATCTGCAACAACGGCATGGCTTGTAGAAGAACTACAGAGACCCACTTTAGTTCTAGCCCCCAACAAGACTCTTGCAGCCCAACTTGCAAATGAGTTTCGTGAATTGATGCCAAATAACGCTGTCGAGTATTTCGTTTCATACTACGACTACTACCAACCCGAAGCTTATGTCCCACAATCAGATACATTTATCGAAAAAGATTCAAGCGTTAATGAAGAGGTAGAGCGCCTACGCCACTCGGCAACAAACGCGCTACTCACCAGACGTGATGTCATAGTTGTTGCAACTGTCTCCTGTATTTATGGCCTTGGCACTCCGCAGGAGTACATCGATCGGATGATACGTCTCAAAGTTGGCGATGAAATCGAAAGAAATGCCTTACTTCGCAAATTTGTAGATGTCCAGTACAAACGAAATGACACCGCATTCGAGCGCGGAACTTTTAGAGTTCGTGGTGACACAGTCGAGATAATTCCGATGTATGAAGAGTTAGCCATTCGTATTGAAATGTTTGGTGATGAGATCGAAAAGATCATGACCTTGCATCCGTTGACGGGTGAAATCGTGCGCGATGAAGAGGAAATCTATATTTTTCCTGCAACTCATTATGCAGCCGGCCCGGAGACTATGAAGCGCGCCATGGGCGATATTGAAGATGAACTTCAAATACAGCTCAACCTATTCGAAAAACAAGGAAAGCTCTTAGAAGCCCAACGACTTCGAATGCGCACGACTTTTGATTTAGAGATGATGCAGCAACTCGGGTTTTGTTCTGGAATCGAAAATTACTCGCGACATCTTGATGGTCGTGAGGCGGGTTCAGCTCCTAACTGTCTTCTTGATTATTTTCCCGATGATTTCTTACTAGTCATAGATGAAAGCCATGTGACCGTTCCGCAGATTGGTGCCATGTATGAAGGAGATGCATCCAGAAAGCGCACACTTGTGGAACATGGATTTAGACTTCCGAGCGCCCTTGATAACCGACCACTTAAGTGGCCAGAATTTTTAGAGCGAGTCGGGCAAAAGGTATACCTATCAGCAACGCCAGGAAAGTATGAAATGGAAAAGGTACATGGTGATGTGGTTGAACAAGTCATTAGACCTACGGGGTTGGTTGATCCGGCAATTATTCTCAAGCCAATAAAGGGTCAGATTGATGATCTTCTCAATGAAATAAATATTCGAGCAGCAAAGAATGAGCGAGTTCTTGTAACAACTCTGACTAAAAAGATGTCCGAAGACCTCACTGATTATCTTCAGGAACGAGGAGTGCGCGTTCGATATTTGCATTCCGAAGTTGATACTTTGCGCCGAGTTGAATTGCTACGTGAATTGCGCACGGGGGAGTACGACGTACTTATCGGAATCAATCTTCTTCGTGAAGGTTTAGATCTGCCGGAAGTGTCATTAGTTGCGATCCTTGATGCAGATAAAGAAGGCTTCTTGCGATCTGCAACATCATTGATTCAAACCATCGGCCGCGCCGCTCGAAATGTATCGGGCGAAGTACATATGTACGCCGACAACATGACGGCTTCTATGACCAAGGCTATTGAGGAAACCAATCGTCGACGTGATAAACAAATTGCGTATAACAAAGAGCGAGGAGTAGATCCGCAGCCACTTCGCAAGAAAATTGCAGATATCACCGACACTATTGCTCGTGAAAGTGACGACACTGATGATTTATTGGCTGGTTCAAAGGCCGCACTATCCCTTGGGTTCTCAAAGAACGCCCAATCGCTGCCGCGCCAAGAATTAACTGCCTTGATAGGCTCACTCACCGAACAGATGCGTAGCGCGGCCGATGATCTTCAATTTGAACTCGCTGCACGTCTTCGCGATGAACTCCGAGAACTTAAGCGCGAATTACGTGGAATGGATGAGGCAGGAATCTAGTGACTATCGAGAAATTGGTTGTACGCGGTGCGCGCGAACACAATCTGAAAGATGTTTCACTTGAACTTCCAAGAGATGCGCTCATTGTATTTACAGGACTTTCAGGTTCGGGTAAATCCAGTCTCGCCTTTGACACAATTTTTGCTGAAGGACAACGACGTTATGTTGAATCACTCTCTGCATATGCCCGCCAATTTCTTGGCCAAATGGATAAACCCGATGTTGATTTTATTGAGGGACTTTCCCCTGCTGTTTCAATCGATCAGAAATCCACAAATAGAAACCCACGATCAACGGTCGGAACAATTACCGAAGTTTATGATTATTTGCGTCTTCTCTTTGCTCGTGCGGGTCGCCCACACTGCCCAAATTGCAAAAAGGCAGTATCACGACAGAGCCCACAGCAAATCGTGGATCAAATTCTCACGATGCCAGCGACTACAAAGTTCCAAGTCCTCGCACCCATTGTTCGCGAACGTAAGGGTGAGTTTGTTGACCTCTTTGCCGACCTCGTAACACAAGGCTATTCACGTGCTCGAGTTGATGGGCAGACAATTGCACTCACAGAACCACCAAAACTTAAAAAACAAGAAAAACACACAATTGAAGTTGTCATCGATCGCTTGACTGCGAAAGCTGAATCGAAATCCAGACTGACCGATTCAATTGAAACTGCGCTGAAATTGGCATCTGGCATCGTTCTATTAGATTTTGTTGATGCTAAAGGAGCTGAAAAAGAACGCACATATAGCGAACATCTTGCATGCCACGATTGCAATCTCTCCTTTGAAGAACTTGAGCCGCGTTCGTTTTCATTTAACTCACCCTTCGGCGCTTGTCCTGAGTGCACAGGTATCGGTACAAAGTTAGAAGTTGATGAAGAGCTCATCATTCCCGATGACTCAATTTCTATTTACGAAGGTGCTATTGCGCCTTGGGGCAATATTGCTGCATCCGACTATTTTCTACATTTATTAGAAGCTCTTGCCGGAGATCTCAAATTCTCACTCGATACTCCATGGAAAAAACTTTCAGTAAAGGCGAAAGAAGCTGTTCTAAATGGCTACGACTATGAAGTGCACGTTAAATATAAGAACAGATATGGGCGAGTTCGCAATTACTCCACAGGATTCGAAGGAGTTCTTCCATTCATTCATCGCAAACATTCCGAAACCGATAGTGACTACAGTCGTGAAAAGTATGAGTCATATATGCGCGAGACTCCATGTCCTGTTTGCAAAGGGGCAAGGCTAAAACCCGAGGTGTTGGCTGTGACTCTGGGCGGTAAAAGCATCGCCGAAGTTTGCGAACTTTCCATCGATGACTGTGCAGTTTTTTTGAAGTCGGTAACTCTCACCAAACGAGAAGCGCAAATTGCAGAGAGAGTTCTTAAGGAAGTTAACGAGAGACTTACTTTTTTGCTCGACGTTGGGTTGGATTACTTATCACTTGCTAGACCTGCTGCAACACTCTCAGGTGGCGAGGCGCAGCGAATCAGACTTGCAACTCAAATTGGTTCAGGCCTCGTAGGCGTCTTATATGTATTAGATGAGCCAAGTATCGGATTGCATCAACGCGATAACCGCAGACTTATTGACACACTTACCAGACTTCGAAATCTTGGAAACACTTTGATTGTCGTTGAACACGACGAAGAAACTATTCGTACTGCCGATTGGATTGTAGATATTGGTCCTGGAGCTGGCGAACATGGCGGAAAAGTTGTTGTCTCTGGATCTTATGAGGAACTCCTTGCGTCGAAAGAATCAATCACTGGCGCTTACCTTTCTGGTCGCAAGGCAATTGCAATCCCAGAAAAGCGCAGACCTTTGGATCCAAAGCGAAAGTTAGTTATAAAGGGCGCCAAAGAGAACAACTTAAAGGATATTGAAGTAGAAATCCCACTGGGCGTTTTCGTCTCAGTCACCGGGGTAAGTGGTTCAGGAAAATCCACCCTTGTAAACGATATTTTGTATACAACTCTTGCCAATAAGTTAAATGGAGCTCGACTAGTTCCTGGACGCCATCGAACAGTTTCGGGAATAGATTTGCTCGATAAAGTCGTACATGTTGATCAATCGCCTATTGGTCGAACACCTAGATCAAACCCCGCAACATATACCGGTGTCTTCGATAAAGTCCGCGCCTTGTTTGCCGAAACTACAGAAGCAAAAGTTCGCGGGTATCAGCAAGGCCGATTCTCATTTAACGTAAAAGGTGGACGCTGCGAGAACTGTGCCGGTGATGGAACCATCACTATTGAGATGAACTTTTTGCCTGATGTTTACGTTCCATGCGAAGTTTGTCATGGCGCCAGATACAACCGCGAAACTCTCGAGGTTCATTACAAAGGCAAGACCATCGCCGAAGTTCTAGATATGCCAATTGAAATTGCGCATACATTCTTCGAGTCTGTGCCGACTATTGCCAGATATCTAAAAACGCTATGCGATGTTGGGCTCGGATACGTTCGATTAGGTCAGTCCGCCCCAACACTTTCAGGAGGTGAAGCTCAACGAGTAAAACTCGCAACTGAACTTCAAAAGCGCTCCACTGGTCGCACAATTTATGTTTTAGATGAACCAACAACGGGACTTCACTTCGAAGACGTGAATAAATTACTAGGAGTACTCAGCCGCCTCGTTGATTCGGGCAACACGGTTGTAGTGATTGAACACAATTTAGATGTCATCAAAAGTTCAGACTGGGTCATTGATATGGGACCAGAAGGTGGATTCCGAGGCGGCACAGTGGTGGCTGAGGGAACCCCGGAAGATGTGGCAAAGGTTAAAGCAAGTTACACCGGACAATTCCTCTCCGAAGTTTTAAATACGAATAGATCGGCACCAGTTAAGAAGAGTCGCGCGAAGGTTAAGTAAATGGCAGATCCAGCCTCATATCGGCCACAAGAGATACCCGAATTTCCCGGGGTTTATCGTTTCTATAACCAGGACGAAAAAGTTATTTACGTCGGTAAGGCAAAAAATTTAAAAAACCGACTCAGCAACTATTTTCAAACTGGGCTTGCTGAACGCACTTATCGAATGGTCCACGAAGCGGTAAGAGTTGATTGGACGATTGTTGGTACTGAAGTCGAAGCACTTGCCTTGGAGTTTTCTTGGATTAAGCAATACAACCCTTACTACAACGTTCAATTCAAAGACGATAAGTCTTACCCATATTTAGCACTAACGATGTCAGATGAGGTTCCAAGAATTTTTATCACTAGAAAAGAGAAGAGACCTGGGCTGACATATTTTGGCCCATTTACTCACACGTGGGCTCTACGCAATACCTTCGATGTAATTCTAAAAGTATTTCCAATTCGTTCCTGCAGCGTGGGAAATTTTGAGAGAGCAAAGAGAACTAATCGTCAGTGCCTACTCGGAGATATCGGAAAATGTGCAGCACCTTGTGTTGGAAGAGTTTCCACAGATGAGCACCGTGCAATAGCCGATCGCCTGATTGATTTTATGGGAGCAAGCAACGGTGACATTCTCCCAATGTTGAAGAAAGAAATGGACGAAGCCTCCATTCGAGAAGAGTTCGAGCGCGCTGCAAAGATCCGCGACTCGATTTCCTCCATTGAAAAAATGTTTGAATCTCAAGACGCTGCACTTTCAGATGATTTGAGTGCCGACCTCATTGCAATGTATGAAGAAGGTCTTCATGCCGCCGGATCAATTTTCATAGTTCGGGGTGGATCGATTAAGGGCTCAAGATCATGGATTGTAGATCAAGAGCGAGCTCTCGAAGGTGATGACTCTTACGCGTCGCTCTTCTACTCCATTTACAGCCAAAGCACACCACAAGATATTCCCACTCAAATATTTCTAGCTCATGAACCCAAAGATCGATTAGCGCTAGAGGAGTGGCTCACTACTTTAAAGGGTGCAAAAGTCTCAATAAAAGTTCCACAGCGCGGAGAGAAGGTAGAACTCCTTGCAACCGTGGCAAGAAATGCTCAGTACTCACTGATTCAATATTTAAGTAAAAGAGCAACTGACGCAGCAGTAAGTGGAAAAGCTTTACTTGAAATTGAAGAGCAACTCGAACTTCCCAGAACACCCCTTCGAATTGAATGTTTTGATATTTCAAATATTTCAGGTACATCGGTGGTTGCTTCAATGGTGGTCTTTGAGGATGGACTCGCTAAGAAGAGCGAATACCGTCGCTTCATTATCGACACTAAGGAAGCAACGGACGATACACGCGCAATGCATCAGGTCATCACTCGAAGAATGAAGCGTCTTCTTGCCGACAAGGAAATAGATCAAGCAGAAGTTAATGAGAGCGGAGGGAGATTAAGCAAATTCTCTTATCCACCGCAACTCATTGTTGTAGATGGTGGTGCGCCACAAGTGGCAGCCGCAAAACGGGCGCTGGATGAACTTGGAATTTCTAATATTGCGCTCTGCGGTCTTGCAAAACGTCTCGAAGAAGTTTGGAGGCCAGGGGAGAGCGACCCACTCATTCTTCCTCGCACGAGCGAAGGAATGTACTTGCTACAGCGCATCAGAGATGAAGCACATCGCTTTGCTATATCTTTTCATCGCTCCAGAAGATCGAAAGTTATGTTGGAGTCTCTCCTGGATGAAATTCCGCAGCTTGGAGCGTCGCGGCGTGCAGCACTTCTCGATAAGTTCGGGTCTGTAACTGCGATTCGAAGCGCGAGTGCGAGTGAATTGGCAGCAACTCCCGGCATAGGAGAGAAAATCGCAACCATCATTTTCCAACATCTGGCATCAATTTCGGGGGAGAAGGTTGATATGCAGACGGGTGAAATCACTGCGAACTAGATTTCCTAGGTGCTTGACAGAGGATGCAGAATGACGTCATGAGCGCTTCAAAGCATGAGTTGTTAATTCTTACTGGCATGTCAGGTGCCGGTCGGTCAACTGTTGCCCACGCACTCGAAGATTTGGGTTGGTAGGTGGTTGATAATTTGCCGCCTTCCCTGTTACCTCAATTAGCCGAGCAAGCCAATACTTCATCGATTCCATCGATGGCCGTTGTCGTAGATGTTCGAGGTGGAAAGTTTTTTGATGCACTCAATGTTGCGCTGAAATCACTTAAGAGCTCAGGGGTTCAGTACAGGTTATTATTTTTAGATGCATCCGATCAGGCGTTAGTTCAACGTTTTGAGTCAACTAGACGCCCACACCCACTTCAAGCCGAAGGGCGAATAGTGGATGGCATTGAACGCGAACGTGCAAAGCTTGAAGAACTTCGCGCTGAGGCGGATATTGTTATTGATTCTTCAAATCTTAATGTCCATCAACTCGAAAAGCGCACAGGAGAAATCTTCGCAACAGGAGCTGGACAAGCGATCAGAATCAATGTTCTCTCATTCGGTTACAAATATGGAATACCAGTGGATTCTGATTTGTTACTTGACTGCCGTTTCATTCCCAATCCACATTGGATTCCCGAGCTGCGTCCACTTACCGGACTTACCTCCGAGGTTAGTTCAAAGGTATTAGGAAGTGAGGGCGTTGCTGAATTTGTAAAGAGTTATGTAGATGTTCTTATCCAAATGGTGCCTGGTTACCTTCGTGAAGGCAAAAAGTATGTAACAGTTTCAATCGGCTGCACTGGCGGAAAACATCGCAGCGTGGCAATCGCCGAAGAAATTGCAAAGCAGCTCGGCGAACTGAAGAGTGAATTTACGCTTTCAGCACATGCAACACACCGAGACGTAGGTCGTGAATGAGTGAGAATTTAAAGGTCGTTGCCCTCGGCGGTGGTCATGGATTAGCTGCCACGCTCAATGCTCTTCGCTCTGTTACTAAAAATATTACGGCAGTAGTAACAGTTGCAGATAATGGTGGATCAAGCGGACGATTGCGGGCAGAGTTCCCGATTTTTCCACCTGGAGATTTACGAATGGCACTTTCAGCTCTCTGTGCTGATGATGAATGGGGCAGAGGATGGGCAGAAATTATGCAATATCGCTTTACGAGTTCTGGCCCCATGGATGGACATGCAGTCGGAAATCTATTGCTTGCTGCCCTTTGGAATAAGGGCGAAGATTCTGTCGCAGGGTTAGATCGCGTAGGTGCGCTACTAAAAATTGTCGGAAGAGTGCTTCCGATGGCAGCAGTACCACTTGATATTGCCGCTACCTTCAAAACAGCCGAAGAAGAAATTGAAGTTCAAGGACAGCAAGAAGTTGCAACCGCAAAAGGTGAGCTACTTTCTCTTCGAATAATTCCTGGAAATCCAGAGGCGCGCATTGAAACCTTGGAAGCAATTGCAGAAGCAGATTTGATAACAATGGGACCTGGTTCGTGGTTTTCAAGTGTTCTTCCCCACCTTCTTGTACCTGCGCAAAGAGATGCACTGATTAAATCAAAGGCGAAGAAAGTCTTATTACTGAATTTGGATGAGGGCGTCGATAGCGAAGTTGGCGAGTTTGCAGGCCAAAGTGCACTCGAGCACCTTCGCATTGTTAAAAAATATGCGCCGAGCCTTCATTTTGATTTCGTTGTTGTTGATCCATCAGTTGTGGGAGATAGATCGGTATTAATGGGCGAAGTTTCAAGTCAAGGTGGAGAGTTACTAATCGAGGATTTGAGAGATTCTAAGGAAAAAATTCACCACAGCCCCGAAAAATTAACCTCACTTTTCGCACACATAGCGAAGAAAATCCTGATTGGATAAGCACATGGCAATGACCGCATCCGTGAAGGACGAATTAAGTCGTCTCTCAGTTACTAAACCCTGCTGTCGTAAAGCCGAAGTTTCTTCACTTCTGCGCTTTGCAGGAGGACTCCACATTGCAGCTGGAAAAGTTGTCATTGAAGTCGAATTAGATACCTCCCAAAGTGCTCGTCGACTTAAGAAAGATATTGCAGATATTTATGGACACGAAAGTGATTTAGCTGTTCTCTCTTCAAGTGGATTACGTAAAGGCTCTCGTTATGTCGTGCGAGTGATCGAAGCAGGAGATGCGTTAGCTAGACAAACTGGCCTTATTGATGGCAATGGCAGACCAGTTCGTGGCCTTCCACCACAAGTAGTTGCAGCGAATATTTGCGATGCTGAGGCCGCATGGCGTGGAGCATTTGTTGCACATGGTTCTCTTACCGAACCCGGTCGCTCATCTTCCTTAGAAATTACATGTCCTGGACCAGAAGCAGCGTTGGCACTTGTTGGCGCTGCGCGCCGACTTGGCATAGTTGCAAAGGCGCGCGAAGTTCGCGGTGTTGATCGAGTCGTTATCCGTGATGGTGATGCAATTGGAGTTTTGCTTACTCGACTAGGTGCACACGAAAGTGTTCTTGCTTGGGAAGAGCGGCGAATGCGACGAGAGGTTCGAGCGACAGCAAATCGTCTTGCAAATTTCGACGATGCAAATCTTCGTCGCTCAGCAAGAGCAGCCGTTGCAGCGGCAGCTCGCGTGCAACGCGCTATGGAAATTCTGGGGCCCACAATTCCTGATCATTTGAAAGAGGCAGGCGAACTGCGCATCAGCCATGGTCAGGCAAGCCTTGAAGAACTTGGATCCCTTGCCACTCCTGCTATGACTAAAGATGCAATCGCTGGAAGAATTCGCAGACTTCTCGCCATGGCAGATAAGCGCGCCGCCGAACTCGGAATTCCAGATACTGAAGCTGGGCTCTCGCCAGATTTGTTGAACTAGCGCTACCGAAGCAAGGTGTGCGCTAAGAGTGAACATTTCGTTCACATTCTTGGCTGATAGGATTTCTCTCGACCCCAACGTTGTGGCAGTTACTTTGCCTTATACCTAATCTGGCAATACCGGGTGGGTCCTTACACTTTTAAGCGAGGTTTTACGTGATTAATGTTGGAATTAATGGTTTCGGACGTATTGGGCGCAATTTCTTCCGCGCATCTCTTACAAATCCAAATATAAATATCGTAGGTATTAATGACCTTACAGATAACGCAACACTTGCACACTTACTTAAGTACGACTCAATCTTGGGTCGACTAGGTCTAGAAGTTACTCACACAGAAGACACACTTACTGTTGGTGGCAAGACTATTAAAGTTTTCGCAGATCGCGATCCAGCAAATCTTCCTTGGGCATCAGTTAAGGCTGACATTGTTGTTGAGTCAACAGGTCACTTCACTAAGGCATCAGATGCCAAGAAGCACATCACTGCAGGCGCCAAGAAGGTAATCATCTCTGCGCCCGCAACTGATGAAGACATCACAATCGTTATGGGTGTTAACCACGAGAAGTACGACCCAGCCAACCATCATGTGATTTCAAATGCATCATGTACAACTAACTGTCTTGCTCCAATGGCAAAGGTTCTAAACGATAACTGGGGAATTGTTAAGGGCCTTATGACAACAATTCACGCTTACACAAATGACCAAGTTATTTTGGACTTCCCGCACAAAGATCTTCGTCGCGCTCGTGCAGCTGCGACAAATATGATCCCTACTTCAACTGGTGCTGCGAAGGCAATCTCACTAGTTCTTCCAGAACTCAAGGGCAAGCTCGACGGTTACGCGATGCGCGTTCCAGTTCCAACAGGATCCGCAACAGACCTCACAGTTGAACTTGCTAAGGAAGCTACCGCAGCTGAGATCAACGCAGCCATTAAGGCAGCAGCAAACGGTGCGCTAAAGGGATTCCTCTCATACACAGAAGATCCAATCGTTTCTTCAGATATCGTGACAGATCCTTCATCTTGTATTTTTGATGCTGGCCTTACAAAGGTTATTGGTAATCAAGTCAAGGTTGTTGGTTGGTACGACAACGAGTGGGGTTATTCAAATCGCCTCGTAGACCTCATCGGTCACGTCGGAAAGTCACTTTAAAGTAATGTCGTTGCAGACACTTGATGTAGTTGGTAAGCGAGTCTTTTTGCGCTGTGATCTCAATGTTCCTTTGAAAGAAGGAAAAATTACAGATGACGGTCGTATTAAAGCTTCGCTTCCCACCATCAAGTTTCTGCTCGACAAAGGTGCAAGCCTTGTTATCGCAGCTCACCTTGGTCGTCCAAAGGGTGAAGCAAAACCAGAACTTTCACTTGCCCCAGTTGCAGCAAGACTCTCTGAACTATTGGGCAAGCCAGTTATTTTTGCAGGCGCGGTAACAGGTTCAGATGTAAGTGAAAAAGCGAAAGCTCTTAAGCCTGGGGAAATCTTGCTCCTTGAAAATATTCGATTTCTTGCGGCAGAGACTTCTAAAGATGAATCAGAGAGAGGCGCTCTTGCAAAAGAGCTAGCAACGCTGGCTGATGTTTATGTAGGCGATGGTTTCGGAGCGGTACACCGTAAGCATGCATCAGTTTTTGATCTACCTAAACTTCTTCCACATGCTGCTGGAACACTCGTTGCTGCTGAAGTCGAGGTTTTGAAGAAACTCACGCAGAACCCAGAGCGCCCATATGGTGTTGTGCTAGGTGGAGCAAAAGTTTCGGACAAAATAGGCGTCATCTCAAATCTTCTCGGCAAAGTTGATGTCATGGCTATTGGTGGGGGAATGGTATTTACATTCTTAGCTGCCCAGGGCAAAGAAATTGGTTCTTCACTTGTAGAAAAAGATTTAATCGAAACGGTTAAGGGCTTGATTAAGCAAGCATCCGATGCCGGAGTAACTCTTGTTTTACCAACAGATATCGTTGTTGCACCTGCATTTGCCAGTGATGCGCCTGCGACTCTTGTAAGCGCCGATGCAATTCCGTCAGATCAAATGGGACTCGATATTGGACCAGATTCAGCGAAAGCTTTTGCAGCGGCAATCACAGGTTGTAAGACAGTTTTTTGGAATGGTCCGATGGGAGTTTTTGAATTCCCATCTTTTGCTAACGGTACAAAAGTCGTTGCAGAAGCGCTCACACAAGTTTCTGGAATTTCAGTTGTCGGTGGTGGAGATTCGGCCGCTGCGGTTCGAGCTCTTGGGTTTGCAGACTCAGAATTTGGCTACATCTCAACTGGCGGCGGCGCTTCACTTGAATATCTCGAAGGCAAGGAATTACCTGGCCTGCTTGCACTTGATCTCTAACTATTAACAAACTCACTTAAATAAAAGGAGCAATAATGCGTAAGCCACTCATGGCAGGTAACTGGAAGATGAACCTCAATCACCTAGAGGCAATTGCAGTTGCTCAGAAATTGGTTTACTCACTTGATGACAAGGATTACGACGCAGTTGATGTTGCGGTAATTCCACCCTTTACAGATATTCGCTCTATTCAAACTCTCGTTGATGGAGATCGACTTCGTTTACTTTACGGCGCGCAGGATCTCTCTCCGGAAGCAAGTGGTGCATTCACTGGCGACATCTCAGGTCACATGCTTTCAAAACTTGGATGCACCTTTGTAGTAATCGGACATTCAGAGCGACGCGCTATTCATAAAGAGGATGACGCACTTGTAAATCGCAAGATTAGAGCAGCCCTTGCAAATGAATTAACTCCAATTTTTTGCGTCGGTGAAGAGCTCGCTATCCGCGAAGCAGGCACACATGTCTCACATGTAATTCGCCAAGTTCGTGCTGGTCTTGAAGGATTCACAAAGCCAGAACTCAAGAAGATTGTTATCGCTTATGAACCAGTATGGGCAATCGGAACCGGCAAGACTGCCACACCAGAGGATGCACAAGAAGTGTGCGCGGCTATTCGTGAAGAAGTTGGAACTATTGGATCAGCCGAGATCGCATCTAATATGAGAATTTTGTACGGCGGTTCCGTAAAGTCTTCAAATATCGTAGAGATCATGAAGAAGGAAGATGTTGACGGCGCACTCATCGGAGGAGCAAGCCTGGACCCAGAAGAGTTGGCAAAAATCGCCAAGTTCCACGCTGCGCCGGCTGAATAATCCCTTTAAGTCTCTAGTATCCTTACGCTCTAACTAGCTAGGAGTTTTATCGTGAAATTAGCTCTATCAATCTTCTTAATCATCACAAGCGTTTTGATGATTCTTCTAGTTCTTCTCCATAAAGGAAAAGGTGCAGGGCTATCCGATCTTTTCGGTGGCGGAATTTCTTCAAATTACGGTGGTTCTTCAGTCGTTGAAAAAAATCTAGATCGCATCACAATTGTGATCGGCGGTCTTTGGTTCGCTGGAGTAATCGCTCTTAGTCTTCTTTTGAAGGGTTAATCATGGCAAGTGCAATTCGCGGAAGTCGTGTCGGCGCAGGCCCAATGGGCGAAGCTGAACGCGGAGATCAGATCGAACGCGCAACCGTTTCTTACTGGTGTGCAAAGGGTCATGAAGTACGACCATCATTTGCTGTTGAAGAAACTGTGATTATTCCAGCTGAATGGGATTGTCCAAAGTGCGGCCTTCCTGCCGGACGCGATCGCAACAATCCGCCTAGCGCTGTAGTTAATGTTCCCTACAAGACACATCTTGCTTATGTTAAAGAGCGCCGCAGCGATACAGAAGGCGCCAAGATTTTGGAAGAAGCTCTTCGTAAACTTCGCGGAGACGACGACTAATAGTTAAAGTGCGATTGCAGCTTTAAGAATTTGGTCAATACCCGCACTTCGATTTTTTAAATGGAAACGAAGAAGCGGGCATTTTCTTTTCGCTAGCGCATCACTATCGCCAAGAGCTTGTGCCATCAACAAAGTTTTGAAATCAAATGATTGACCGGGGATTTTCAAATCAGCTGAAGTCTCTCCCGTAATCTGTAAGAAAGAACCATTTTGCTGGCCACCTTTATGAAATTGTCCGGTTGAATGTAAGAATCTAGGGCCCCAGCCAAAACTTACAGGGCGCCCAGATTTGGCAGATAAAATCTCGCGAAGCTTAGAAATTTTTTCGTCTTCAACTCGATCAAGGTAGGCCATGACAGCGATATAGCCTCGTGAATCAGTGTTGGAAATGAGATTTTTAAGCGCAGAAAGAAGTGTTACTCCGTGGCCAAA